>Ga0272442_10003711_pt1 | contig 21300 bp, 18 predicted proteins | sample SSMForm2O_FD_200262 | JGI IMG/M metagenome (GOLD analysis project Ga0272442, IMG submission 200262) | Marine sediment archaeal communities from Little Sippewissett salt marsh, Falmouth, MA, United States - SSM-Form-2O | ecosystem: Environmental > Aquatic > Marine > Wetlands > Sediment ... | reverse complement strand
CAAACGCTCTTCGTCCGACAGGTGGTGCATCGTCTGCATCACCCATTCACGAGTCTCGATTGCTCCCGCAGCCGACTGGGGGCTGTCACGGCAGTCATCCATCTGATGACGCTGCTGCACATCGCGTGCCGCCCGGCGCTCGCGGTCGGTGCGCCGTTGGTGGTCAATTAGCTTGTGGCGAGCGATCGCCGTCAGCCATGCGGCAACAGATCCTCCCTCTGGATCAAACCCGCGCAATTGCCCTATAGCCGCCAGAAAGGTCTCGCTGACGACATCCTCAGCCACGTGGCGATGGCGGCCCACCCGCCAGTAGACATACCGCCACACCGTGGGCAGATAGCGGCGGTACAGCACCGTCAACGCTGAACTGTCTCCGGCCTGCACCGCCCGGATCAGTTCACGATCTCCTGCCAATCGCTGGCTCCCCGCTACGGCCTTCATGCGAGCCGGACAGGTTTGCCCGGGCGGTGCTCTATATCTAACTCGTATGGTCCCTAGAAATCACGCGGACATTCCGCGAAAAAAAGACAAGCGCCAGCCAACTCGTTCACAGAATGAACTACCCCGGGCTTCGAGAAGAGGCATCACGAGTGCAGACGATGCCCCAATGGCGCGTAACTTGCTTGACCACAACGACTTGCAGCGCCGCCCAGGCCGGTTCACGCAGACTCCCCCGGTGGCGGCTTGTCCGCCGGAGTTCGTCGCACGCTGACTGGTTCCTGTGTTTGCCAACGCATCTGCTTAGACCATAGACTCTGCAGCGGTCGCGGTGCCGGATGAAGGCAAACAGGCGCGTACAGTGCAGGCGGCTGACAGTGGGAGGACCGATCAAATGAGAACGACAACGCTGGGGCGAACGGGTCTTGAGGTGACACAACTGGGCTTCGGCGCCATGGAGATCCGAGGTCCCAAGACCTGGGGTGGCCGCGAGGTCAGCGACTCCCAAGCGGAGACCATTCTCAACGCCGTGCTGGACGCGGGTATCAACTTCATTGATACCTCGGTCGACTACGGGGTTAGCGAGGATTTGATCGGGCGATTTATCAGCACCCGCCGCAGCGAGTACTGCCTGGCTACCAAGTGCGGCTGCAATCCGCAGGACAAGGGCGACCATTTCGAGACACCCCACTTGTGGACGCGGGATAACATCCTTCGCAACATCGAGGGCAGCCTCCGGCGGATGAGGACCGACCGGGTGGACATTCTCCAGCTTCACAACCCCAAGCCCGAAGACGTTCGCCGGGGCAAACTCGTCGACGTGCTCAAGGAGATCCGGTCGCAGGGCCTCACACGGTTCATCGCCATCTCCTCCACGCTGCCGCACCTGCCCGAGTTCGTCGAGATGGGCGTGTTCGACACGTTCCAGATACCCTATTCGTGCCTTCAGCCCGAGCACCACGACGCGATCGCGATGGCGGGCGAGGCCGGCGCGGGTGTGATCGTACGAGGCGGCGTCGCCCGCGGCGGGCCCGAAAGCGACGTCGCCGTCGCCGAGAGGACCGAGTTGTGGCAAAAGGCCCATCTGGCCGACCTTTTGGACGGCATGACACCCGCCGAACTGATCCTGCGCTACACGTTGACGCACCCACATTGTCATACGACCATCGTGGGCACACTCAATCCGGATCACCTGGCGGAAAATGTCGCCGCGGCGAATAGCGGCCCGCTCGCACCCGAGCTTTACCGACAGGTAACCGAGCGGGTGGCCAAGGCGCGTGCCGAATAGACCCGTCGCTGGCTGGCACTGGTGCTTTCCTGTCAGTGCACGTCGAACGAGTGTCAAAGTCTTGGTCCGTCGAGCAGGCCGACCACCATGGAATTCTGGGATATCCTCATCTATCTCGTCTCGCTGTTGGGGGTGGCGCTGCTGTTCGGCGCGATCCTGGAGCGCCTTGGCCAAAGCGCGATCCTCGGCTATCTGGCTGCCGGCATGCTGCTCGGCCCCGGCGCGCTAAACCTGGTGGCCAGCAGCGAGGTCGTTACAGGACTCGCCGAGTTGGGCGTGTCGTTGCTTCTGTTTACCATTGGACTGGAGTTCTCCTGGCCGCGTTTGCGGAGCTTGGGGGCGGTCGCCTTCGGTGGCGGCTCGCTTCAGGTCGTGGTGACCGGCCTGGTTACCGGCGCGGTGTGCCTGCTGCTAGGCCAGAGCATCGCCCAGGCCATCGCGTTTGGCGCTATGGTCGCCCTCAGCAGCACCACCTGTGTTTTGCGAAGCCTGATCGACCGGGCCGAGCTCGACAGCGTTCATGGCCGACACGCGCTGGGCATTCTGCTGTTGCAGGACATCGCCGTCGCGCCGCTGGTCCTGCTGGTGACGGCCCTGGCGAGTCAGGGCTCGTCGGGACAGATGCTAATGGGTATGGGGCGTGCCATCGGGCTGGCCGTCCTGCTGATTGCCGTGCTGCACGTGATCAGTCGTTATCTCTTGCCTCGCGTCTTCGCAGCCACGTTTTTTGCGAGGAACCGGGAACTGCCCATCCTGTTGGCGGTGGTGATCTGTGTCGGGGCAACCTGGGGCGCTCACAAGCTGAACCTCTCGCCTGCGTTCGGGGCCTTCGTGGCCGGCATGTTGCTGGGCGAGTCGCCCTTTGCCACCCAGATCCGCGCCGACGTCCACGTGCTGCGGACGCTGTTCGTCACGTTGTTCTTCGTGTCCATCGGCATGCTGGCCGAACTGGCCTGGATCGCCGGGAATCTCTTCAGCGTGGTCCTTGTCGTGGTGGCTGTCGTGCTCGGCAAGGCGCTCATCATCTGGGCGATCATCCGAATCTTCCACAACTCGCACCGCACCACGATGGCCACCGGCCTGTGTCTGGCGCAGGTTGGTGAGTTCTCGTTTGTCCTGGCCGAGATCGCTTACGGCGGGCGGCTGATTGGCGATCATGCCTTCAAGCTCTTCGTCGCTGCGACCGTAGTTGCCATGTTTCTCACGCCTTTCCTGGTCGGCGTGGCGCCGATCGCCGGAAGGGCGTGGGAGCGATTGCTGACCCGGATCGGCCTGGCCAGAGAGCCCGAACCAGCCGCACGCGCCCCGCAGGCCGCCCTGACTGACCATGTGATTGTGGTCGGCTACGGTCCGGCCGGACGCGAGGCGGCCGGGCGCCTTCAAGCGGCCGGCTTTGCCGTGGCTATCGTCGATCTGAACCCTCGCAGTGTGGCCGCCGCACAGGAAGAGAAGCTTACTACCGTGTTGGGCGACGCCGCACGCCAGCAGGTGTTGGATCACGCATACGTATCTTCCGCTAGGGCCGTCGTCGTGACCATTCCCGATCATCGGACCGCGCGGCAGATCATCATGCAGGTCAAGGCGGTGGCACCCAGCGTCCCGGTCGTCTCGCGAGCCCGCTATCACCTCTACGCCCCGCAACTTGCCGAAAGCGGCGCGCACGTGGTCGATGAGGAGCACCGCGTGGGACGCCTGCTCGGCCGCGAAACTCTCACGCTGCTCCGCCGCCTGCGAACGTTGCCGCCCGTGCAGGGCGACAGCACCCGGGGATGATTCTGCTCTTCGCCGATCACATCGCGCCAGAGCGTATACACGGGGTTGGTGTAAGTGATTCTCCCGCCTTATGATCTTGCCCACGTGCAGACACACCTCAAAACGGAGCCACCGGATGCCTCACATCACACTCGACAGGGCGCAGTTTCGCGACAGAGTCCACGCCTGTTGGATAGGCAAGAACATCGGCGGCACGCTCGGCGGGCCGTGGGAGGGCCGCAAACACACCCACGCGCTCACCTTCTATGAGCCCGTGCCCGACAAAGCCCTGCCCAACGACGACCTCGACCTTCAGATCGTCTGGCTGAAGATGTTGGAGGACGAGGGGATCGACCCGTCGGTGCGCACGTTTGCCGAGTACTGGTGGCGGTACGCCTCGGCCTACCCGTGGGACGAATACGGGTTCTTCGTCCGCAATTTCGCCCGCGGGCTTCGACCACCGGTGGCGGGGTGCTTCGAGAATTTCTTCGTCGACAACATGGGCTCACCAATCCGTAGCGAGATCTGGGCCTGCCTGCACCCCGGTGACCCGCAGGCGGCGGCGCGGATGGCGTGGAAGGATGCGGCCCTCGACCACGCCGGCGGCGAGGGCACGTGCGGCGAGATGTTCTGGGCGGCTGTGCAATCGGCAGCGTTCGTCGAGCGCGATCCCATGACCCTTATTCGCATCGGGTTGCACATGATCCCGCTGGCCAGCCACGTCGGCCGGGCGATTCGCGAGGCTGTGCTCTGTTGGCAGAAGCAACTGACGTGGGGCCAGGCCCGCGACCGCATCGTCACATGGTTCGGCACGCAACATCCATGTCACGCCGTGCCCAATCACGCGTTTACCATCATCGGCTGGCTGTATGGCGACGACTTCGGCGATCGGCTCTGTAAGGCGGTCAACTGCGGCTTCGACACCGACTGCACGGGCGCCACGCTCGGGGCCTTGTTGGGCATTCTGGAAGGTACGAGCGGCATCCCGCCGCGGTGGCGCGAGCCGGTGGGCGATCAGATTGTCCTGCACAAATTCACCGGTCAGTTCAATTCGCCCCGCACGCTAAGTGAACTCACCGACCGCACCGTTGCCCTGTCTGAGCAAGCGGTTGCAGGAAGCGACGTGGTCTTCTCAGACCGGATGGTGCTGCCCGACGACCTGCTGACGCGACTGGTCGGCAACGAACAGGCCCGCCAGGCCCTCGCCCAGGACAACCACGCCGGGGTGGAGCTGCTTGCCGATGGTCGCGAGGTGTGGTTGCACTACAACGGCGAGCCGGTGATGTATGCCAAAGTCGAGCGAGAGCTGGAGGTTACCGTCGACGGGTGCGCGCCCGCGCAAGCAGAGCTGACCGTGCCCGACGGCTGGTCGTGTCGCTTACTGGGCGAGGGCAGGTTCGCCGTCTGCTGCGATGGCCCGGTCGCACCACGCAACACGCTGACTGTGGTGCTGCCCGACGGGCAGGCCGACTTCACCATGCTCGGCCCCGAAGAGGCAAAGGGCTACCCAGCCGGGGAGAACATTCCCAAGTGCCCACAGTGCGGCGGTCGCTTAGGCGCGTGCGTGTGTCCGTGAGTCGGACCCACGCGGATACTCATTGACATATAGGCCGGCGTGACGGGCCGTTACCGCCCTGCCCATCGCACCACCACTTTGCCGGCAGTGTGGACCTGTCGGTGTGACCCTTCCGCTGCACAGAATTGAAAGGTCCCGCCCCTCGCGTCGCGAAGGGCGGGACACCCCATTCGTATAGCCTAATCATTCGGGCAGAACTGTTTGGCGGGTACGAGGCTGTCGATCAGGGCGTGCAGCTCGTCGTCGGACAGCCGGCCATTGACCGCCAGCGCCGGATAGGTCCCTTCCGGTGTTCGCAGCAGGTAGCCCGTGCGATCTTCGCTGGCTGGATCCTTGATCCAGTATCGGGCGCTCTTGAGCAGGATCCCCGCCAACCACGTACTTCGTTCAGCCGGCATGGCCAGGACTTTCACACCCGCCGTTGACTCGTAGAGCACGTTGGCTTCGTGGATCTCGGACATGGCCCCGAAGAACTTGTTGTAGCTGTGTACCTGGGCCAGGACGACATGGCGTCCGTCGTCGGCGCGATAGGCGATCGAGAACATCCGATGGGGCGGGCTGGGGAGGTCCAGTATGTCGCTGATCTGACGCTTGCCGGCCCACGGCGGATCGGTCGCAAAGATGTAGGTCTCAAACGTGGCCTTGTCGACCATCCGCTGTATGGAGACGTCGGGCACGACCATGTCGGGCGAGATGGCAACGTTAGCAGGACCGCCTTTGCCGACCGGCATGGCCGATACTTCGGCCAGGTCCCATCCGACGCCCGGCTTGGCGACGGTCTCGGTCCGCACGCGGCGGGTGACCAGCATCGACTGGCCTTTGGCGATCCACTCGGTCTCGGCGATCCTATTGTCGGATTCGCGTACCTTGAACAGGTAGTACGAGTCGGCCGAGCCGCTGGCCGCTTTCAGCACGCGGGCCTGCGAGCCGTCTGACAGTGTCTGGTGGCCCGCGGGTACGACGACACTGGCGTCGTCTTCGTCGAGCGTGCTGCGGATGCCGGCGCCGAGCCCGAAGACACTGGCTGGACTGGTGGGGGGCTTGAAACTCTCGGCGACCGGCGTCTTTGCGACCCGGCGAGTGCCGTCGCCAACTTCCAGCCGGTAGATCGCCTTGCCATCGTAGGAGTTGGCGAATATCGGCTGGTCGCCGACGGTCAATAAGCGCGTGAAACGACCCGTCGGCGGATCGTACCATACGTAATCATGCACGGTGTAGGTCTCGCCCGGCTTGGCGGCGAGGGCGAGTTGATGGATCCGTTGCCTGCCGGTTGCTTCGAGGGATACCAAGGGTGTCCATCGCATGCCGGCCAGTTCGGGGTCGTCGACCGGCGTGACGATGATCTCGTTTGCGCAGTGGCGGATCTCGTCGCCGGCGAACAGCGCCGCCTCAGCCGCCCATGCCTGTGACAGCAGGCTGAAGGCAGGTCGTGTCGGCGGAACGCCTCGATCGACGTTCGAGCGCCAGATCTGTGAGATGGCAGCCACGGTCAGCACAGCGGCTGCTACTGCCACCGCCGGCCTCCACACTCTCGCTCGCACGGGCTGCCATCGTATGGTTTCATGCCGGTTGGTTGCCTGCAACTTGACGATTCGACTCATGACTCGCTCCTTGAATAAGGGTCCAGCGGTAACTCCGTGGGAAGGTTGGAGCGCGCTGAGGGTACGAGCCATCTGGTCATGCGTCTCGGCACACTTCGGGCACGACCGCAAGTGGGCCGACAGTTCGACGTGCATCGGATCGCCGGGGTCGGCGTCCAGCAGCGTCACGATATGTTTGCGAAAGGTTCTACAGTTCATGATATCGTCTCCCACTGAGGCGGGAGGATCTTGCGCAGTTTCGTCAGCCCGTAGCGCAACCGTGATTTGACGGTCGCCACGGGGCAACCCACTACCTCGGCGATCTCGGCCATCCGAAGCTCGCCAAAGATCCGCAGACGGATCACCTCGGCCTGGCGGCGGGGTAGGCGAGCCAGCAATTGCTCGATTCGGGCCTGTTCCTCGACCCCGGCAAGTGCCTGCGGACCTGTCGGGCTGTTCGCGGTCATTGCGGCTGCATCGACATGCTCCAACGCGACGGTCGGGCGTCGGCGTTTTCGCAACAGATCGGTGCAGAGGTTGGCGGCGACGCGGTAGAGGTAAGCACTGACGTACGTCGTCGTTCGGCGGTTCGCCTGGTCGAAGTAGGCCCGTACGAAGACCTCTTGGGCCGCCTCCTCAGCTTCGTGAAGGTTCCCCAATCGACGAAAGGCGTAGCGGACCATTCGATCCTGGAACATCTCGACGAGGTGCTCGAACTGCTCGAGGGTGTCGGGCCACCCACCTTGCCATGTTTGGGCCGGCTGCGGCGAGCCCTCTTCCACGTCCCTGATGCTCCTTCCTACCGTCGACAAGCTCGCGAACCTCAGCAGCGTCTCCAACCTTCCTGCATATCAAGACGCAACGAGGCCCGATTGGGATTCATCCGTGACGAGTTTTCGGTTCAACCGAGGTTCACCATTACCGGACTTTCGTTGGGCGCCGTGCCCGAGCGACCTGCTTTGCCCAGGCGAGACCGCCCCTGTCACCGCGCATCATACCTACGCCCCCCTTCATGAGGTTCATCCCGCCCCGGACGACTCCTGGGCAACGGCGCCGGCTCGCTTCCGTGCCGTGTCGACCCCTGCCACTGCTGTTCCCGTACCGATTTGGCCCGGAAGGGCCTTGCCCCCTAATGCGCTACATCCCCGCCAGTTTGGCTGATGCACCGGCTGGACCGATCAGAATCAACGTGTCTTCACAGTGGATCACTTCGTCGGGGCCCGGATTGTAGCTCGTGTTGCCGTCCGACCGTTTGACGGCCACCACCATCACGCCGGCCGCCTGACGCAGTTCCAGCTCGCGCAGCGACTTGTCGCAGAAGGGCGACTCCTCGCCGACGACCACCTCATCCACCTCCAGGTCGACCCCCTTGGCGGCTACCTGGAAAAAGTCGGTTACGTTCGGACGTGTCAGCATGTTGCATATGAGGGTCGCGCCGCTTACGTGCGGGCTGACGACACGGTCGGCCCCGGCACGTTTGAGCTTGCCCTCGCTGCCCGGCTGTTCGGCCCGGGTGACGATGTGCAGGCCTGCGTTCAGCCCGCGGGCCGTCAGCGTCACGTAGACGTTGTCCGCGTCGTGGGGCAACACAGCCACCAGGCCCCTGGCCCGCATGACACCCGCCTGCACAAGGGTCTCCTCCTCGGTGGCATCACCCAGGATGTAGAGCAGACCCTGCTCCTCCATCTGCGAGGTCCGCTCAGGGTCCTGCTCGATCGCAACGACCGAGCGCCCGCGCTGCTTGAGATCGTTGGCGATCAGACGACCCATGCGGCCATAGCCGCAGACTATGATGTGCCCGTGGAGTTGTTGGATCCTGTTGAGCAATTTCCTTCTCCCCAGGACGCGCCGCAGTTCGCCGCTCACGATCATCGCCTGCAAGAACGAGATCGTCATGGCTGCGGCTATCACGCCCAGCACAATAACCACCATGGCCCAGACATGGCCCAGCCACGTACGAGCGACTACATCCCCGTAGCCCACCGTGGATAGCGTTGCGGTCATCCAGTACGCCGCATCGCCGATGGGCACCCCTTCGATGACCACAAAGCCGGTAAGGCCGATCGTGAAGATCGCCAGCAGCACCACCAGCGAAGCGATCAGACGTGTCCGGGTTTGCATAAGCCACCTTACCGACGAGACTTGGCCCGGTTTTGACCGGCGCGATTATAGTCGGCCACGCAGCCCAGGCAATCTCTGGCCGTCGGGGAGCAACTCGATGGTTCTGGTTACACGCTATCCGACCGGGCATGTGCGGCAGCGGCCCGTGCCGTAGCCGCGTGGCCGCAGACGTAGAGCTGTGCTAGACTCGCGACGGTTAGGCTACGTACGTCGTATCGACGAGAAGGATGTGAGACGGATGGCAGATGCACGCAAGAAGCGCTTCGCAGTGATTGGACTGGGCAACCGCGGGCTCGGGGCATTCGCCAAAGGCATCGTCGGGTACCCCGGCAAGGGGCCGGCGGTATTTCGCGAACACGCCGAGTTGGTGGCCCTGTGCGACAGCAACCGTAACCGCGTCACGGTTGCCAGGCAGGAACTGGGCGTCGACGTGGCCGAGTATACCGACCTCGACGCCATGCTGGCCGAGGCCGATTTCGACATCCTGGTGATCGCCACACGCGACGACACCCATGTGGATGTGGCCGAGAAGGCCTTCGCGGCGGGCAAGAACGTGATCTGCGAGAAGCCGATGGCCACCACCGTGGCCGACTGCGACCGCATGATCGCCGCGTCGCAACGGACCGGCCGCTGGCTGCGGATCGCCCAAAACATGCGTTACGGGCCAGGATCGGCCAAAGTGGCCGAGATGATCCATAGCGGCGTGGTGGGCCGCCCCATGGTCGTGACCTTCGAGGAGTACCTCGACGTCGACCACGGCGCCGATTATTTTCGCCGTTGGCACCGGCGCAAGGAGAACTCCGGCGGGCTGCTGATCCACAAGGCCTGCCACCATTTCGACTGGTTGAACTGGCTGATCGGCGGGCAGGTCCAGCGCGTCGCAGCCTTCGGTGACACAAGCTTTTACCTGCCGCGCCCTCAACGAGGGCAGCGCTGCGACACCTGCGAGCACAAGGCCACGTGCAGGTTTGCCTACGATCTTCGCGGCAAGTGGGACGGCCTATACAAACGCATGTACATGGACGGCGAACCGGAGGACGGATACGTCCGTGATGGTTGCGTGTGGGATCCGCAGATCAACATCGAAGACCGCGTGGTGGTCATCGGCGAGTATGACAACGGCGTCAAGCTCAACTACACGCTCAGCGCGTTCAACAGCCGAGAAGGTCATTCGTGCGTGGTGATCGGCGACCAGGGACGCCTGGAGGTCAGTGGCGAGCACATTCACGTCTACCCGATGCACAAGCCGGAGCGTCACACGGTCGAGATGCTGCCGGTGAAGGGCGGGCACGGCGGGGCCGACGTTGCACTGTTGCGCAGCATCATTCTCGAGGAGGATTCGGTGCAGGGCCAACGTGCCGATGGCCACGTCGGGCGCCATGCCGTCCTGGTCGGCACGATGGCCAACAAGGCGCTGGAGGAGGGGCGAATTGTCCTGGCGAGCGAGTTCGGTACGCCCCCAAAAAAACCCAGTTGAGTACCAGCATCTCGCACGAGACCTCAGGCGTGCATTTTGGCGTCAACTCTTTATCTATAAAAGGTTTGTGGTTGTGTCCGCCTGTGTGACGAGAAACCGTCTGCGCTGTCGGAAAACCGTCCAATCTGAGCCAACCTCAGGCGGCAGAAGGGGTTGTGTAAAGCCTCGCTGCCAAGAGGGCTGCGTTCTGTAACTCTCTTAATAACAACACGTTATGTAATCATACGAAAAAATGAACTTCTGGATTGAGCCGCGTTGACAGCCGATTTCGCTTCTGATATAGTCACGCGTGCGTTGGGGCGATAGCTCCAAGGCACTGAACATGCGAACTATCACGAATAACGGCTGTTATTAGCCGTGGCGCACTTCCGGGACGGGTCGGACCTGTTCCGGAAGTTTTTTTTGCTCAGCGCGCGCTTGCAGTATGATAGTCGCAGCCATGTCGCAGCAGAGCCACGACAAGACGCACGTGCACGACCTGTGCGACGCCCAGGTCGTGAGCAATGAACGCATCTGTAGCGAACACCTAAGCCTCGACATTGAGGTCGCGCGGTTTGGTCGTGCCGTGCCGGGGCAGTTCGTCGAGCTTCGGTGTGGCGAGGCGGCCGATGAGTACCGACCGGCGCGCCACGAATGGTCGGGCGATGAGTTGCCTCATCTGGAGGGTGCCGAACTCAGTGAGCGCGTGGCCCTGTTGCGTCGTCCGTTCAGCATTGCCGCGCTGCGCGAGGGCGATGGCCGGGGCGGCAAGCGCATTGAACTGATCTACCGGGTAGTGGGGCCGGGCAGTCGGTGGATGGAGCAGCTTCAGGCCGGTCAGCGCGTGAGCATCCTGGGACCATTGGGCAATGGCTTCGCCATCCGTGACGACAGGCCACGAGCGTGGCTGATCAGCGGCGGCATCGGGGTCGCGCCGTTGATCTGGCTGGCGGAGGAGCTGAAGCAGGCCGGCAAGGAGGTGGTGGCGTTTTGTGGGGCCCGCAGCGCCGACCTGATGCCGCTTCGGTCGACCGATGTGTCGGCGAGCGCAAATGATGTGCTCACGCCATCGATGCTCTACGACGACTACGCCCGCAACGGCGTGCCGGTGGTGGCGGCAACGGATGATGGTTCGGCGGGGTTCGGCGGATTGGTCAGCGACGCGATGGCGGAGTACTCTCGACGGCACGCCGAACAGAAGGGCGAGGTGGTGGTATACGCATGTGGGCCCGAGCCGATGCTGGAGGCTGTGGGCCGGTTCTGCCGGCAAGAGGGGATCGACTTGCAGGTGTGCGTCGAGCGGATGATGGCCTGCGGGCTGGGGACGTGTCAGTCGTGCGTGGTGCGCGTGAGGGACGATCGGGCCGAGGAGGGTTGGCGGTACGTTCTGGCGTGCGTCGACGGCCCGGTCTTCGACGGGGATCAGATGGTCTGGTGATCGTATGCGGGAAGTCGCCTTCGGCGTCCGTGCGGCGCTGAGGCGCAGTCTTATGGGGATGTAGGAAACGTCAAGCGAAAGGGAACGTTATGAAGGGGTTGGTGGTTCTGTTCATCATTGGAGTTGTTGGCTGTGTGGTCAGTGTGTGGATGGTTCAACACATGGGCACCGACAAGGGGACGCTGATCGGCGTGGCCTTCGGCAATGCCCGCAGCGACAGTATCGAAATCCATTGGGCCGTGCCCATGGGTATACTGAAGGTGGAGGGTCCGCGGGTCGACGAAGGCAAGATCGTAACGCGCAAGGACGGCTCGACCTACCAGGTGCCGGCGACGGTACACTGGGACGAGTGGATTGCCGAGCACTTCCAGCTTTGTGACGGCAGCGGGAAGACGATTGAGTTGAGCCGAAAGGCCTACAGCAAGCAGTTCGACGGGGCGAAGGGCTACAGCCTGGTCGAGTTTTTCCTGGTGGGTAAGCTTGCACCGGGCCAGGAGTATACGCTCGATTACAAGCCCAAACGAGCCGAAGCAAAATGCTACCGACGGGCGTTGGCCGCGCCGAAGGGTGACACGAAGGCGAAACGGCTGAAGTTCGAGCCGGTCGAGGGATAGCGCTCCGGCGGCTGTGCCGACGGATGGAACAGGGTGGAGGATGGCGTGATGGCGGACATGCAGAGCATTCTCGAACGAGCCCGGTTCAAGGGCGCGACCGACGTGCACATTGCGTCGGGCTCGCCGGTCATGCTGCGTATCGAGGGTGATCTGGTTCCGATCACGAAGGAGCCGCTCAGTGCGCGCGGGGCGAAGGAGTTGAGCTATGCGCTGCTGACCGAAGAGCAGATCGCCGAGTTTGAGAAGTCGTTCGACCTGGACTTCATGGCGTCGGATGAGAGCCGCCGTCGCTATCGCGTGAACGTCAGCTACGGCGACGGAGACGTGGGCGTGTCGATTCGGTTGCTGGCCAGCGAGCCGGTCCCCTTGGAGAAGCTTCGCCTGCCGGAGGTCGTCGGTAAGCTGACAAGGGCTCGCAAAGGGCTGATCCTGATCACCGGCAGCACGACTCAGGGCAAAACGACCACCATGAACGGGATGATCGACGCGATCAACCGGTACTACCGCAGGCACGTCATCACGATCGAGGACCCGATCGAGTATGTACACGCCAACAAGAACTCCATCGTCCGGCAGCGCGAAGTGGGCAAGGATACCAAGAGTTTTCACAGCGGTTTGCGGGCCGCCCTGCGGCAGAACCCGGACGTCATCGCCATCGGCGAGATGCGCGATTACGACACGATCAAGATCGCGCTGACGGCGGCGGAGACCGGCGTGCTGGTGCTCTCGACGCTGCACATCATCTCGATCGACAAGATCATAGGCCGGTTGCTGGCCTATGCGCCGGACAACAGCGACGGGCACATGCGGGCCCTACTGGCGGAAGGGCTGCTGGCGGTCGTCCATCAGGAACTGCTGCCGACCATCGACGGGGGCAACCGCGTGGCTTGTGAGACGCTTGTGGCGACCGACGCGGTCCGCAACGTCATCCGCAAGCGCGGGACATTCCACCTGCGGAACCTCATCGCAACGGGCCAGCGTTACGGCATGCAGACGATGAAGACCTCGTTGGATCAGGTTTTGGCCGAGGGGGTCATCACCGAGTCGGTGCACGACGCGGTGATGGAGAACTATTAGTGAGTGAGAGAGCCGGGCGTCAGGCACCCCAGTAGAGTCGTACCCCCATAGCACCGATGGCCAGGGCCGCCATCGTCCCGAGGCTGGCGAAGCCGACAATCAGGCCGCCGCCCGATAGGACGAAACACGCAAACACGCCCCCGATCAGGGCGAGGGCCAGGATCGCGGCCGACCCAACTGCCCAGGCGGGCCAGCCCACCAGGCCGGCGCCGCTGGCTATCCGCCAGCCAAGCAGCGTGCCATAGGCCAGCCCGAACAGCGCGAACAGCAGGGTCGGCATTACCCTTTCGCGCCCGAAGCTGACCATGAAGACGTTCTCCAGGTCCTCCGTTACGCAGGAGAGGGCCGGCGCCAGGAGGAACATGCCGGGCAGCAGCGCGATCGCGCCGAGAACGAGCCACACGGTTGCCGTTCGCATCGCCACGATCATCGCTTCGCGCAGGGCTGCATCGTCGGCCCGCAGGTCAAACGACTCGGCTTGCTGTGGCTCGTCGGGCTCTTCCCAGTCGGGCAGAATCTCCAATGACACCCTGATACCCTCCCCAATCAGTCGCGGCCGTACAGGTGGGCGAGGACATCCACCGCCGCGACATCCGTAACCGTACCGTCGGGCTCGAAGCTGATCTTGAGGTGGTCTCTCGTGCTGAATCGATAGACGAAGTCGATGCCGTTGGCACGATCCTCTTCGTCATAACGGGTCATGAAGTCCTCGCGCCACTTCACCTTGCGGGGCTCGAGTAGGGTGCCCGACAGAAATCCCGAGCCCGTTTCCTTCTCTTCGTAGAGGAAAACTTCGCGCGGCGGCTTGCCCATCAACTGCACGACCTCGGTTATGGCCATGCCGGGCTTGACCTGCTCGGCGCGGTCGCGGGCCTGCTGGGCCGGGTCGAACTGCACCCAACTGACGATCGCCCAGACGATCCATCCGATACCGGCCAATGTCGCGAGGACAAAGCCCCACTTCAGCACAGCCCAGGGGTCGCGGGAGAAGCGAGGCTCGTGCGTGCGCGGGTCGGTCGGCTTGGAGGACTTGAGTCGCTTGGGCGGGCCGGCGGGCGCCCCGGCGTCGGCCGCCAGCGACGGCTGCACGCGCTTACCGGTTTTGACGTTGTAACCGCAAGCGGTGCAGAGCACGGCGCCGGGCGGCATGTCGGCGTCGCAGCTGGGACACGTGGACTTACCGGCTGTCTCACCGGTCAGCAGTGCGTCGAGTGGCTCTTTGTCCTGCTTTGCCAGGGGCGGCACGCTCACCACGGCACCGCAACTGCACTTGGCTCGCTTGCCGGCCAGCCGCTCGGGAGCCATGAGCTTCTTCTTACACGCCGGGCACTCTACGCGAATATGCATGTGCCACCCCTCAATCATTGGCGTCCGGCCGAACGCATCGAACGACTTGCTGAATCCGGCAGACGGCCCCAAGAGACGCCACGTCACGCCCACAGAAAACGATCGCTCAACAGTCTACCACGACTGGATGAATCCCGCCAGATGACATCGAGCGTTCGAGGCCGGGTCAATGGGAGGTAGCCGAAGCGGTAGTGGTGACCGGAGAGTCCGCCGCCACGGTTGCCCTATACCCGAGCGAATCAATCGCCTCGATGATGGGCTCGACGCGCTCGGGGCGGTCCATCGTTACCGATGCGACTTTGTCCTGGAGCGACACACGCACCTCGCGTACCCCGTCAAGTGTCTGCACCTTGCCGGTGATGGCCGTCACACAGCCCTGGCAGTGCATTCCCTCGATGGCGAGCGTGACGGTCGTGTCGGCGGCCTCATCGCCGCCATCGGCCGGCTGACGAGCATCTGTAGCGGGGCGAGACGTCGAACCGGGCTCGCCGCAGTTGGCGCCGGGCAGCGTCATCGCAGCCAGGGCGATGTACACAAACAGTTGTTTCGCCGAGTGTTCCATCGCATATCCTCGTCATCAGAGATCAGGTCGAACACACAGTCGCTGCCGCCTGCGGTGCTCACTTGAGCCATTCGTACAACTGATAGTGCTCGCCGTCCATGCCCAGCGCTTCGTAGGTCTTGCGGGCGGCGAGGTTGCGCCTGTCCACATACAGTCGTAGTCCCTTGAGCGAATCGTCAGCCTCGACGATACCCGCTACGTGCCGATACAGGGCACGGAACACACCTCGTCGACGAAACTCGGGGCGGACGTATACCGAGTGAATCCACAGCACCGTGCCGTTGCGCCAGTCGGACCATTCGGGAAGCGTCAGCAGACACCCGATGACCTGTCCGCCGAGATCCGCCACCCAATAGCGGCCGCGGGCCGGGTCGTCCAACACCGTTCGCACGCCTGTTTCCACGGCGCTCTCGTCGAGCGTGAGATTCTCGGTCTCGTGCGCCATACGGCACTGGAACGCCACGATCGTGGCATGGTCGTGCCTGGCGGCGGGTCGGACGTGGATGTCTGCCTGGGATCGATCCATCGGGTCTCGTGTCGGTCACATGTGAACAGAATTGCCTGCCTCGTACCAGCAGACTTTTACCTGTCGGGCCTTTCCTTCAGTTCGCGATGCCGGTTCACCGCCCAGTCGATCACTTCCTGCCCATGCGGTGAGTCGGCGATGTCGGCGTATTCGTAGGGATCAGCCTTCAGGTCGAAGACGGCGAGTCGGTGATACTCGGGGAATTCCTTGGCCTGTTCATGGGCGGGCAGCGGCTCGGGGTTCATGGCGATCAGCTTGAAGCCGTCCGATCGAACCATGCTGATGCAGCTTCCCGTCTCGGCCAGGCCCGACTCGGCGTAACGGTCACGGGCGGCAAACCTGCCTTGCCGGAAGGCGGTCAGCATACTCTCGCCGTCCATGAAGTCGTGCTCCAGGCCCGCCAGATCGAGAATCGTAGCGGGGTAGTCGACCATCCTGCCGACGCCGGCCATCGTGCGCGGGGGATGGCCGGGGATCACCCACATCTGCATATTGGCGTAGAGCACCTCATAGGGGTATGGCCCGTGCGACACGCCGACGATCATATTGGCGCCATCATTGCGGTAGGGGCGTACGGTTCGGAAGTGGTCGAACACCTCGCCGTGGTTGCTGTAGACGATGTAGGTCACGTCGTCGCGGTCGGCTGTGGCCTCGAAGATCTGCTGTACGATTCGGTCGGCCCTGGCCAGCCCGCGGCGGCGCAGGGCGGCGAATTCATCGGGTCGATCCAGCGCGGCCTTGCGGGCACAAAACGCATCCTCGGGCCAGCCTTTGGCTGGGGGCTTGCCCATCAGGGCACAGAGGCCTTCGTTCTGAGACCAAGGCCGATGCGTCTCGCGCAGGAAAAGGTGGGCGTAGAACCGGTCGGACCGCTTGATTCTCTCGAGGATTTCGTCGCGGGCGACACCCCGGCAGGTGTTGAACTGCTCGGCCCGCTCAGGTTCGTGCTTCATCCAGATGCGCGGCATGAACGCCGCGGCGGCCGTGCCCATGTTGTCGCTGCCCTGGCAGGTGAAGATATCGTAGCCGGCCTGACGGAGGTACTCGATCAGCGTCCTGGGCAGCCACCCGGTCGTTTGCGGACGAAAATCATCGTGCGTGAGTTGCGAATCGCAGTGTCGCGCCGTCCAGCATCCGGTCATTTCGGCATTGATGGAGTCCTTGTTGTTGTGACCGTGTCCACGTCCCATGGGGATGAAGACGGACCGCTTGCGCAGCCGGTCAAGAAACGGCGTGTCGCGCATATAGCTATGAAAGTCTCGCATATCGAGGCTGTGCAGGCAGATCGCGACAAAATTCATGTTATCTTCTGGTCCTCACGCTCTGCACGGACCAACGTTGCCCAAAGGCCGCGCCGCCGGAGGTCTGCTGCCCGTCTTGGGGCGAGCCCACGACGAGCAGACCATCATGCGCGTTCGCTGTCAAGATGGTCCGATCGAAGGGCCTATAACAGGCTCGCGACGGTGGATAACCTCGGTGATGCAGCTAGGCTCTGTCTGAGAGAAAGGCTCTTGGGCTGGTGATCTGCCCGAGGCACTGGCGGACAAGCCGCCAGTGGCACCCGAGGACGCCATATCGGAATTGTCAGATACAGCCCATTGGCTGCCGAGTCCGAGTGGCTATTCCGATAACGGCAGCCGATTGAGGCGGCGCCGATAGGGAAAGGCGTCGGATTGGCTCGCGCGAACGCCGGAATACGTGGAACAGTCGTCCTATAAGGGCGGGAAGTACCCAGATTGTCGACTCGTAAAATTAAATTGCGCCTAATCCGGCCAATACGTTTGACGTAGGTGCGATTCATTTTTATGTATGCCTTTGGAGGATGTGTTGAGTGAGAATCTCGTAAGGGCAAACCACGGGTAACCGTGGGACGCAAAGCGTTGAGTCCTCCGGATGTGAGGATTGTCGCGCTGCCCGAAGCCGATCGCCGGGGCTGCGGTAGAGGTTCCGATAAGCTTGTAGAGGCCTTTTCGGAGCACGTTGGGAGGGAGCTGTGGTCCCGGCGGTTTATGCGGCTTTCATTTTGACTGAGAAACCCGCACGTCAGGACCCGATAAAGACCCTTAGAAGCTCTCTCGTGGAAGTCGCAGCCCGCCGGGGCTCGCCAAGGTGGAAGCCGCGGTCGGCGAATACAAGAGCACAGAGGGGATAGTTATGGTCGGGCGATACACACATAAAAAGAAGTTTGAACGTCGCGGCAGTGCGATGCCGCTGGTGGCCGTTATATGCCCGGCGCTGTTGGCGTTCGCGGCGTTGTCGGTGGACATCGGGGCGCTGTACGACGCGAAGGCCGAGTTGCAGCGGTGCGCCGACGCGGCTGCCCTGGCCGGGGCCGGGGCGCTGATTGATGAGCGACGCATCCGGAACAACGGCGGCATGGACCTGGAGATCGACAGAGCCGCTCGCTATGCCGCCTACGAGTACGTTACACGCAACGACGTACTCGGCGATTCACCGACAGTGGACTTTAACGTCCTGAACCGTGACAGCGGCGACATTGTGCTGGGCACGCTGAGTAACCTGAGCAACTATCACGAGACCCTGTCGACGGGCAATCCGGACGACTACAACTCCGTCCGGGTTCGCGTCCGCCGTGATAGCGAGCGGAACGGGCCCATCGGTCTTTTCTTTGCGCGGATTATGGGCGTCTACACGGCCGACGTCGCTGCCGAGGCAACGGCCACCTTCGAGGACGGCGTGACCGGCTTTAAGGTTACCCCCAACACCAGCAACGCCGATCTGATGCCGTTTGCCCTGAGCGTTGACGTGTGGAACGCCATGATGGCGGGAACACACTCGATTGGCGATCAGTACAGTTTTGACCCGGCCACCGGCGAGGTCGACTCGGGCAGCGACGGCCTTGAAGAGATCAACTTCTATCCGGGCGCCGGGCCCACCCAGTTGCCGCCAGGCAACTTCGGCACGGTCGATATCGGTGCCAGCAGCAACGCCACATCCACCATCGTTCGCCAGCTCCTTGAAGGCGTGAACGCCGATGACCTGGCCCACCACGGCGGCGAGCTGAAGCTGGGCCCCGACGGCACGGTAGACCTGGACGGCGATACGGGTATGAGTGTGGGCTTCAAGGACGCGCTGGAGGCGATCATCGGACAGCCTCGCGTCATCCCGCTGTTCTCCAACGTTGTGGGGACGGGCGATAATGCGCAGTTCACCATTGTGGGCTTTGCGGGTATCCGCATCCTGGACGTGAAACTCACCGGCGCACCAAATAGTCTGTACTTGATGATTCAGCCGGCCCAGGTGTCGGACGATGCAGCCATCACCGAGCCCGGCACGAATTCGAGCTATCTGGTGTATCGTGCGCCGCGCCTGACGCGCTGAGCGGGTAGCCAATCGGAATCCATATGGGCCGCGGGCGGCCGCCACCACCGCCTGCGGCCTTCTCCATTTGTCGCGGCATTTGTCCGGTTCAAAAAGCCAAGTTGTGTCTGAACTCGGGTTCTTAAGAAGGTCTGCCGTCCTAGGCACTGGCGGATCCCACCGCGCCGGGACCAGTGGCACCCCAGGAATGGATCAGTGATAGCCCACGCCGCTACTGGCCGCACGTCTGGCAGGGGTCGTCGGCCTGCGACGTATTCGTCCATTCGACCAGTTCGGCCGCGGTCATGAACTGGGTATCGCGCGCGACCGCGTAGTCGAGGAAGTTCACGAACGCCTCGAAGCGCCCTTCGTCGACACCGGTGAAATACGGGTGAAATTCCACCAGCAGGGGGTATCCCTGTGCGGTCATGCTGTCCAGTTCGCTGGTGAGCAGTGCCTGCCAGTCGGCGGCCTCGTAGCTGCTGAACGGCATGTCGCAAAAGGCGGCCCAACGGGTCCCGACGTTGACCGAATGCATGGGGACCGCCCAGAAGTTGTAGTCCGAGCCCTGATAGGGCAGGACGTCGTCCTGATGTCCGGGCAGGCAGCTGGTCGTGTTGGCCACGAAGCTCAGATTGTACTGGAATCCCAGGCCATCGATGATGGCGTGGGTGTCGTCGTTCTGATCGAACCTGTAGCAGCGGATGCCGATTGTCTCGGTGCCGAGGCAGGCGTCGATGGCCGTCTTGACGCGAGTGATGAGCGTTTCCTGTTCGTCGTAGGAGAGCATGGACATGGTAACGAGCTGCCCTTCGGGCTCGGGCGGGCGGGCGTAGGCCATGATCTCGAAGCCGGCGTCGGCCAGTTCGCTGATCCTGTCGCAGTTCTGCGCGACGAAGGTGTCGTCCACGATGATCGTGCATCGGATGTCCCTGGACTCGAGTTCAGCCATGACCCGTTCGAAGGCGACCGGATCGGAGTTTTCAGTGATCTGTATGACCACTTGCGGTGTGCCCAGGTTCGACGTGAGCCCGCCCTGCAAAAAGGCCGTCAGCGGCGCACAGCCGGATAGCAGGACGCACCCAAGCGGTACGAGTGAAAGGATTGCAGGCCGGATCGTTGGGTTCTGTCGTGACATCGTCGTCTCCTCTTTGCAGCCAATACATCGACACACAGCAGCGTTACTCGGCGCTGCCGCGTCCGCGCCCCGGGCATGGCACGAATTGCCATGCTAGTGCTACGCGCTGTCGGTCGCAAGATGATCGCGAGGGATTTCTGCAAAGGACAAAGGCAGGTCTTCGCCCCGGTGTAAACTTCGGACCCAATGGAAGCGATGGGACAGCGCCGATCGATTCGGTTATGGACCTCGGCGCAGAGTCGGTGCTCCGTAGGTAGTGCCCTCGCTCGTTTAGCGGCGACCCGAAGGGGAGCGCGGTCTTACCATCAGGACGTGCGCGGTCGGTACCGCGCTGTCGGATCGTCGGCGCGGCGCTACGGTTCTGTCGGCGGCAGGAATTCGCGGCGGACTCCGGAGAGCTGCGTCACAGTCGCAGCGCGGTGATGAAGGACCATTGCTGAGGCGTCTTTTCCTCGCGTACAGGATTGCTCTCGACGTAGCGGATCGCTCGTTGGACGTCGTGTTCGCGGCTGAGGAATACCTTCCATAGCCCGCGAGACCACATGGCGGGGATGCGCTCGCCGGGTAGGGCGAAGTCGGCCAGAGGGTGAAGGTTGCCGGCAACCAGGCGGCGGGTAGCAGCGCCTTTCAGCAGGTTGGCGATCTGTTCGACCCGATAGTCATGACGGGCGATGACCAAGTGCACGTGTTCGGGCAGGATCGAGCACGCGTAGATGGTTACCTTGCCTCGGGACGCGAACTCGCCGAATGCCCGCCCGATTTCGCGCGCCTGAGGTTCCGTGAAGTGCACCGGTGGGTAGCGCAGGGCACGCTTGGGGGACACGCGGGCGGCATGGTTGTGGGGGCGGTGGGCGACCGACCGGCGCGTGTCGACCTTGGTGGCGCGGCCGAATCGAAAGAGCTCCCACGATCGCACGAAGTCGGACCACGACCCACGGGGATCGTTGGGCAGCCAGAACCCGTATGCACTGACAATGACGTGGTAACCGAGAACCATATTGGGCACTTTTGCGTTACGCGCTCCCCTTCGGGTCGCCGCTAAACGTGAGAATCGGCATCAACGTGG
>Ga0272442_10003709_pt1 | contig 21311 bp, 11 predicted proteins | sample SSMForm2O_FD_200262 | JGI IMG/M metagenome (GOLD analysis project Ga0272442, IMG submission 200262) | Marine sediment archaeal communities from Little Sippewissett salt marsh, Falmouth, MA, United States - SSM-Form-2O | ecosystem: Environmental > Aquatic > Marine > Wetlands > Sediment ... | reverse complement strand
CCACGACGCACATACCGTTTAGGCAGATCTGGCCCGCCGGGCAATCCGAGTCCACGACGCAGGTCACGTCCTGCACGCAGACGCCATTATCGCAGTGGGAGCCGGCCCCGCAGGTTCCGCACGACTTCCCACATACCGGGTCGGGGCCGCACTCCATGACCCCGCAGCTCATGTTCGTGCAGATTCCCTGGATGCAGCACTGGGTCGGCATGCAGTCGGCGTCGTTCGTGCAACCTTGCGCCCGGCATCGGCAGGTTGTCATGTCGCAGTAGTACCCCGCCGGGCAGTTGTTCGCGCAGGTGCCGCCGCATCCGTCCGAGCCGCAGCACTTGCCGCTGCAGTCGGGAATGCAGTCGATCGGCCGGCAGGTCCAATTCGTCCGGTCGCACCAGTAGCCCTCGGGACAGTCGTCATTCCGCTCGCACTCCAAAGCCCCCTCGCACCGGCAGGAGTACCGATCGCAGCTCTCGCCGTCCGGGCACTTGTCCGGGCAAACACCCCCGCACCCGTCGGAGCCGCAGCACTTGCCGCTGCAGTCGGGAACGCAATCCTTCCTGCAGCGCTCAACGTCCAGGTCGCAGTGATACCCCTCGGTACAATCGGCGTCACTGACGCATTCTTTTCCCAGGAACTCGCTGTCGTATTCCACACAACCCGAAACAACAACCCCCAGACACACCATCAATATGGAGAACAAACCGCTTCTCACAGCTTCCTCCCTTTGACCAAGTTCTTGATCCCTGGCAGCAATAGTATCACAGAATTGTCCAACGGGATGGGATAATGAAACTCGAAGAAAAGCAAAGCCCCGCAATCGCTTGCGGGGCTTTTTGATGGCCAGACCCAGAGTCGAACTGGGGACACACGGATTTTCAGTCCGTTGCTCTACCGACTGAGCTATCTGGCCGGCAGCAGAGAGAATTATCTTGCTTGCGGATAAAGTGTCAAGCCAATAATGGGCTATGCTTCGCACCGTGGGTATTGTGGTTCTTTTGGCTTTCGGGGGCGGGTGTGCCGGGTGGACGTTCGGGCCGCCTTCCGTTGTGCGGCAGCCGGTTTCGGTGCCTTCGGTGGACGAGGGTCAGAGGTTCGATTTGTTCGTTGTCGGATTGGGGATATTCGGGGTTTCTTACCTGCTGTGCCAGGTGCCCATGTCGATTGCGCTGGATGACGGGATCTGGAGCATTCCGGTGGCGGGGCCGTTGATTCAGTGGCCGGAGTATTCGGGGAGCGGGTTTTCGGTGTTGGCGAATGTTTTCGGGGTCGTGTTTGCGTTGGGGGAGATTACCGGGTTGACTCTGTTTCTGGTAAGTCTTTTTTCTTCGCCGGATTCGTGAGACCCTGAACCCATGCGGAGAACCTTTGCATTCCTGATGTTGGTCTTGCTGCTGCCGGGGTCCGCCTGGGCGGGGCCGGCGGCCAGGATTGTTCAGAAGGCGATCTCGAAATCCACCCAGGGCGATCATCTGGGAGCGCTGGAGCTTTACAAGAAGGCGGCTGAGGGGTACCAGACCGCCAGCGTGGGGGAGCAGGACGCCATTCGCAAGGGGCTCTTGCACGAGTCCTCGCTGCTTTTCGAGAAGCAGGAGTTCGAGGCGGCCATCGGCGGGCTGGTTACCTTGCTGCCGCTCGCGCGATGCCACAAGGGATCTTGCCAATCGTTCATAATCCAGGTGCGCATGCTCCTGGAGAACGCGGCGATGACCATGATCCTCACCGACCGCTCCAAGACGGCCATTCCCGCCCTGGAAGCCCTCCTGCAGGACTCCCCGGGAACGCCGATGCGCTGGGCGCTTCTGGCGCGGGCCTACCTGGAGATCGGCGAGTTGGAGTCGGCCGGGCGGACGCTGCGGCGGGGAATGTCGCTGCATCCGGCGGCGCCGGAGCTGCTGTTCGTCAAGGCCACCCTGGCGGGAACCATGGCGCGCCGGGAGGTGGCCCGCTCGGGGTACCAGCGGGCGGAGTTTTTAATGCAGGACGCGGTGCAGGACCTGCAGGCGGCGCTGCTGCGCGAGCCCAAGGCCGGGGGGATCCACCGGGCGTTGGGCGCCGTACGGGCTTCGCTGTGGGTATACTACCGGGCCACCGGACAGTACCAAAAGGCCCTCGACATGCTGGAGGGCGCCGAGGTGGCCTTCACCGACGCGGCTCATTTGGATCCGGGCAATCCCGAGCCGGCCTTCGAGCTGGGCAACCTGCTGTTCACCGCCCAGGATTGGGTCTGGGCCGAGGTGTGGCTGCGCGAGGCCCAAGCGCGCTACCGGCGCATCTCGCGCCGGAAGAAGGAGCCCGAGGTGGCCCGCGCGGCCGCGCGGCGCGGGATGCAAAGCTGCGATGAGCGGATCGCCGCGGCGCTGTTCAACCGGGCCATCGACGCGGTCAACACCGCACGCTTCGACCTGGCCCGCGAGCTCTTGCAGGCGGCCGCCAGGAAGATGCCCGCCGCCACGGCCCAGGTAAACGAGCTGGCCGGCTGGGTGCTGGCGCGCCGCAAATTGTTCCAGCGGAAAGTGGACCGCCTGGGCGCCGACACCGAATCCGGAGACGCCCAGATGGCCCTGGGCGACTTGTGGATGCGCGCCCGGCGTTACCAGCTGGCGCGCATGGCCTACCAGCGGGCGCTGAAGGGAGAAATGAAGTCCGTCCGCTCCGAGCAGATCCAGGATCGCATCCACGGGACCATGGAGATTGAAGAGCAACCCGCGGTGGAAGACGACCAGGTGGGTTCGCTGGAGGTGCGCCTGGAAACCCCCCAGGGCGTGGATACCACCTTTCTCAAGACCCTGCTGCAGAAAGCCCACGCCATGACCATGAGCGTGTTCCCCCACAACCTCAACGGCCCCCTGGGAATCAAGGTGTTCGCCAACCGTAGGTCTTTCCTGGAGCAGGCCGCCCCGCGGGTGAGCGTCTCCCAGGAAGGCTTCTACGCCTACGGCCGGGTGGTGACTTTCGACGAGCCCCACCGCAGCCAGGGCAAGTGGCTGGACATCCTGGTGCACGAGATCACCCACCGCTACGTCGACGAGATGACCTACTCCCGGGCCCCGCGCTGGCTCTTCGAGGGGCTGTCGCTGTGGGTGAACGAGAAATGGCCGGCCAAGAAACAAGTGCAGATCGAACGCCTGGCTTCCGAGGGCCGGTTGATACCCTGGAGCGAAATGGAGAAGCACTATACCCGCAACTGGAACAACCCCTCGGAACTCGAGGTGCTCTACCTGCAGTCGCACCACATGGTGTACTGGCTGATCAAGCGCTTCACCTTCGGGCGCATTATGGTCCTGCTGGGGATCTTGCGCACCGGGCAGGCGGTGGACGACGCCATGGTGTCGGCCTACGGCCTGCCGGTGGAAATCATGGAGATCCACTGGGCCCGGGAGTTCCAATAGGAGGAACGAATGCGACGCAGAATCGAAGCGCTGGTTTTGACCGGGTTTCTGGTCGCCTCCATCGCCGTCCTGGCCACCACCTGGGCCTCCAAGGACATGAAGTGCCCGCTGTGCGGCAAGACCACCAAGATGGAGGTCATCGCCAGCTACGGATCCTACATCTACAAATGGCCATCCAGGCACCAGCTGATCTTCTGGCCGGTCACCACCGGTTACAGCCTGTACTTCTGCAAGCACTGCCACCTGGCCATGTTCATGGGCGACTTCCAGGACCTGGCCAAGTTGCCCGAGGAAAAGCGCGATGCGGTGGCCAAGGCCATCGCCCCGCTGAAGAAAGAACAGCCGGACAAACGCTACTACGAAATCCCCATGCCTTACCGGATGAAGATCGCCGAGGCGGCCTACCGGCAGATGGACAAGGACGACGCCTTCTGGTGCCGCTTCTACCGCATCCAGGGCTACCATCTGGCCGCGGCGGGGGATCAGAAGGGCGCCAAGGCCGCCCGTTTGAAGGCCCTCAAGCTGGCCGAGAAGATGATCAAGGAGAAGGTCGCCGAACCGCCGCAAAAAGAGCTGGTCTTCATCAAGGGATCCATGCAGTACTTCACCGGCCAGAAGAAACTGGCCGTAGCTACCTTGAAGCAGGTGAAGGAAACTCCGATCAAACCCTCCAAGACCGTCACCGCAGAGCGCGCCAAGAACGCCACCGAATACCTGGACGGCCTGGCCAGAGACACTCTGAAGCTGATCGAAAAAGGCAAGGTGCCGGGCGAGTAGCTACTCCCCCCGCTCCCAGGGGGTCAGGCCCGAGGCGATCGACTTGCGCACGTCGGCCATCAGTTCCTCGCGCCGCTCGTGGCCGTACTGGGTCACGTCGATGGGGTCCTGGACCTGGATGCGGATGTAGCCCGGGAGCAGCTTCAGGGTGCGGCCGGGCAGGACGTGGCGGGAGAAGGATATCGACATGGGCAGGATCGGCAGACCCATGTCCAAGGCCATCATGAAGCCGCCCTTCTTGTACTCGCGCATGCGCCCGTCGGGGCTGCGGGTGCCCTCGGGGAAGAACACCACCGAGATGCCCCCGTCGAGCAGCGGCCTGGCCGCCTTCAGCGAAGCGATGGCTTTTTCGCGGTTGGAGCGGTCGATGAAGACGTGCCCTCCGGCGGAGCAGTACCATCCCAGACCGGGGGCCTTGCGCAGCTCCTCCTTCATCACCCAGCGGAACTGCCGGCCCCAGTGGCCGTAGAAGGCCAGGATGTCGAAGTGGCTCTGGTGGTTGGTCATGATGATGTAGGACTGCTGCTTGTCGGCGCGCTCGCGGTTCTTGATGCTCACCCAGGTGAAGTTCAGCCGGCAGAGCAGCCAGGCCCAGATGGTTCCGCAGTGGAAGGCCGCCCGCGGGCTGAACAGGCAGATCACCACCGCGATGATGCCGAACACCAGCGTACTGACCCCCAGGTAGGGAATGAAAACCAGCCATTTGTAAGGGAAGTAGATCCACCGGAGTATGTTGCGGCGGCCCTCACCCGGCTCCTGCGACTTCATGTCCCATCCTCCAGGAGGTGAGAAGATAGCCAAAAATCGATCGTATGGCAAGCGGCGGGCGCTTCTGCTAGTATGGGTGCCGATGAGATCGGGGAGGTCGATTAAGATGAACCGGATCAAGACCGGCATATTCCTGGCGCTGATTGTTTCGCTGTGCGGCTGCGGGCGTTCTACGCCCCTGGCCCCCGAAGATCTGTTGTCCATCCGCATCCTGCCCGAAGATCCGCAGCTGCACCTGGAGCAGTTCGTGCAGCTTACGGTCGAGGGGCACAAGGTGGACGGCTCGGTGGTCGATTTGAGCAACGAGCCCGATCTGGTCTTCCGCCTCAACCAGGACGGCATTATCAACGTGCTATCCGGCGCCAAGATTCAGGCGCTGCAGGCCGGATCGGTCCGGCTGATGGCTGCCTTCGGCGGCAAGGAAGACACCGTCGAGGTCACGGTGCTCTACGCGCTGCTTGAAGGGATCCGGGTGGAGCCCGGCCAGTTGCAGCTGAACACCGGGGACTACCTCCAGCTGGCGATCACCGGCGACCTCTCCGACGGGTCCACCTTGGATCTGACCGGCAGCGCCACCGGGACCGGGTACGTCACCGCCGACCAGCTGGTGGCCACGGTGACCACCGAGGGGATGGTCTTCGCGCTGAAAAACGGACAGACCGAAATCACCGCCACCCACGGAGAGCACCAGGCGGTGGCGACGGTGACGGTGGGCGAGCTGGAGTTGCTGGAGGTCCTGCCGGTGCAGGCCGGTCTGGAGGTCAACCAGACCGTGCAGCTGCAGGTGTTCGGCACATACAAAGACGGGGCGGTGGAAGATCTCACCGGCCACGCCGACACCACCTACACATCCTCCGAACCGGGGGTGGCCTCGGTCGATGCGGACGGGCTGGTGACCGGGGTGGGCAGCGGAGAAGCTGCCATCACCGTCGGGCACCGCGACAAGAGCGCGGTGGCCTATATCACCGTCACCGGCACCTCCGAGCTGATCGGCATCCAGATGGGCCCCTGCCCCGCCCGGCTGTCGCGGGGCGGTTGGCTGCAGCTTGAGGTCTTTGCGGAATACAACGACGGCTCGCGGCTGGAGATCACCCCCAATGCGACTTACTCGTCCTCCGACGAGCTGGTGGCGTCGGTGGACGCCGCCGGACGGGTGACCGCCGCCGGCGCGGGCGAGGCGACCATAACCGCCGCCTTCGGCGGCTTCGAGGACAGCTGCCGCATCCAGGTGGACGACCGCATTCTCACCGGCCTCGACCTGCAGCCCGACTCCATCGGCCTGGTAGTCGGCGAGACCCTGTCGCTTCTGGTCCTGGGCACCTTCAACGACGGCAGCCAGGACGATCTGACCGGCGCGTTCACCGGCACCACCTACTCGTCCTCGGCCCCCGCGGTGGTGACCGTGAGCCCCGACGGGGTGCTGAGCGCGCTTTCGGCCGGCGAGGCGGTCATCGAGGCGACCAACTCGGGCCTGAGCGACAGCAGCCCGGTGAACGTGATCGGCCCCGAGCTGGTGTCCATCGACGTCGAGCCGGAGCTGCTGGAGATCTCCGCCGGCGACACCGCCAACCTGGTGGTCTGGGCAAACTACTCGGATCTGACCCGCCGGGAGGTGACCGCCGACGCCACCTACCGCTCTTCGGACTCCAGCATCGTCCGGGTTTCCGCCGGCGGCGCGGTCACCGCGGTGACCGGCCCCGGAGAGGCTCAAATCACCGCCAGTTACGGGGGATACAGCGACGAGTGCCTGGTCCGGGTGGGCGGGGACCTCCTGTTCATCGACGTCCTGCCGCCCAGCGCGCAGCTGGACGTGAACGATTCCCTGCAACTTGCGGTCATGGCCTTCTACTCCGACGGCCAGTCCATCGAGGTCACCCGGCTCTCCACCCTCGAATCGTCGGCGGCCCTGACCGCGACGGTGGACGGAGACGGAATGGTGACGGCCCTGAGCGAGGGCACCGCGGTCATCACCGCCACCTACCAGAGTTTTTCCGACACCTCGCAGATCCGGGTCAACCCGCCGGTATTCGATTACATCCAGGTCGAGCCGGACACGGTCACCCTGCCGGTGGGCTACTCCCAGCAGCTGATCGTGTGGGCCTACTACTCAGACGGCAGCCGCCGGGAGGTCACCAGCGACGCCACCTACCTGCCGCCCGAAAACGGGGTGGTCGCGGTAACCTCCTCGGGCCTGGTCACCGCGCTCATGGAGGGCGAGGCGCCCGTCCTGGTAAGCTACCTGGGCGAGTTCACCACTTGCCTGGTCATCGTCACCAGCAACCTGCTGGCGGTCGAGGTGGAGCCCGCCAGCGCCCTGCTGGACCCCGGCGACACCCAGCAACTGAAAGTCACCGCGTACTTCCTCGACGGCAGCACCGCGGACGTCACCGACGAGAGCACCTACTCCACCTCCGACGGCTCGGTGGCCTCGGCCGACGCCGCCGGGCTGGTGACCGCCCTGGGACCGGGCAGCGCCGTCATCACCGCCGGCTACGGCGGCCGGTCCGATACCTGCCGGGTGCAGGTGCTGGCCCCCACCCTTTTGTCCATCGAAGTCGCCCCAAAAAGCCTGGAGCTCGAGATCAACGAAAGCGCCTCGCTGACCGTCACCGCTCACTACTCGGACGGCTCGGACCAGGAAGTCACCCCGCTGTGCATTTACCAGTCCACCGACGAATCGGTGGCCACGGTGACCGCCGGGGGGCTGGTAGAGGCGGTCGCCGCGGGCAACGCCACAATCCGGGCCACCTATGGCGGCCTGACCGATACCTGCTCGGTTGCGGTGGGTCAGCCCCAGCTGGTCTCGCTGCGGGTGGAGCCGCAGAGCGTGACCCTGGACATCGACGATACCGTCCAGCTGACCGTCTGGGCCACCTACTCGGACAACTCGGTGGCGGACGTGACTTCCCAGTCGAGCTTCCGGACGTCCGACTTCGCGGTAGCCTCGGTGAGCGCCGCGGGCCTGGTCACCGCCGAGGGCGAGGGCCTGGCCACGGCAACCGCCGGCTTCGAAACCCTGGAGGACGGCTGCCAGGTGCAGGTCAACCCCCCCGAGCTGGTCGCGGTGGAGGTGTTCCCCGCCAACGTGACCATGAACATCGGCGACACGGTGAACCTGTTCGTGCGGGCCAGCTACTCGGACGGTTCCACCCAGCCGGTGACCCTGCTGGCCGGTTACGACTCCTCGGACCCCCTGGTGGCCAGCGTCGATTCGGCCGGGGTGGTAACGGCCAACTCCGGCGGCACCGCTTCCATCACCGCCAGCTACGGCGGCTTATCCGACGACTGCCAGGTGCGGGTCAACGCCCCCGAGCTGGTTTCCATCGACGTTGAGCCCGAAAGCGCCGACCTGAACATCGGCGGCAGCGTGCGGCTGACCGTCTGGGCCAACTACTCCGACGGCGGCCGGGTGGACGTCACCATTTCCGCGGACTTCGAGTCATCCGATCCCCTGGTGGCCGAGGTGCAGGGCGCCGGCCTGGTGGTGGCCCTGGCGGAGGGCCCGGCGGTGATCACCGCCACCTACCAGACCCTCACCGACACCTGCAACGTCAGCGTCCAGCAGCAGAATCCCCAACCCGCCCTGAGCACGGTGACCCCCGGCCAGGTGCTGGCGGGCAGCGGCGACGCGGTGATCACCCTGGAGGGAAACGGCTTCGTTACGACCTCGACCGCCCTGCTCGACTCGCTGAACCTGGCCACCACGTTCATAGACGCCAGCCAAATGACCGCGGTGGTGCCCGCCGCGGAAGTGGCCTCGGTGGGCGCCCACGACGTCGCGGTCTACAACCCGGCCCCCGGCGGGGGCCTTTCCAACACCCTGCCTTTCTACGCCGTCTCCGCCCCGGCGGTTACCACCCTGTCTCCGGACAGCGGCCTGCAGGGCACGGTGGTCCGGGTGGTATTCTACGGCAGCGGGCTTCTGGGCTGCAGCGTCAACCCCCAGAACCCGGGGATCGCGGTCTCGGGCGTCGCCTACTCCGGCGACGGCACCCAGCTTTCGGCCACATTCGGCATCGGTGCAGCGGCGACTCCCGGCACTGATACGGTCACGCTCCAGAACGCGGCCGGAAGCACCAGCGTCGATTTCACCGTAATCGAGTACCAGCCCCTCCAGGACCTGGTAATCGGCCCGGGCGAGGTGGTCTTTCTTTCGGGGGTGCAGTCCTATGACAACATCGTCATCGGCACCGGCGCCAAGGTCTACGGCACCGGCACGGTTCCCCTGCAGTTTTTGGCCGCCGGCGACGTGACCGTCCGCGGTGAGATCCACGCCTCGGGACACTCCGGCGACGACGGCTACTACGATCCCGCCACCGGCGGGGCGTCCGGCCCCGGCGGCGCCGGCGGCGGCGGCGGTGCCGACGGCGACGCCGTTACCGGCGCGCCGGGCGGCGACGGTTCTCCGGCGGGCCTGTCCGCCGAAGCCGGCCAGGGCTCCGGCACTACCTCCGGCGACGGCGGCGGCTTGGGTTTTGGCTCCGGCGTCAGCGGCGGCTGCGGCCAGGCCGGCGGAGGCGGAGGATTCGGCGGCGACGGCGGCGACGGCGGCGGCGACGCGGGCGCGGGCTCCGGCGGTCCGGGCGGTTTGGCCAACTCCGACGGCTCGGATTACAACGGCGGCACCGGTGGCGGCGGGGGCTCGTGCTGCGGCGACAACTCCGGCGCGGGCGGCGGCGGGGGCGGCGGCGTCCTGGTAATATCGGCCGTGTCCGGCGGTAACATTACCATCGACGGCGCCCTGTACGCCGACGGCGGCAGCGGCGGCGACGGCTTCCTGGCCACCGGCGGCGGGGGCGGCGGCTCCGGCGGCCGGATCACCATCACCACCGAGGGGGGCACCATCCTGATAAACGACACCGTCTCGGTCCGCGGCGGCCACGGCGGCGGCTCCGACGCCGGCGACGCCGGCGGCGGCGGCGGCGGCGGGCGCATCATCGTAGACGCCGGCTCCGGCACGGTCGACGACACCTTCGGCTACTACGACATCCGCGGCGGCGACGCCGGAACCCCCCGCGACACCGGCTTCGAAGGCCTCCCCGGCTCCCCCGGCCTCGTCGACGTAAGACCCTAGAAACTAAAAGAAAAATATAGTGAATTTTCTTGACTTCTGTGCGTCATTGTAGGAATACGTATTCAATCGTAGTCAGGCGTAGTCAGGCGTAGTAACACCATTTTCTCTTGTAAGGAGGATGAATCATGAAACGGATGTTGCTGGCAGGACTGATCGTCGCAATGCTCTCCCCGGCCGCCCTGGCCCAGGATCTTCAGCTGACCGCGGGAACCATGTCTCTGGGAGGAATATCCACGTTCAGCATTGACATGAACATACCCGATGAGGGTGACTCCGAGACGGGCTTCAGCCTGATCCTCATCCCGGAGATGGGCTACTTCGTAATTGACAACCTGGAGTTGATCGGCCGGCTCAATCTGGGAATGTTCTTCGGCGACCTGTACACGACCGAGATCGGCGGAGAAGAATACAGCGCCTCGACGCTGGTGGGCTTCGACGTGGGCGCCAAGTACCACATCCCCCTGGGCTCCTTCGTGGCCTACGCCGGCATTATGGTGGGAATGTTCTTCACCATCCCCGATTCCGACATTGAGGGCGCGGACACCGAAAAGCGCTTCGATCTCACCGTGCCCCTGGGCATTCTCATGCCCATGAACGAGCATATAGCGGTCGACCTGGGCGTCATGATCGCCTACAAAATGAGCCTCGAGGACCACGGCGGCTCAATCCTCAACGTGCCCATCGGCTACCTGGGCGTCAAGGGCTTCTTCTAGAAACGGTCGACAATCCGAATGACAACCGGGGCGCGGTCAATTCCGGCCGCGCCCTGTTTGTATATCCAATGCATGGAGGAAAAAGATGAAAAAGCTAGTACTGGCAGGACTTCTGGTAGTGATGCTGGCTCCGGCCGCTCAGGCCGGCGGCCTGGGACTTACCATCGGCGTTGAAGGCGCTTTTGTGCTTCCGATGAGTGACTGGGGCGACGCCACCGGCGTCGGCTTCGGCGGTATGGCCAAGGGGGCGTTCAGCTTTACCGACGAGATGTCGGTGTCCTTCCGGATCGGTTACTTGTATCACCTGAGCAAGTCCGTTGGCGGCATGGACGTGAGCAGCTCGGAGTTGCCCATACTGGTGGGTTTCCGTTACCAGACCGCCCTGGGTCTCTACGGCGATCTGGCTCTGGGCATGGTAAACTGCGGGGCCGAGGTCGAAGGCAACTCCGATAGCGAGATGAAGTTCGGTATGCTGGCCGGAGTCGGCTTCAACATTATGAGCCTTAACTTCTCGGCGAACTTCTTCGCCCCCAACCTCGGCCATGTCGACGAAGTCATGGGCCTGCTGTTCATCGTGGGCTACGACTTCGTCTCGTTCTAAGCAGAAGCGGGCAGGCCAGCATTAACAGCCAGATTGATTGACTGCGGCGCGAACCGCCACAGCTACAACCCCCTTCTTCGCAACCCTCATCGATCTCGCCGTCGCAGTTGTCGTCGGTGCCGTTGCCGCATTCCTCGGCGCCGGAGGCGGAGGGGGTGCACTGGTACTCGCAGCCGTCGTCGGGGGAGCCGTTGAGGTTTACCCAGCCGGGATCGCAGAGGGTCAGGGTGCAGACGCCGTCGGTGCATTTTTCCGAGGCGTTGGGGATGTCGCAGACTGCGCCGCAGGCGCCGCAGTTGTTTACGTCCGACTGGGTGTCGATGCAGGCGCGGTCGCAGTCTGAGCGGCCGCCGGTGCATTCGGTCTTGCATTCGCCCAGGTCGCAGACTTCGGGGATCGACTCGCGGCACACCCAGCCGCATTCGCCGCAGTTGTCGGGATCGGAAAACAGGTCGAAGCCCTCGTCGGTCTGGCCGTCGCAGTCGTCGTCCACGTAGTTGCATAATTCCTCGGCGCCGGGGTGGACCGAGGCGATGGTGTCGTCGCAGTCGTCGCCCAACTCGCAGTTTTCCCCGTAGCCGTCGCGGTCGTGGTCCACGCAGCCGCACTCGTCGTCCTCCAGGTCGGTGAACCCGTCGCAGTCGTTGTCCACCGAGTCGTCGCAGATCTCGTCGGCGTCGGGGTTTACGGCCGGATCGGAGTCGTCGCAGTCGTCGCCGCCGCAGGCCTCGTCGGGGTGGTTGTCGGAGTCCGCGTCGCTGCAAGGGATGCAGCTGCCCAGGCAGCAGCGGTGCTCGTCCGAAGCCACCAGCCACTGGCCGTCGCAGCTGTCCAGGGCGGCGCAGACCGAGCCGCCCTGGGACGCGCAGGTATCCGGGGTCACAACCGAGAAGCGCAGGTGGGGATCGCTCCAGGGGCTCGCGGCGTGGTCGACGTCCTGCACCTTCACCCGCACGTACCAGTCGCCGGCGGCCAGTTCGAAACCGTAGGGGACCGTCCAATTGTCGTCGGAGGACTCCTGCCAGTTGGAGTCCAGCAAACTGAGGGTGTCGAAGGTGGGCCGGGTGTCCACCTGCACCCGGTAGGAGCCCTGGGCGACCGCGTCGCGGTTGACGTACTCCCATATGAACTGCGGGGTGAAATCCAGAACGCTTCCTCCGGCCTGGTAGTCCCATGGCACCGCGCCGGCCCCGCTCTCGATGGCGCCCAGGTCCACCCGGAATCCGCCGCCCACCGGAACCGGCAGGTCGTCCGGCCCGGAATCGATCGACTGGCTTCCGGCTCCCAGGGAGTAGTCGTCGGCGCCGGGATTGTTGAAGCCGGGATCCTGGAAGAGGGCGTTGGGCCCCGGGTCGCCCGAGTCGACGTCCAGGGTGTTGTTCCAGTACAGGTTGGCGTCCATGCCCAGACTGGTGGTCTGGGCCAGGATCAGCACGCCCATGGTGTTGTCGGCCAGGATGTTCCCCTCGATGCGGCACCCCTGCAGGGAACTGATCTCGATGCCGGCCTGGAAGTCCACCACGGTGTTGAGCAGGACCAGGGAGTCGTCCAGGGCTTCCAGGGCGATGCCCTGCAGATTGCCGCGCGCCAGCAGGTTGCGCTGCACGGTGACGCCTCTGGTGTCGTGGACGCGTATCACTCCCATGGTGGCCGGGTTGTCGAAGAAACGGTTGTGCTCGACCCGGCAGCCCCGGTCTTCATCCTGGAGCGGAACACCCACCTTGACGGCGTTCTGGGTGTGGCCGGAGAAATAGTTGCCCAGAATCCAGGTGTCGGTGGAGCGGTCGTCCAGGGCCCGTTCCGTGCCGGAATCGAAGATGTTGCCGAAGACCTTTACGTCCCGGGAGGAGATCACCACCAGGTCCACCGAGTCGTTCATTTCCGTTCCGTTGTCGCGGAAGGTGCACAGGCGCACCTCGGAGTCCGAGCTCTGCTGGACGGCCAGACCGTACCCGCTCCAGTTCCGGATCAAAAAACCCTCCACCCGGAGGCCCCCGTCGCGGTACAGGCTGACGCCGGCGGCGTCCTGCACGGTCCCCTCGACTACCGGCACGACGCCGGTGCCGTCGATTATCACCGACTGGCCGTCGGGCGGATCGGCCCTCAGCACCACCGGGTTGCGCCGGCCGGAAGCCGGGGTCAGATCCGGCGGCTTGACTTGCTCGTGGTAAGTACCCGGCAGAACCACAATGCTGTCCCCGCCTCCGATCAGCTCGAAGGCCCGGGCGATGGTCTTGACCGGCTCGCCCTCGGTTCCCAGGTTCTGGTCCAGGCCGTTTACGTCGTCCACGTACACGGTCCTGCCGCTGCCGGGCCCCACCGGCTCGAAGGTGCCCTCCGGACCGTCGGGCCAGGAGGCTTGTGCGCCGATGTTGGCCGGAAAGCCGGGATCGGCCCGGACGGTGGTGCCTATGGTCAGAACCAGAAGAATCAAGAACCCGCGCCGCATTGAACGCCTCCAGGTGGTTGTTTTTGCAAGCGTACCATAAGTGCCCGGATATCCCGCAATCCTTCAAAAAAACCGGACCAACGTGCTATGATTTACGGCGGTGAAACCGGCACTTTTCATGCTTTTGGCGTTACTGGCCATCGGGTGCAGCTCCGGCAAAGTCGGCAAAGCAGACGCGGGAGAAGATGCTGGCGGCGGGGACGCCCCACAAGACGGGACCGCACAAGACGCGGATGCCGGAGGTGGTGATGCCCCACAAGACGGGACCGCACAAGACGCGGATGCCGGTGGCGACCAGGGAAGTGACGAGGACATTGTCCTGCCCGGCGAGGTCAGCGGTGTTATCCGGGTCAACCATTTTGGCTGGCGGAGCGGCGACCGGAAGGTGGCGGTGCTGCTGGGACATGCCGAAGACGGCGTCGAGCTGCGCCGGACGTCGGACAACTCGGTGGCGGGCAGCTACACAGCCTCCGGCGCACAGAACGACGAGGACTCGGGGGATTCGTACTCCACCGTCGACTTCTCGGCGGTGACCCAGGCCGGCGAGTACTATCTCTACCTTCCGGGCGCAGACCTGCGCTCCTACAACTTCGAAATCAAAGACGACGTCTACGACATCGTCGGTCTGGCGGCGGCCAAGTCGTTCTACTACCAGCGCTGCAACCACGACCGCGTGCTGCCCTACGCCTCTGACGGCATGGGAGGACAATGGATCGACGGTGTTTGCCACACCGGTGACTACGCCGCGCCCGCCGGTCCGGGCTCTCTGGATCACGGCGCCTTGGATCTGCGCGGCGGCTGGCACGACGCCGGCGACTACCAGAAGACCCTCTGGGGCCGGGGCGTGCCGGAGATGCTGTTCGCCTGGGAGGTCAATCCCGCCGCCTGGGCCGACGGGTGTTTGAACATTCCCGAGAGCGGCAACTCAGTCCCCGATCTGCTCGACGAGCTGCGCTGGGAGCTGGACTTCTACGTGCGCATGCAGCGTCCGGACGGACACTTCATGACCTCGGTCAAGGGCAGCTCCGGTACGGTGAACTCCCCGCCGAGCGCCTCCGACGAGGGGCGGGTCTACTTCGACTGCACCTCGCCTTCGGGAGGTGGATGGTCGGGCGGCGGCGTCACCATCGGCGAGGCCACCGGCAACGCCGTGCTGTCATTGGCCCACGCCGCGGTGGTGTTCCGCCAAGCCTCGCAAACCACGCTGGCCGACGGCTACCAGGCCGCGGCCGCCGCCGGGTGGGCCTGGCTGGACGCCTATTCGCCGCAGAACGACAAGGAGCGCCGGCTCAAGGGGGCGGCCGCCGCCGCGGTGTACCGCATGGATTCATCCCTGACTTCGGCCGGGGATCACGCCCAGGCGTTCGACTTTGCCACCTGGGACGGGTTGCTCCCCTGGAGTGTGACTCCTTCCGAAAACGTCATCGCCGCCGGCGCCTGGCACATGCTTATAAATCCCGCCGTCGGGTCCGCCAAGAAGACCGAGGTCGAGGAGGCGGTGCGCCAGGCCATCGTGGAACGCGCCTTCCAGGAGGAAGGCGTCTACGGGGGGATGTTCGGAGACTCCAGCGACGGCTGGAACTGGGGCTGGGGCAGCAACCGCGCCCAGGCACTTTACGGAGCCAACCTGCTGATGGCGGTGCGCTTCGGGATCCTGGGCGGCCGCAGCGAGGCCGAGGTTCGCTTCCGCGCGTACAGGCATTTTCACTACATGCTGGGGCTCAATCCGCTGAACATGGTCTACCTGAGCAACATGGCCGCCTACGGCGGCGAGCACTCCAGCTTCCAGATCTACCACGCCTGGTTCTCTTACACCGGGGGCGACGGCGACAACGGCAACGCCCAGTACAACGGCAAGCCCGACTCCGTGATCGAGCCGCTCTACCCCTACTACCCCGACGATTCCCAGACCTCGGTTTACGGGCCGGCGCCCGGGCTGGTTCCCGGCGGCCCCAACTGGTACTACGGCTGCGCCTACCAGATCCCCAACCGCACCTTCCCGGCGTATGCCTACCGGGACTTCTCGGTGAGTTGCGACTGGGACGGCGCGCAGTGCCGGGCCTGCTCCTGGGAGATAACCGAGCCCATGGCGGCCTACCAGGGGCCGTTCATCCTGCTGGCTGCCTTCATGATGAGCGGGAGCTGATCAGAGCAGCGGCGGGTACACGTAATTGTCGTTGGGCGTCTGGCTCTGCAGGTTGCCGTCCTGATCGTAGACCCGGTCCTCGTTGTCCAGCGTGTAGGAGGTCACGAAAGCCGGGGCGGAGTAGTACGCGCCGTTGTGGACGAACACGCCCACTTCCACCAGGTTGGAAAGCCGGGTGGTTTCGCCGATTACGGCCTTGGGGTGGTAGTCGATCTCGATCTCAACGACCGCCCCGGAGGCGTCGACCGGGTTGATGCGCACGTGGGCGGGGTCGCCGCGCAGCACCACCCAGTGGTAGGTCAGCGGGCGCGCGCTCAAATCGAAGCTGCTCTCCGCGCTGACGGTGATCAGCTTGGTGTACTCCGTTCCCCTGAAGATCCGGCACACCGACACCGGCAGGGTGAACCAGCGCTCCTGCTTGCCGTCGACCACGTCGTAGGTCTCGTCGATTACCTCGAGCTGCACCATCGGGGGAAGGCTGTCGGCGGTCATGCCGTTGGCCATCTGGATCATCTCCATGGTGAAAGAGGCGTTGTCGTACGCGCCGGGGTGGGCCGCGCCCGTCAGGTACTCCGCGTCGTCCGCCGCCCGGCTGCGCCGGAAGATCATCTGTACGGTGGGCATCAGCAGGCCGGCGGCGACCAGGGCCCGCTTGGCATCCGGCCGGAAGGCCGCCAGGATGTACACGAAGCGCTTGACCTCGTCCATTTCGCTTCCCGAGGAACCCTGCGACACGCTCAGGGTGGGCATCTTCCCGTGGAAGTAATCCACCTCGTCGTGGTCGCGGTGCTCGGGGTACCAGTAGTGGTCGTTGTTCCGGTACTGCTCGTAGACCTGCCGGGCGTTGCCCTCCCAGCGCATCAGCAGGCGCGGGATCGAGCTCCACGACTCCCCGCTGGTCAACGCGCAGGATTCGTTGCCGATGATCACCCGGTCCGGGTAGTTGCCGTACTCGGTGTCGCAGCCGGTGGTGGTCATGAGATCCAGCTGGGGAAACAGGTTCTGGTTCAGCCGGGTGTGGAACCCGTCGCAGTTGTAGTACCAGTCACCCAGGTGGCCCGCGGCCTCCCCCGCGTCCCACTTCTCTTTGAGGAACGTGCAGGCCTCGCCGGCCTCGGTGCAGATCTCCGGCATGGTGACCTCGACCAGCAGGGTGATCGGCTCGGTGCCTCCGCCGCCGTCGGCGGCGATCACCGAGAACACGTAGAACGCCACCTGGCTGGGGGTCGGCGTCCAGGCGAACACCCCGGTGGCCGGGTCCAGCGAGGCGTAGTCCGGCATGCTCACGGCCGAACCGTTCTTCTCCACGTTGTCGAGCGTGAACGACTCGGCGGCCAGGCTGGGCTCCAGCGTGACTTCCAGCAGGTTGCTCCGGTCGGCCTTGGGCTCGATCCGGTGGATCTCCAGTGCGCCGACCGCCACGCACCCCCCGTTCTGCGGGAAGAAACCCGGGTCGCAGGACACTATCAGGCAATCGCCCGCGACCCATTCCTCATCGACGCAAGTATTGGTGCGCCGACCGGTCCCGTCCGGTATTACGCAGTCCTCTTCCTGTATGGCGCCCTCAACGCAACCGGGCCCGCCAGAATCCCCGCCGGCATCGTATCCGGCGTCATACCCGGCATCCTCACCGGCGTCTTCACCGGCGTCCGCATCTTGGGCGGTCCCATCTTCTGGGGCGTCACCCGCATCGCTGCCTGCATCGTCACCAGCATCGTCGCCAGCATCCTCGCCAGCATCAAGGCTCGCGTCAGAACCTGCGTCAGTGCCTGCATCATCGCCCGCGTCATTCGAAGAGTCGGCGGTTTGTCCGTCGCCGGGACCGGAGCCGATTGCGCCGCCCCCGCAGGCGACCAGACACGCCGCGGCAAAAAACCCGATCAGAATTGCCGGTATGGCTTTCATGAGCTTCGTCAATCATAGCACGATTGGGCGGTATTTCACCGGATCAAGTCGGCATGCTATTATTTGCGAGTGGTGAACCGTTTTTTACTGATCCTGGCTGCGGGTTGCATGGCAGCCTGTTCCTCCGCGGGGGACGACTGCCCCGGGGGCGAGTGCTATCCGCCGGACTGCCCCGACCGCGACTGCCCGGAAGGATCGGTCTGCGCCGACGGGGCCTGCGTCCAGGAGGTCTGCCTGGGAGTCCGGTGCCCCGACGGCGCCGGCTGCGCCGGGGGGCAGTGCTACCCGAAGGACTGCACCGCCAGAAACTGCCCGGGGCTCTTGGAAGTGTGTTTTCAGGAGCAGTGCGTACCGGCCGTCTGCGTGGGGGTGACCTGCAGCCCGGGCGAGCGCTGCGCTCAGGGAAACTGCTATCCGATCGACTGCCAGTCGGAAGACTGCCCCGGGCCCGGGGACGTCTGCGTCGGCGCGGTTTGCATCGAGCGTACCTGCCTGGGAGTCACCTGTCCGTCCGGCCAGGGGTGCGCGGGCGGGTACTGCTACCCCGGGGACTGCCCCGAAAAGATCTGCTCGGCGGAAGGCATGCTGTGCATCAACGGGGAGTGCCGGGATCCCCTGTGCGCGGGGGTGTTCTGCCGCTCGGGGCAGGAATGCTTCAGCGGCTGGTGCGAACAGCCCTGCACACCGGAGAGCGACGACCAGTTCTGCGCGCGGCTGGGATACGACTGCGACCCGGTGACCGCAGCCGACAACTGCGGCAACCCCCGGACGGTCGACTGCGGAACCTGCACGCCGCCGGACACCTGCACCGGCAACCACTGCGGCTGCATCCCGGTCACCTGCGAGGAGGCCGGGGCGGAATGCGGCTTGTTCTTCGACGAGTGCGAGTCCTGGATCTACTGCGGCGACTGCACTCCTCCCGAAACCTGCAACGAAAGCACCAATACCTGCGAGTGCGCATCCCACGCCACCTCGGCCTGCTACCAAGACAACCGCTACTGGTACGACGCCTGCGGGATCCGGGAGGAGCTGCGCGAGATCTGCGACTACCGTTGTGAGGCGGATGCCTGCATCCCCTGCGTGGCCTGCACCCGCTACGGCCAGACCTGCGCGGAGCTGACCGGCGGATGCACTTCCGAGTGCCTGTCGGAGTGCCAGACCAACGGCGACATCAGCGGCGGCAGTTTGTGCACCGAATGGGTGCTGGCCGACGACTGCGGCGCCCGCGGCCTGTGCTGCGACGATTTCTACGGCTGCGTCGTCTGCCGCTGACGCCAACCGGTCACTCGTCTGTCCGGCTGGGGAAAAAAGTCCGATTAATACCTAACCTCCCGCTTTTTCTGGACTAGTCCCCCCGATCCCCCGCCATCCCGACCCGATCGCGACAGCCTGTCGCACCCGGAAAAAACCGCCGATCATCCCTCAATCTCGAAAAGATAAAAATTTACGGCTGCTTAGAACCTACCCTGTCCCCGTTCGGCGCTGGTACGGGACTTGCTCTTGCATGGGTGATGTGGGAGGAGCCATGAAAAGGTTTATGACAATCGTTCTGGCGGCCATTTTTGGTGTCCCGGGTTGCACCGACGTGGACGTCTACCGGTTGAGCGAGCCGCCCCCGCTGCCCGAGGACAAGATCACCCTGGAGGGCACCTACTGCGCCTCGGACCCGGAGAGCCTGGTGTTTCCGGTGAAGATCCTGTTCATCATGGACGATTCGGGCTCGATGACCGAGTCGGACCCTGCCTTCCGGCGGCTGGCCGCCGCCCGGGAGCTGGTGTCGATGCTGCTCCCCGAGCCGCAGATCTACTTCGGGGTGGAGCGCTTCCAGGACGGGGAGCCCTTCCTGCTGACCACCGAGCCGATCTTCACCAGAGACGAGCAGAAGCTCAACTGGGCGCTCGCCGACGCGCAGCACCAGCCGGCCGGGTGGACCCCGTACATCGGTGCGCTTTCCACCGCCATCACCGCCATCAAGTCGGACATGAACGAGGATCCCATCATGGCCGGGCGCACCCGTTACATCGTCCTGTTCCTCTCCGACGGCGAGCCCACCGACGAGCCCAGCCCGCCCTACACCCAGATCAAGGACCGGGTCACCCAGCTCAAGCAACTGGAGGAAGGTCAGCCCGCGGCGGGCGAGGTCACCCTGCACACCGCCTACCTGGAGTCCAACGGCGACGACTCCGGCGGCTCCCACGTGCTGCTGCTGCAGGAAATGGCCGAGATGACCGGCGGCGAGTTCCGCAACTTCGAGAACGGCGACGCCATCGACTTCACCGACTACGACGTGACCGCCATCTCCCGCGACTACCGGGCCTACTTCCCCATCCTGGTCACCAACCTGTCGGCGCGCATGACCATCAACGGCTACCAGGTCGACTCCGACGCCGACGGCCTGCCCGACTCCGAGGAGCTGGTGCTGGGCACCGACCCCACCCGGGTGGACACCGACGGCGACGGCTGCGGCGACCTGATCGAGGTCAAGTACGCCGGCTGGGATCCGCTGGTGCCCGGCTGGGAGACCAGCCCGGTCCACTGCGACTGCAAGGAGGAGGAGCGCACCTCCGACTCCGACGGGGACGGCCTGACCGACTGCGAGGAGAAGTGGTTCTCCCTCGACCGGGACATGCCCGACTCGGACATCGACTTCGAGGGCAACCCCACCCCCGACCACATGCTGGACCGCCTGGAGGTCATGTGGCACCTGGGGCGCACCAAGTGGGACGCCAACGAGGACTACGACGTCGACGGGGTCAGCAACCTGGCCGAGCTGGCCACCCACATGGACCCCAATGTCAACGACAACCAGTTCCGCGAGAAGCTGGCCTACCGCTACGACTACGTAAACCAGCAGGCCGGCAACCCGCACTGCTACGACTTCCGGGTCTCCAACGTGCGGGTGGTCAGGACCCTGGCGGCCGAGGGCCGCGCCGCCGGCGAGAACCTGATCATGCTGTATTTCATCGAGGCCCCCCAGGACAACCCCTACCTGGAATCCATCGTCCGGGTGCACAACATCAAGGTGCGCTTCGACGGCGAGGCGCCCGACCCGTTGCTGTGCAGCGTAAGGCCCGACGACTTCGAAATCCTCGGCGGCGGTGACGTGGACGTCGGCGGCGGCAGCGGCGGAGACAATCCTCCGATGGCCGACGCCGGCGGGGATCGCACCGTCGAGGACGGCGAAGGTGACGGGCAGGAGCTGGTCACCCTGGACGGCTCGGCGTCCACTCCCGGGTGCTGCATAGTCGGTTACATCTGGAAGGAAGACGGCGAGACCCTGGCCACCCACAAGACCGAGGACGTCACCCTTTCGCTGGGCGAGCACGTAATCGAGCTGACCATTGTCGATGATCAGGGCCGCACCGCCACCGACACCGCGGTGATCACCGTCACCGCCAGGTCGAGCGAGCTCTCCGGTCCGGACGACCCGGAGTACGTGCCCCAGGGATGCAGCTCCGGCGGTCAGGGAACCTCGCTGCTCTTGCTGTGGCT
>Ga0272442_10003708_pt1 | contig 21312 bp, 20 predicted proteins | sample SSMForm2O_FD_200262 | JGI IMG/M metagenome (GOLD analysis project Ga0272442, IMG submission 200262) | Marine sediment archaeal communities from Little Sippewissett salt marsh, Falmouth, MA, United States - SSM-Form-2O | ecosystem: Environmental > Aquatic > Marine > Wetlands > Sediment ... | reverse complement strand
AACAGTTGATGCAACTGGTATAGCTATCAAGCACAATATTCTTGTAGGAGGTATTCCAGTTGTAAATACTCCTATTCTTGGAGCAGTTCCCAAAATCTTAGACAGAGTTAGTTTAAAATCAATTCAAAATAAAATAAAAATGAAATGGAAAGAGGATTTGTCAAAAATTAACGTTAGCGCAACTCAAGATGCCTATGATCTAGTGGAGGTAAAATCATGAAAAAATATGACTGTGTAACTACCATATCATATCCTAAAAAAGGAGCTATGGGTAAGACAGGAAACTGGAGAGTTTTTAAGCCTATTTTAGATAAATCAAAATGTGTAAAATGTTTACGATGTTGGATTTTTTGTCCTGAGGCAACAATTATTCGAAATAAAGATAACTCAGTTGATATCGATTATGATTATTGTAAAGGTTGCGGTATTTGTGCAGATGTTTGTAAAGTTAAAGCAATAAAGATGGAAAGGGAGGGAAAAAGAAAATGAGCTCAGTTATGATTGACACAGGAAATTACATAGCAGCAAAAGCATCTGTTATGTGCAAGCCAGATGTTGTTGCAGCTTATCCAATAACCCCTCAGACAACGCTTGTTGAAGGTATTGCAAATTACGTTGAGTCCGGTGAATTTAAAGGCGACTATATTTGTGTTGAAAGTGAACATTCGGCAATGGCTGCTTGTATAGGTGCTAGTTCTACAGGTGTAAGAACTTTTACTGGGACGTCTTCTCATGGTTTATTATTAATGCATGAAATGCTTCATTGGGCCGCACTTTCAAGACTTCCAATTGTAATGTGTAATATTAATCGAGTTATCGGACCAGGTTGGAATATTTGGTCTGATGAAAATGATTCGATTTCTCAAAGGGATACCGGTTGGTTACAATTCTATTGTAGCAGTAACCAAGAGATATTTGACACAATTATCCAATCTTTTAAAATTGCAGAACATGCAAAAGTTTCTCTTCCTATAATGATTAGTTATAATGCCTTTATTTTATCACACACTTCGATGCCTGTTTATGTTCCTGACCAAAAAGATATTGATGCTTTTTTACCAAAAAGAATCCCGCAATGGAAATTAGACGTTGATAACCCAATCACCTTTGGAAATATTATTCTTCCTCATGAGTATGAAAAAGTAAGAAAAGATATGCAAAAGTCACAAGAATATACAAAAAAACTAATACCTGAAATTGCAAAGGAATGGAAAAATAAATTTGGAAGATTCCATGGAGATTTACTTGAATATTATAAATGCGATGGAGCAGAATACATTCTTTTTTCGATGGGTGCAATTGGTGCTGAAAGTAAGGTTGCAATTGATAATTTACGAAAAGAGGGTTTAAAAGTAGGCCTTGCAAGAGTTAGAACATTTAGACCATTTCCTCAGGAGGAAATTTTAAAACTTGGCAAAAAAGCTGATTTAATTGCAATTGATAGAAATATCTCAGTTGGAATGGAAGGAGCCTTATTTACAGAGATAAAAGGTTCTCTATATGGAAAGTCAAATGCAAAAGTTCATGGTTTTATCGCAGGTCTAGGTGGAAAGGATGTAACATTTGGTGATATTGAAAAAATGTGTAAAAAAGCAATTTCTGGTAAAAAGAGTGATCATCAAGTATGGTATGGACTTGAGGGGGTGTAACATATGGCAATAAAAGATTTACCAGTTGAAGAATGTTATATTCCTGGCAGTGCTGCCTGTCCAGGCTGTCCTGCTACCATGGCTATGAGAACAGTCTTTAAAGCAATTGGAAAGAAAATGGTAATGATAGTACCTGCTTGTTGCACAGCAGTAATAGAAAGTTTGCATCCTCATACTTCTTTTGATATTCCTACTATGAACATTGCTTTTGAAGCAGCAGCTGCTGGTGCAAGTGGTGTAGAAGCTGGTCTTAGAAAATCAGGTAGAGAAGATGTAACTGTCGTTGCATGGGCCGGAGATGGAGGAACCTATGATATCGGCATACAAGCATTATCAGGAGCTCTTGAGCGAAATACTAACTTCATATATATTTGTTATAATAATCAAATATATTCAAATACTGGAATACAAAGAAGCGGAGCAACTCCATATGCAGCATGGACAACAACAACAGTTGGTGGAAAAACTGAATTTAGAAAAGAAATGGGTGAAATAATTCAAGCCCATCATATCCCATATTCTGCACAAGCATGCTCAGCATATCCAGAAGACCTCTACAAGAAAGTTAAAAAGGCAAAAAGTATCAAAGGACCAAAATACATTGAAATAATGGCACCATGTCCTCCGGGTTGGAGGTTTGGGATGGACAAAACTGTTGAAATGGGTACTCTTGCTGTTGAAACTGGTGCATGGGCTCTTTATGAATATGAAAATGACAAAGTTACATTCAATGGAAAAAGTAAATTAATTCTTGAGGGAAAAATTGAACCTAAACCAATTGAAAATTGGATTATGTATCAAGGAAGATTTAGACATCTTTTTAAACCTAAAAAAGATGTTAAAAGAATAAAAGAAATTCAAGACCATGTAGATAAGTTGTGGGAAAGATATAGGTCTTGTTATCTATAAACTAAGAGTGTGATAATTAAATGGAGGCGATATTAAATGTATGCAAAGGAAATGGTCAAGCAGAGCCTCCCCCTAATCATCTTTTGTGGATTAGGAGCAATAATAGCAGGTAGCACTCTAGGTTTAATGAAGGATTTATTTTTAGAAATTCCTGGTCTTATTGTAGTAATTCCCGCAATTATTGCAATGAGAGGAAATATTAGTACTGCTTTTGGTTCTCGTTTGGGATCTGCATATCATCTTGGAATAATTGATGCAGATAATTTATGGAATGAAGAGCTTAAACAAAATATTATTGGATCTTTATTTCTTAGTTTTTTTGTTGCATTTATTATTGGAATTCTTGCATATATTACCTCTATTTTACCACCAATAAACGTTTATCCAAATCCATTGAAACTCATATCAATTGTTTTGATATCCGGGATTTTATCTGGCATTATCCTTTCTTTTCTTACAATTTTAATAATATATCTTGTTTTCAAAAGAGGTTATGACCCAGATAATATTACAGGGCCTGCTCTTGCTACTTTTGGCGATATTATTACTATGCTTTCAATTTTTGGAAGTGCAATTTTAGTCGAGGTGTTAATGTGATTTACAGCTGGAAAAAAATTGTAAAAACTGGACTACCTCTTCTAACACTTACAATTTTAATTGAAATTATTGCTGGTCAAATTCTTCAAGGTAAACAAGAGTCATTATTGCTATTTCCAATCTTTTTGATTTCAATTCCAGTCGTTAATAGCGTTTCAGGTAATATTGGTAGCGTGCTTGGTGCAAGGCTTGCATCTGGTCTTCATGTAGGTTATATAACCTTAAGTTTAAAAGACAAAGAAATGCATGATAATTTCTTTATATCATTATTAATTGGTTTTATAACCTATTTTTTACTAGCGATAATTATTTATTTTATAGCAGTATTTGGAAATTTACTAACAGAGGATATAACTTTGATGAATTTCATTATTATATTTCTTTTGACTGGAGTATTACTTATTTCAATTGTCGCATTGGTAAGTGTTATTACCGCTTTTTTATCATATAAAAGGGGTTTAGATCCTGATGATATGGTCTCACCCATTGTAACAACAATTGCAGATGTAATGGGCATTTTATTTTTATTTTTTATAATTGGAATTTTTGGAGTTGGAATATGAAAGAAAAAAAGAAAATACGCATATTTGGTCGGTTACAAAGAGCTCCTAAGGAAAAATGGAAGAAAGAAGAATTCAGCGAAATTGAATATAAACCAATACCAGTAAAAGAACTTCTCACAGAGATGAAGGATATTTCAGAGCTGATAATTGATCTTGCGTATTCTGCAATTTTATTCGATAACGAAGATATTTCTGAAGAAGTTAAATATCTTGAAGTGCAAATGGACAAGTTAAATTATGATATTAGAATGATGGCGATGATGGCTGCTCGAACAAAAGAAGATGCAGAACAACTTGCAGGTATACTTCAAGTGGCAGAGGCTGCAGAAACAATTTCAAATGCTGCAGGAGATATAGTAAAACTCCTTTCGAAAGAAAAAAGAGGGCCAATTTTACCAAAGATTTTAAAGCAAGCTGATGAACAGTTGTTTAGAATTAATGTTTCAGATAAATCAAAGGCGTGTAATCAAAAAATTGGAGATTTAAAAGTTGAATCAGAAACAGGTATGAGAATTATTGCAATTAGACGTGGAGATTGTTGGATATACAATCCCCAATCAGATACTTCTTTACAAGCAAATGATTGGCTTATAACTCGTGGTGCAGATGAAGGCTATATTGAGCTTAACAAATTTTTACATGGAGAACTGGAGGTACTTTAATGAAGGAAAAAACTGTTGAAGATATTGTTCTTGAAATAAAAGACAAATCTGAGCTTATGATTGATTTAGCATATTCATCATTACTTTATGATAATAAAACAATTGCAAATGAAGTATATGACCTTGAAGATCTTATTGATATGTTATATGAAAGTCTTCAAAAACAAACCCTTGAAATGGTTGAAAACAAAAAATTAAGTGTATCAGATGCATTAAGTGTTCTTAGACTTGCAGAGACAGCTGAAAGAATTGCAGATGCTGCACAAGAAATTGCAGATGTTGAACTTAGAGATGTTGAGCTTCATCCAATTTTAAAAATGAGTATAAGAGATTCAGATGTTGTTTTTACAAGAGTTGAAGTAAGTGAAAACTCAGTTCTTTGTAATAAAACTCTTGGTGAGCTAAAACTTGCAAGTGAAACAGGTATGATGGTTATTGCTATGAGACATCAAAATAAATGGCTGTATGGCCCTAATAAAAACACAAAGATTGAACCTAATAATGTTCTTTTTGCAAAAGGTCCTGAGGATGGAGAGAAACATTTAATAGAGCTTGCAACTGGTAAAACTGATAAAATCTAAAATACCATAATTAAAATACTATTTTTATATTTCTATTATTATACATATCTAATAAATTGATTAATATGAAAAAAAAGTTATTTGTATTAATTATTGTAATTATTACTATAATTAATCTATCTTTAGGATATCTAATATTTTTTAATGTTCAGATATTAGAAGCTCCTGAAATAACGATAAATATTGAATTATCAGATATAGATCCAGAAAAAACACTATTAAAAACTAATATTGATGTGAAAAATACAAATAATTTTGAAATAAATTTGGAAAATATAAGATTAAAAACTACAACTGATGAAGGATATGAAGTTGCAAATGTCCTTATTAAAGGAGGAGGGATTAAGTCAAATAAAAATGTATCATTTGTAAAAGACATACCTTTATCTTTTAATGGTCATAGTCCTGAATTATTAATAACTAAACTTTCAGGGGAGATTGGTGCTAATTTTTTATTTATTAAAAAGACTATTCCATTTAAAATAAATGTTGTTACAAATATTGAAAAAATAATAAATGAACTTTCTGCACCAGTTTTTGAAATAATAGTTGATTTTGATGAAATAATAAACAATGGAATTAACATAAATTCAACAATTAATGTATACAATCCAAATCCATTTGATATTTTTTTAGAAAATATTTCTACAAATATCTTAACTGAAAAAATGGAAAAAATTGGCAATTTAAAAGTTATATGTGACAGCATTCCTGCAAGAAGTAAAATTACATTAAATTCGACTGGTTTTGTAATGTTTAAAGCTTTAGATGCAAAAAAACTAACAATTAATCTAAATGGAAATGCTGGTGTAAAAATTGCAGGTTATAGAAAAGATATATCTTATAATATTGAGTCGATAGTTAATATACCAAATCTAGACAGGCTAATTTTAAATGAAAAAAATCCAACATTTATATCATTAAAAATTGATGAAAAATTAACTTTGGGAGGTATTCAATTTTATGTTATTCTTGAAATTAACAACACTTACAAGTTTGATATTGAAGTAAGAAATCTTGTTTTCAAAATATTTACGGTAAAAGATGACAAAAATTCATTAATAGGTAGTGATGACAACATTGAAAATATAATTGCAGAGTCAGGAAAAAAGGGAGCTACAACTTGCAATGTATTAATCCCATATTATAAAATATTACCAATAGACTGGAAAACAGACTGGGTAATGGGTTCTGCAACAGGTAGAGTTGGAATAAAAGGAGTTAACCAATCAGCTTTAGTAGAAATCAGAGGATATCAAAGTCTTCATCCATTAAGATAAAAAAAATATTAGTCTATTAAACGAACGCCTGCTTCATCAACACTGCAGACAAAAACCTTCCCAAAATTTGAAAGTACGCGTTTAAGTTCATTTGTTTTTCCAATTGCAAATATTGAATTTCCAAGCATGCACATACTTGCCATGCCATATTTATTTGCTTCATTAATTGCACTTAAAACATTGTTTTTGGCAAGACCAGTTTTAATTGCAAAGTTTTGGGATAACTTAAATAGGTTTTCAAGAGAGGGTTTTTCGAGAAGTTTTTTTGTACAAAGCTTTCCATAACTTACAATTTCTTTTGATTTAACAGGGTCGTTTAAAACCTTTTTTGTTTCAATTTTTTTACCAATTACACACAAAACAATATCATAATTACCAGGGATATGCTCAATAATACCCCATGGTGGAAGACCAGGGCTTTTTCTAATTTCAACTCCACCAAAGCAAATTGCCATAACATCCCCAAGGCCTGTTTTTAATTGAACTTCTGCAAAATGAGAAGCTCTCATTGCATCTACTTTTGTAATATTTGTAATCTCTGAAACTGCATAGGTAGCACTAAGAACACATGCAGCACTCATACCAAAACCTTGTCTAATTGGAAGAGATATAGTTGTTTTTACAACAATATTGATAGGGCTATTTCCTAGCAAATATTTTAAAGCAAGCTTTGTGACAGGTGCACTTGTTTTTCTATTGTTAATATAAAACTCGAAATTTTGAATCTTTGAATTTTCTGCAAATACCTCTGAAACCGCACCTAAGGAAATATTAATACCTGCACCTCTAGAGCCAGTTCTTGCTAAATCCTTATTGTAAACTGGTTCAAAAAATCCTGATATATGACCTGGTGCAAACGCTATAGCCTTCATAGTTACTCACTTTATTTTACTAAATCTAAAATATGGTTTGATAATATTTCTTTTTTATCTTTTTTATGAAAGCTTTTTCCAGATTTATCAATTATCCATATTTCATTATCGTCTTTTTCAAAACCTGAAATCAAGTTACCGATAACATAGTCAAGTTTATTTTTCTTTAAAAGGATCTTTGCTTTTTCTTTTATTTTTGATTTATCAGCTTCAACTTTAAATCCAATTAGTATTGAATTTTTTGCTTTGGTTCTTAAAAGGCTAACGATCTTTGGAGCAGAAGATAGATCTATTACAAGTTTTTGTTTACCTGAAGATATCTTTCCTCTAATTTTTTTGGGAATATAGTCAGATAAAGCTGCACAAACAATAATTGCATGAAAAGTTTTAATATCATTAATTTTTAGTAATTTTTCAACATCTTTTATTGATTCAAAATTAATTGTTTTTATGTAATTGGGTGATTTTTCTTTGCCAAGTCCATACCATAAAGTAACATCTGCTCCTCTATAAAATGCATTTTTTGCAATTAAAACGGCAGTTTTACCTGAACTTCTATTAGAAATTAATCTGACATCATCAATAGGTTCAGATGCTGGCCCACCAATAATTAGTATTTTTTTATCTTTTAGATCTTTTTTTCCAATTTCACGAAAAATATTTGAAACAATTTCATCAATATCTGCAATCTTTGCTTTATTATCCTTAATCTTAGGATCAACAAACATAATACCATTTTTTTTGCATATTGAAATGTTATTTTGAATTATTTTATGGTCATACATTGAAATATGCATAGCAGGAGCAATTATTATTGGAATTTTAGAGCCAATTGCAGTTGTTGCAAAGGTTGTAACCGATGTATCATCAATTCCATGAGCAATTTTTGAAATAGTATTTGCAGTACATGGAAAAATAATCAATAAATCTGCCTTATCTTTAACTCGCCCGCAATAAAATACATGCTCAGTTTTACCACTAAGCTCAATAATAGGTTTATTTCCAGTTGCAAACCATAAAGAATCAGGATGAATAATCTTTGTTGCACTTTTACTCATTACGGGGATTACTTCTGCCCCATGTCTTATCAATTCTCTTGAAAATTTTACTGTTTCAACAGCAGCAATACTTCCAGTAATAGCAAGAATTATTTTCTTATTACTGAGCCTTTTACTTTTTACTCCCCGAATCTCATCTGCAGGATGCATTAAGATCACAAAAAATTTTATCTCACAACTAAAACAGATATACTTGCATGCCTTACTACTTTATCTGTTACACTTCCAAGTAGAAATCTTCCCTCTTTACCATAACCTTTGTAACCAACAACAATAACATCTGAATTATATTTCTTTGCAGAAATAAGAATTTCATCAGCAGGGTCGCCAGATTCCACTGCAACACTAATTTTTGCAACATTATTCTCGATACCTTTAACAATTTTATTTAAAGATTCCATTGCTTTTTGTTTAAAACTTCCTGATTTAACAATAGTACTAAGATCAATTGTAGGCAATAACATTTTTGTAAATGATGATTCAGCAAGCTCTGCAGGAACAACTGTAAGAAGTATAATTTCATCATCTTTATTTGAACATTTTACAGCCATCTCTATTGCTTTTTCTGATGCTTCGGAACCATCATAAGCAACAAGTAATTTTTTCATAATAATCAACAAGCGTTAATATGCAACCTTTCTAAAAAGATTTCTATTATTTGCATAAATAAGAAATGAAGTCTGAGAGAGGCATACCATTCTCCCATTTCATAATATAATTTCCACTTTTACTCTTATTAAGTTTAGGTAATCTTCTATGCACAACATTTGTTCTACCCTCAAGACCATTAACATCCAGAGTAAAAATTCTCCAAGAATCTCCATGTCTTCTTTTATTTCTAAACGCATATATTGGTAAAGTTTTTGTTTTTTCACAAACTTTTTTCATAATTTCTGCTTGTTTCTGAAGTTTTCCTCCAACAGTACTAAAATGTAAAACATTTTCAATACTTGTTTTTACTTCTGTTAAAAATGATATATCACCACGAGCCGCAACCAAATCAACTCCAAAGGATCCTGCTGCACGAATTACTGCAAACGGCCTTTCTTGAATTTTTGAATAATTTCCTTTTTCTAAAACTGAGCAAGTTTTTGTTATCTTTAAGAGTGTTTTGGTATCTCCTTCTAAAATATTTTTAAGCTCTCGTTCATATTGACTTGCGCTCATATAAAAAAGGTAAAATACAACAAAAGGTTTTAATGTTTGGGCATATTATATAAAATATAGGAAAAATCTGAGGTGAAAAATGAACAGAGATGTAATAGTCAAAGAAGCAATGAAGACAAATATTGCAAAAGTAAGTCCAGATACAACAGTTTTAGAAGCAGCTAAACTTATGAAAAAAAGAAATATTGGAAATGTAATTGTTGTTGAAAAAAAACAACCAATTGGAATACTTACTGAAAGTGATATTTTAAAAAAAGTTGTTGCTGAATCAAAAGTTCCACAAGAGGTTATAGTAAAAGATGTTATGAGCACACCAATAATAATAATCGATCCTTATGTATCATTAGAGGAAGCTATGAAAACTATGGGTAAATGTAATGTTAGAAGACTTCCTGTGATTGAAAATGATGAACTAATTGGAATAATTACTCAAAAAGATATATCAAGAATATCACCTATTTTACATGAAATATCAAGAGAATGGTATGATATTACCTCAAAAGATGAAATCCATTATAAAAAGCAGGTTTTCTCAGGTAAATGTGAAGATTGTGGGACTTTATCTGCAAATTTGAAAAATGTTGATGGCCGTCTTCTTTGTGAAGATTGCATAGACCAATTGCAATATGAGTCATAAGATATTTTTTAAAAAATAATAGGGATGAACAAAAATGAAAGTTAAGGATTTTATGACAAAAGACGTCATATCAGTTGATAAAGATGTAAATTTAAAACAAGTTCTAAAACTTATGAAAAAACACGATATTACAAAAATCCCTGTAGTTGAAGATAAAAAATTAATCGGTATTGTAAGCGATAATATTATTGCCTATAAACTGGGCTCTATTCGCAAGAAAGGAGTACCTGCATCTAGACTTCATGCCTCATCAGTTACAGACAAAGATATTGAATGTATATCACCAGACTCTGACATTAAAAAAATTTTGAAAAAGGTTGGAAAACCTGGTCCAACAATGCTTATTGTTGCTGAAGGTGAAAAAATCTTAGGCGTTCTTACTAAAGCAGATCTTTTACCTCTTGTAAAAAGTAAGAAACCTATAAAAGAAATTATGAAAAAGAATCTTTTTACAGTTTCATCAGATGATAGGGTTATACATGCTAGAAGAATTATGATTGATAATGATATTGCAAGACTTCCCGTTATTGATGAGGGTGAACTTGTTGGAATGATATCTGATAATGAAATAATGTTTGCTATTGCAAAGTTAAAAAAATCTTTTTCTATAGGCAAGCAAAAGCACCAACTTGAGGAGCTTCTTGTTAGAGATGTAATGAAAAAATCAGTTATTTGGACAGAGCCTAACATGACAATTTCAAATGCAGCAAAAGTTATGCAAAAAACAGATATTGGCGCATTACCGATTTTAAAAGATAACAAATTAATTGGTATGGTTTCTAGAACGGATTTATTAAATACAATTATTTTCTAAAAGATTTTAAGTAATAAGAAGATTCAATTATTGCAATGAATTATTTACTTCCTTCTGATGAGCAAATAAAACAAAGTCTAAAAAAGATTTTAAACAAATTTCGTGTAATTCATTCACAGAGCAAACTTACAAATCTTGTAAAAAAAGATCTTAATTCAAAAAAGAAAAAATATGGACTTACTGGTAGTAGAATTAGAAATATTGCTATAAATAGTGATTTTATAAAACTTGAAATTCATTCTCGTAAGGGAGATCCAAAAAAATTAATGACCAAATGCCCTGTATGTAAAGGAGTATTAAAAAGAGTAAGAAACAAAACTATATGGGGCGGAAAAGTTACAATTGAGTTTAATTGCCCTTCATGTGGATATTGGACTGGAAAGAAAAAAAGGATTCCTACAAGATATGTTTTTCATCTAAAAAAGACAAAATAAGTCAAACTAAAAATTGCTGGTGTGTTAATATAATAATATAACTTTTTTAATTAATTATTCCTCTTATATAAATTGTAATTTTTAACAAGAGATATTTAAATTGAATACAAGCTTTTATATTATATTAAGTATATATTAAATTGTTGCGATGAAAAAAACCATAATTATTCTCACAATTATGATTCTTTTTTTAACACCTTTTATAAACTCTATTAACGCAAATACAGATAATGATATTCAGATTAAAACAATTAGTTCTGAAAAATACGAAAAAGGTTATCGATATAATACTCATGGTTGGATTTATCTACATATCGAAGGTGAACCTTACGAACGAGGGTATCAACATGGATATCTACTTGCTGATGAAATTGTAGATATGATTGGTAGATGGAAAGCAATGTTTCCGCAGAAAAATAAATGGAAAACATTAAGGCTGGATGCTGTACGTCTTTTTTGGCCTAAATATCCAGATGAATATAAACAAGAAATTAAAGGAATTGCAGATGGAGTAATGGCAAGAGGTAGTATAATTGATAATTCTCCTATTGACTATAAGGACATTTTGACAATGAATGAGATGTATGAGTCACTATCCAGATTTCGTCGATATTCTGTTTATCCTTTCAGAATTAGGGATAGCTGGTGGATGGGTGCAATTAGACAATTATTTTCAAATATAGATCTCATCACTAAAGAAACTCATATGGGTAAATGTAGTGCATTTCTAGCTACAGGGGATAGTACAAAAGATGGAGGTATTGTAGTAGGCCATACTACATTCGGTTTCGCTAAAAGTGAAGGTTATTGGTGGCATAATTATATATGCAATCGTTGGAACGTGTTATTAGATATTAAACCTACAAAAGGTCACAGAATGTTGTTTAGTACCTCACCAGGTCTTATATGGAGCGATCAAGACTTTTATCAGAATGAAGAAGGCATGATTTTAATGGAAACAACTCTTGATCCATTGGGCCCTTGGTCTAGATTTGGAAATCCTATTGTCATCCGTGCAAGAAAAGCCATTCAATACTCAGATAGTATTGATGAGATGCTAAATACTTTTTTAACAAAAAATAACGGTCTAATGGCAAATGACTGGCTTATGGGAGATACAAAAACTGGAGAAATTGCATCATTGGAACTTGCTCTAAGACATCATAGTATAACAAGAAAAAAAGATGGTTACATTTGGTCATGTAACAATGCAAAAGACAGAAAGGTTAGAGGAGAACTATATTCATTTACAGGTCTTGGATTACTAGGTAGGATTTTAAGATATAAATTTATTCCATCAGGTCGAGATATCAAATTTGAAGAATTATTAGAAAAATATTATGGTGAAATTAACGTTGATATTGCTAAGAAAATTCTATCATCAGAATATATCGTGGGAGGATCGGTTGATTGTAAAATAACTAGTACAAAATTAATTGATAATTTTGGTCTATGGGCTTTTATGGGTAAACCAGATGGAACTAATTTTTATGCTAATGAACATCCATTTACAAATCCTGTACCTAGATATACGGATTATCCTGCATGTGGCTGGATACAGATATTTACAAAATCGAAACAATTGAAATTTAGATATCAAGGTAACCAAATCAATGAGGGAGAGCCAGGTATAATCTTATGGGAACATACATCTTCAATTGGAGAATTTGGGAATGCAATATATTCTTCTCCGGTCAAAGATGGAGATATAATCTACATTACTTCTTGGAATGGAAATATTTCTGCTATTGACATTAAATCAAATGATAAAATCTGGGAGACAAATGTTGGATGGAGCAGTAGTTCTTCTCCAACGATTATTGAAGATATTGTCTATGTTGGATCTAGTGAAGGAACATATTGTTTAGACAAAAAATCTGGTGAAATCATTTGGAAAAACGAAAATGGAGTTGTTACTTCAAAACCTGCTTATGCAAACCATATCGTTTATTGCGGTTCACATGATGGGAACATCTATGCACTTAATAATGAAAACGGCAAGTTAGAGTGGTCGTTTGAGACTAGAAACGAAATATATAGTTCACCAATTGTTGATAATGATGTTCTGTATATAGGTTCAAATGATGGATATTTATATGCAATTGATGTTATAAATAGAGATTTGAAATGGAAGTTTAAAACAGATGGACCGATTACATCAGCCCCATGTTTAGCTGATAATGTTCTTTATTTTGGCTCATGGGATGGTAACTTATATTCGATAAATTCAGAAAGAGGGACATTAAATTGGAAATTCAGTTCAGGATGGGGAATCGACTCTACACCAGCAGTTTCTAATGGAAATATTTTCGTTGGATCAGAGGATACTAATTTCTATTCAATTGACTCAGAGGACGGATCATTAAATTGGATTTTTTCAACAAATGGAGGAATTCAATCTTCTCCAACGGTCTATGGAGGTTTTGTATTTTTTGGATCTTCAGACGGAAATATGTATGCATTGAATGAAACAAATGGCAAATTGGAATGGAAAAAAGCTCCTGACTATTTTATAGAGGGAATTCATAACTATAAAACAAAACCTATTATTTCTTCACCATCTGTAGATGAAGGCATGGTTTATGTTGGTTCTACAAATGGAAAAGTATATTGTTTTGACGCACAGACAATTGAGATATCTGAACCTGATGAGATAGATATTGATATTCCAACTGATACATATTTATTCATAATAATGTCATTAATATTAGTAAGTCTGATTACAGCAATTTATTTAGTTATTACTAGGAGGAAGAACATTTGAGTGCAATACTTATTGCATTCATTGTATACCTTATTATTCTTGTACTAATTGGTATTTGGTCCTCAAGACTTAACAAAACCCTTGATGATTTTTTAATTGCTGGAAGAAAACTTGGAACTTGGCCTGTTGCAATAAGTGCTCAGGCATCAGATATGAGTGGGTGGCTTGTTCTTGCGCTTCCTGGCAGAGCCTTTATGTACGGAGTAAGTGCTATATGGACAGCTGTTGCATGTGCACTTGGAACACTTTTTAATTGGAGTGTCGTTGCAAAAAAACTAAGGATTTTTACTGAAAAACTAAGAGCACTTACTATACCTGATTTCCTTGAAGATAGATATAAAGACGATACGCATACAATAAGGGCGATTTCAACTATAATTATTGCTGTTTTTATGGTTGCTTATGTTTCTGCTCAGCTTGTTGCAAGTGGAAAAATTCTTAGTGAAACTTTTGGTTGGGGTTATCACTATGCTTTGATTCTTGGATTTTTAATTATTACTTTTTATACTTTAATGGGAGGGTTTTTTGCAGTTGCTTGGACTGATGTTTTTCAAGGTATGTTAATTGTAATAATACTTGTCGCCCTACCTATTGTTGGAATTATTAAGCTTGGTGGACTAGGTTCAATTCTTTCAAAAGTTGGACAAATTGATTATAATGCGATATCTCCAACCTATGGTTATGGAGGAATTCTATTTTTAATATTTGCATTTGCCAGTATGGCATGGTTCTTTGGCTATCCCGGTCAACCCCATGTTCTTACAAGATATATGGCAATTAAAAGTGAAAAAAAGATTTGGGATAGTACCTTAATTGGCATGGTCTGGGTGATAATCAGTCTCTGGGGTGCTGTACTTATTGGTCTTATTGGTCTTGCAATGTTTAAAGGACTGCCTGACCCTGAAAAAGTAATGCCAATGCTTGCAACTAGTCTTCTACCAGAGTGGATTGCAGGAATTGTCATTGCTGCAATTGTTGCAGCGATTATGTCAACTGCTGATTCACAGCTACTTGTTGCAACATCATCGGTTGTTGAAGATGTTTACCATAAGCTTATTAATAAAAAAGCAGATCAAAAAAAGCTTCTATATTTTAGTAGAGTTTTTGTTCTTCTTTTATCAGTTATTGCATTTCTTTTTGCAATTCCTGGTGAGAACAGTGCAATTTACTATCTAGTTGCATTTGCATGGGGCGGTCTTGCTGCATCTTTTGGTCCTTTGATAATTTTATCTTTATGGTGGAAGAAAACAACGAAATGGGGTGCTGTTGCAGGAATGTTATCTGGAATGATATCTGTATTTATATGGGATAAGAGCGGAATTACTGCATCATTGGCAGGTGAGCTTATAATTCCTGGAATGTTTCCAGCATTTTTTATTTCTTTATTTTGTATTATTATAGTCAGTTTGTATACAGTGCCTCCTAATACAAAAAAGCTTTTTAATTAACAAAAAAGGCTAAAAAATATTATTTTTTTAAAAAAAATTACCTGCCCTACAGGAGGGATATGCACCTACATATGCAGGTTATTATCGGAATATTTAAATAATAGTATATGTATTTCTTTTGTTGCTAGGATTAAGGGATGCGTGATGGGATGAGAATAGATAGGCGATTAGTATTAATAGGGGTAATGTTAGTTGTTTTGAGTATGACTATGGCTACCCAATATGCACAAACTAAGATTAGTTATTCATTTACAATTGTTCACCCTAGTATGGCTGATATTAGGTTTATTGGATCTGATAACTGTTCAGATGATGGTTCTAGATGTTTAAGAGTTTTAAATAATGATACTGCAAGTGTATTTTTAACTTTGAAATTAGGAGAGTTAGCACCTAATTCAACAACTAATTATACAGCTGCATTTGGTATTGTAAATGAAGAAGAATTTCCTGTAAATATTACTTATTTTAGTATTAATGGAGTAAACGAAAGTTATTTTGATGTATGGGTTCATGGTGATAGAGATGAGGATTATCCAGATTCAGGAGATGATGGTACAAGACATATGATGATTGATGACGGTGTTTCTCAATCATCTGCAAGTTCGTGCATATGGCAGCTCGCAGCAGGAGATAAAGATCCGACAACCATGTGTGCTGATACAGATGTTGGAACTCCAACTTATTTGACAACCTTTTGGGATGAAACTTCACATATTCAATATTCTACAAATGATGTTAATGTTTCTGTGAATACAACATCGGATTTTGTATGGGTAGGAATTTCTATTAATGTTCCTGCTGATGCAGTTCTTGATCAATCTACGGGTACGCTAATTTGTCACTTTGAATCTAATTCAGTAAATTAAATAGACCTCTAATTTTTTTGGTCTTTTTTCTTTTATTTAATTTATATATTTTTAAAATTTTAATCTTTTATGATGGTTTTTAATTCATAGGGATTTACTTCTGCATATTGTGAACGATATGCATCTGCATCTTTTCTGCATAACTTGAAAGATATGTAACTGCACATGTATATATATATCTGTATTTAAATAATAGTAAATGCATATATATTCTGAATAGGAATAAGGGATGCTTGGCAGGGTGAAGATAGATAGACGTTTAGCAATATTTGGAGTATTAATAGTAGTATTAAGCACTACAATGGGTACTCAATATGCACAAACAAAAATTAGTTATTCTTTTACTATAGTTCATCCAAGTGAAGCAAATATTAGATTTATTGGATCTGATAACTGTTCAGATGATGGAATGAGGGCATTACGAGTAATAAACAATAATAGTGGATTATCACTTTATCTTGGTGAATGGTTTCCAAACTCAACAAAAAACTATACTGCTGCTTTTGGAATTGTAAATGAAAACCCATATTCAATAAATATAAGTCATATTAATTTAACAGGAGAAAACATTAGTTTTATTGATATTTGGATACATGGAAATCGAACAGAAGACTATCCGGATGAAGGAGACTGTGGAACAAGAGTTATGATGGTTGAAAATGGAGTATCTAACTTTGGTAAAGGTTGTTGTGCATGGCAACTGGCAGCTGGTGATGATGATGCAACTACTATGGATGGAGGGAATATATTAACTCCTTGGGATGAACCAGCACATATTAGATACTCAATTGATAATACAAAAGCACAAAATATAACAGATGATTATGTTTGGGTAGGCATTTCATTAGGTGTTGCTGAAGATTCAACACTTCATCAGGCATCCGGCACAATATTTGTGCATTTTGAAGCAGAAACAAATTAAAAAAAATATTTTTTTAAACCATTTTTAAATAATAATATCTCTCATAATAAATCTTTATAGTTATCTTATAGTATATCTAAAAAAAACACAAAATATATATATTCTAGTATATATGACTATAAGCACGGATGGGTACATGCCTCTAACAAGAAAAACTAGATTTTCAGGGAGTAGTATTGTTGTTACAATTCCTAGTCAACTTGTTGAAGCTTTTGATATAAATCAAGGTGATTTAGTTGAAATAATACCTTATAAAAACGGTGAAATCAGAATAAAAAAAATTGATAACAATTATTCTTCGAGGGGGACGAATGAATAAGAAGTTAGCGATTTTGGCAGTGATAATCACAGTGTCCATCTTGTTAAGTGGTTTTCAAAGTTCTATGTTTTATGGAACGGAGTATATGAGTTCAAAATCTGGTATCTCATTTTCAGTAGCATCAATTGCAGAATGGTATGATTGTAACTGGTCCTATAGTAAAAAGATTATAATTGATCATGATAAAGTTCAATCAACACAAACAGACTACCCTGTTTTAATTTATAGGGCATCAGACACAGATCTTGCAGCAAATGCACAAGTAGATGGTGGAGATATAATATTTGTCGATAGATATAATCTAACTCAATATAAACATGAAATTGAAAGTTTTAACAGTGCATCAGGGGAACTTACAGCCTGGGTTAAGATACCTAGTCTATTAGGAGGCTCAAACACAATACTATACATGTACTACGGAAACCCAACCTGCACAAATCAACAAAACATAACAGCGACATGGGATTCTAACTTTAAAACAATCCAACATCTAAATGAAAGTTCAGGAACTCTTTATGATTCAACCTCATATGATAATGACGGGACCGTAAATGGAGCAACTTACAATTCATCAAGTAAAATTGATGGCGGATACGATTTCGATGGAAATGACAACATAACAATAAATGAAGGTTCAAGCCTAAACATCACAGGAAGCATAACACTTGAAGGATGGGTAAAAGATCCACCCATTTTAAACAATGATAAACAAGTAAAAATAATCGACAAAAAAAATGAAAAAATACCAATATTGCCAGGAAAAACATTTACAATAAAAAGAAAAATAAAAGCAAGTACTAAAACGGAAACAAAATTTGTAGCACTATTTACTCCAAACATAAAAATATTGGATATGAAAATAAAAGGAAAAACAATACTTGACAGCAATTTCACTGCAGGAAAACAAAACTCTGAACAAGAAAAAATAATTGAAAACATAAGAACTAAACTACCAAATAAATTAACAGAACTTGAAATTATAGCATATTCAAAACCCTTCTTATTAAATGATGACGAAGTAGAAATAGAAATGACATTTACAACAAATAAAAATAACCCATTATATAACGGACGGATAAGTTATTTGGTATTTTCTTCAGAAGAAACTTATGATTATGAAACTACAACTTATATAAAAAATACTCTCGGGTTATCAAATTGGATTGATCCATCATATTTTATAAAAGCTCTCCTCGAATTTTTCCTAAATGATGATAAAGAAAAAACCCCACAAATAAATGTAGATCCCCAAAAAACAGAAGGAGCAATAATTACAGGAAACACAGTTGAATGGGAAAATCCAATTGCACACTTAGAAGTATACCCTCATACCAGCCAAGAAATAGTTAAACAAACACAATACGTCAACCTAACATGGAAAGAACAAAACACCAACATAGATATAGCATTCAGATTTGACAATACTTTAAAAGATTCAAACATTTGGATGTGGCAAAACATATCACACAATGTAAAAATACCAGAATACAAAAACAAAACCCAAACTTATACTCTTACAAATATTAAATCCTACGAACTATTAGACCACACCCCCAATATTATCCATTTTGGTGATACATCCTCCAGACATTTCGCTAACATTACAGCAACATATCAAGACAAAGAAAAAGGAAATATTACCAACAAATGGACAATTGCCTACGATAAACACAAATGGCTAAATCCCCAAAATACATCTGCAACATTCCACTACAACCGGTACGAAATAACCGGATACCACATAGAACAACAACAAAGGTATGACTGGAAAAACATAAAAGAAAACTTTGCACAAACAACATATAAAAATAAAAACTACTACCTAATAACCGACCTACCAGTACAACAAGACCAAACCTACCACTTCAAATGGCAATACAACACACCACCACACACACAAGGAGAATGGGACCTAATAGCCAAACTACACTCTGATAGTCTAGAAGAAGCACTAACCAACAATCGATATATCCTAGTAGATCCTTGGTGGAACAGCAGCTGGGAATATTACAAAACATGTAATATTGTCAATAAACTTGATGAATTCCAGATGAAACTTATTGTAGGCAACAACTCTGGTGGTAATGTTACTTGTGGAGGACATGCTAATAGTGACTTCAGCGATTTACGATTTGTCTATGACAATACAACTGAACTTCCTTATTGGATTGAAAACTACACAGCAGATACCCAAGCAACTGTATGGGTGAATAATTCTGGTAACTATAGTAATTTTGAAATGTATTACGGAAACAGCGAAGCTTCAAGTCAAAGTAATGGTGATACTACTTTTGATTATTTTGATGGTTGTGAAGATGGAAATGTGGATGAATGGACAATTGGATATGGAACAGTTACTTTGGATGCAAATTCTACAATAAAATATACAGGTTCTTATAGTGTTGAGATATATGAACCGGATACAGGAAGTAATGCTGGTGTTTATCGTGATTGGTTTTTCGAAGAAAATCAAACCTTTGAATATAGGTTTTATCCAGATGATTTTTCAGGAGATGATTGGCTCTTTATATTAAGGAATTCAGCAGATACTACAGTTACTTATGTTAATAAATGGAGAGAAGGAACTACTCGTTTCTTGATGGCTACTCAAGATACAGGTAAAACTTTAACAAAAGACCAATGGTATCATCTCATAAAGTATAATTTTAATTGGAGCGCAATGACACATGATATGGTTGTTTATGATAATAATGGTGCTGTATGGCATAGAGAGACAGGTATAGGTTTAGGTGCTTCCGGTCCAGTAGATGAATTCTGGCAGTACCAACAGAAATATGGTAGTGGTTATGGCAGGGTTTATTATGATAATATAATATCCCGCAAAAGTTGGAGCACTGAGCCTAGTTGGGATAGTTTTGGTAATGAACAAGAGAATGATCCACCAACACAGACGGGTGAGAATCCAACAAACAGTAGTACAGATATTAGTATAAATCCTGTACTAAATGTAACAGTCAATGACAGTGATGGCGATTTACTCACTGCATATTGGCATTCAAATAGTAGTACTAGTTGGGTATTATTTGAAACCAACAACAGTATAGACACCAGTAGTGGTGCTGTAAATATAATTCAAACGAATAGCAACTTCAGTAATTATAGTATTACATACTACTGGAGTGTAAATCTGACAGATGGTAAAAATTGGAACAATGAAACATATCATTTTACAACAGCTGATAATATTAATGTTGAAAGTCCGACTCCTGCTAATAACAGCATTGATATATCTGTACCCCCAAGTAACACAAGTGCCATTGTAAACCATAGCAAAGCAAATAGCTTAACGAATGTTAGTTTCTGGACAAATGCAAGTGGTAGTTGGGTGTTATATAATAAGACAATAAGTGGTGCTAATGATTGGAGTTATAAGAAACAGATAACTCTTAATAGCAGCCAGATACGAAATACACTAGATAATTTTCCAGTATTGATAAACATAACCGATACAGATTTGAGGGATGATGCAAAAAGTGATGGAAGTGATATTAAATTCATGGATAGTACAGAAACTATTCAGTATAATCATGAAATTGAAAAATTCATTGATAGTACAGGAGAACTTATTGCCTGGGTAAATATCACAAGCCTTTCTGATGTTGGCGATACAACGATGTATATGTATTATGGCAATGCTGGGGCCATTAATCAAACAAACACCACAAATGTATGGGATAGTAATTACATTTTAGTTCATCATATGCACGGTAGCTCATATACAAACTTGGATGACAGTACATCAAACAATC
>Ga0272442_10003707_pt1 | contig 21317 bp, 17 predicted proteins | sample SSMForm2O_FD_200262 | JGI IMG/M metagenome (GOLD analysis project Ga0272442, IMG submission 200262) | Marine sediment archaeal communities from Little Sippewissett salt marsh, Falmouth, MA, United States - SSM-Form-2O | ecosystem: Environmental > Aquatic > Marine > Wetlands > Sediment ... | reverse complement strand
GAATACGCGTGTCAACGGATAAAACTTGTAGAGAAATCTATTGATTCATTATTTAATAGTGATCATGTGAAAAACACAAAGCTGAGTGATTTTTTTTAAATGTAAATGAAGCATAAGTTTGATATATCTAGTTTGCAATCCAGTTTTTGATTAGGAGTTGAAAAATATATGGCTGATACACAGTTTCATAAAATGAGTAAAAGCACCTGGTACAAATGGTCACTATACATAAATGTCATCTTATTTCTGATTATTGCGGTGTCAATATATTTTCTAGTAATCGATTGTCTTATGTATGATGCAGGAAGTTCTGCGTATCCATGGTTTAAAATTGTTCGTGATCTAGCATTTCTCATTGTTTCATTATCACTAGTGTTCTTTCAGTTCTTCAGAAATCTACTGATAATTATGCGTCGAAACTGGTAAATTTGATATATATTTGGCGAAAGGTGTAGAATAGACTGGGGAGTTAGGCGTTCCCTGTAACCAGAAATCGCCGATACGCTGGAGTTGAATCCAAGAGGCGATGTAACGGGCGTCTGTTGATCCATCTGTTAACGATGAGACCTTGTCCTTTGGGATTAGAGGTGATGTCTTCATATAATCGGAGGGTTATATGTGCATCTTTACTGTGGAAACCGGGCCAGGCACGGAAGTGAGCAGCCTTACCACAGACTGCTGATGCTCATTGGGTTAACGGGGTTAAGAAGGCAGTTGGGTAGTCAATGGTACGAAACGTGCATCCACTCGCGGAGCTTCTACACCCGCTAAAAACTTTTAAAAGCGTATAACGTATTGCGCTTTTTTACCTTTGGGGGAAGTGATAAGGTGCGATTACTAAAAGACGAAAATATGGTTACTTCATGGCAGAATTTTTTTGAGGACTCCTGTAAATCTGATATTGAGACTTTAGCGTTATCATATCCTGAGAATAAGAGTCTTGTTGTAAATTTTTGGAATTTGGATAAAGTAGATCATTCCCTTGCTGAAGATCTTATTAATCAGCCCTATAAAGCTTTGTTTAATGCAGAAGAGGCGTTGAAAAATGTTGATGTGGCTGCTAAGGAGAAAATGTCTCTTCATTTTAGAGTTGTTGATATCCCTGAGACGCAAAAGGTTTTAATCCGGAAGATTCGTGCTAGTCATCTCGGTAAATTTTCTGCAGTAGAAGGTTTAGTGAAAAAAGTAACTGAGGTTCGTCCTAAACTTCAACTTGCTGCTTTTCAATGCGTTAAATGTGGTGCAATTCAGAAAGTTGAGCAGGATGAAGATATTTTAAAGGAGCCTGCTGAATGTTATGAGGATCAGGGTGGTTGTGGACGTGTTTCTTCTTTTAAGTTGATTACTAATCTTTCTAGTTTTATTGATTCGCAAAAAATTGAGATTCAGGAGAATCCTGAGGGGCTGCGTGGAGGTGATCAACCTGAAAGAATCACTGTTTTTATTGAGGATGATCTTGTTGGTGCAGTTTCTCCGGGTGATCGTGTTATTGTGAATGGAATTTTGCATTCTGCTGCTAGACGAAGAGGGACATTTAAGCTTACTTCTTTTAACAAAGTTATGGATGCAACTAGTATTGAACGACAAGAGCTTGCTTTCGAGGAAGTTGAGGTAACAAAAGAAGATGAAAAGGAAATAATTAAGGTGAGTAAAGACCCAGAGCTTTATAAAAAAATGCAGCAGAGTATTGCTCCTACGATTTATGGTATGGATGTAGAAAAAGAGGCGTTGGTTTTAGTTTTATTTGGTGGCCTTCCAAAGAATATGCCTGATGGGACTCATATTCGTGGTGATATTCATAGCCTTCTTGTTGGTGATCCTGGGACTGCAAAATCACAGATTTTAACGTATATGTCTAAGCTTGCTCCAAGAAGTATTTATGCTTCAGGTAAAGCCTCTTCAGCTGCGGGTCTTACAGCGGCTGCGGTTAGAGATGAGTTTGCCGAAGGTCAATGGACTCTTGAAGCAGGTGCTTTAGTGCTTGCAGATATGGGTTTAGCGTGTATTGATGAAATCGATAAAATGGATGAATCAGACAGAAGCTCGCTTCATCAAGCGATGGAACAACAGGAAATTTCCGTGGCAAAAGCTGGTATTAATGCTACTTTAAAATCTCGTTGTTCTCTTCTTGCAGCTGCTAATCCAAAGCTTGGAAGATTTGATGAATTTATACCTATGCACGAACAGATTAATATGCCGCCTGCACTTCTTTCTCGTTTTGATTTAATTTTTTCAATTATTGATAAGCCTAATAGAACTGTTGATACAGAGCTTGCGACACATATTCTTCGAACACATAAAGCAGGAGAGGTTCAAGAAAACGTAGAAAAATCTAGAAAATCGAGTCATACTAAAAAAGAGAGTGATGAGCTTATGAAAATTGTTCTGCCGAAGTTTACACCAGAGTTTCTTAGGAAATATGTTGCGTATGCAAAAAGAACGATTTTTCCAGTTATGGATGATGATGCACTTGAAATTTTAAAAAATTATTATGTTGATTTTAGAAATGCTTCTGAGGAGTCTGTCCCGTTTACTGCTCGTCAGCTTGAGGCTTTTGTACGTCTTGCTGAGGCTAGTGCAAAAGTCCGTCTTAGTGAAAAAGTAACTGTTGATGATGCAAAACGTGCTATTTCAATTATTGATCAGTATCTGCGAAGAGTTGGTATGGATCGTGAGACCGGTAGATTTGATATTGATATTATTGCAACAGGCATTAGTCATAGTCAGCATGATCGTATGAGGATTTTAATTGATCTTATTAGAAGGCTTTCAAATGAGTCAAAAGATGGTAATGCTGCTAGATCTGATATTATCCAAGAAGCTGAGATTGAAGGCATTGAATCTAGTAAGGTTGAAGAAGCGCTTGATCGTTTGAAAAGAAATGGTCAAATTTATGAGCCAACCCATGGGAAATACAAAGTTACTGAGTACTAAATAACTTTTTTTCCATTAAATTTTCGGCGAAATAAGTTTACTTATTGCTTTTTTTACATGTTCTCTTTGTGGTTCTCCCACGGTCTCTACAATACATTCAAGAAAATTATTTTTAACATCATTCCAGTTGAGTGTCGATACACCAAAATACAGTTTTTTGTTTACATTTGGTGCTTTATGTATATGTGGTGACCATTTACCAGGTGATGTATCACAATTGTCAATGTGGAGGACATAGTTTTTTTTCAGGTTTTTCTTTTCAAGTAGATAGATTTCGAATTTTCTATTGAAATATTTAAATTCTGGGTCTTTATCGAAATACCTGTATTGGAGCTCAAAATCTTTGTTAATTGGTATACTTCCTTGTTTCATAGTGCATCCTTGTTTTTTTTGTTAACAAAATTGTCTATTTAATAATTTTGAAAAAAAATGATTGGAATTAAACCTTGAGATGTTTGGTTTAATCCATGTAGTATGATGCTGGGTAGGGTTCTGGTTTTAAACCTTTTCTTTGTCTTATCTGGGATACTACACCTGTTTGTAATTGTCGGGGTAGTGGTTCAAATCCTATGTTTTCTGTGTTCCAGAGTACTCTTCCACCGGTAGCTGATCTAATTGATGATGCAAATCCGAACATGTCTGCGACTGGTGCTTTTGCATCGATGTTTACCATGTCTCCTTCTGTTGTCATATCTCTTACCACTGCTCTTCTTTGGTTTAATTCTCTTGATGCATCTCCCATGAGTTCTTGTGGTGTGCTTATGAATACTTTTTGCATTGGTTCAAGGATTGTTGGATCTGAGACTGTTATTGATCCGTATATTGCGTTTCTTACTGCTGGTATTACTTGTGCAGGACCACGATGTATTGCATCTTCGTGTAGTTTTGCATCTACTAATCTAATTAGTACACCCTGGCAGGGTTCACTTGCTGTTGGGCCGCTTCGCATGACTTCTTCAAAAGCTTCTTTTATTAGTTCTCGTGTTTCAAAAAGATGTTGTATTCCTTTGGTTACATCTGTTATCATGTTTAGTCCTTTAATTCCAAATACTCCTTTGGCTTCTTCTTTGCTCATACCTTTTTCTTGGAGTGTCTGTGCTACTTCTTTTTTGAATTTTTTTACGTTTTCTGGTATTTCATTGTTGTATAATGCTTTTACAATATCTTCGTCAAGTGGTCGAACTTCGATGTAAAATCGGTTGTGTTTGTTTGGTGATTTTCCTTCAAAAGAATCAGGGCTTTTTTTGCCTACGGCTTCACGGTAAACGACTATTGGTTCTGAGCAGACGATATCTACTCCGTATTCATTTTTTATTCTGTATTCAGTGATTTCAAGGTGAAGTTCCCCCATTCCTGACATTAGGTTTTCACCTGTTTCTTGGTTGATATCAACTTGTATGCTGGGGTCTGCTTTTGAAACAGTTCTGAGTACTTCAACGAGTTTTGGTAAGTCTTTCATGTTTTTTGCTTCAACTGCAACTGTTACTACAGGTTCAGATACGTGTACTATTCGTTCAAATGGTTCAACTTCTGATTCTGAGCTTACTGTACTACCTGCCATTGCATCGCGTATACCGCTTATTGCTGCAATGTTTCCTGCTGTTACGTATTCAACAGGTATTCTATCTGATCCAACCATGAGGTTTACTTGTTGTACTCGGTTGACTTTTGGCATTCCTGCAACGTATACTTCTTGTCCACGTTCAATTTTACCACTGTAGAGTCTTCCTACAGCGATTTCTCCTGCATGTGGATCCATAACAATTTTTGTGATCATCAATGAAAGAGGAGCGCTTTCTTTACATTCAATCATGCTTTTTCCAAGTTTGCTTTCTTGGTCGCCTCGCCAGATGTTTGGTATACGATATTTTTGGGCCACACTTGGTGATGGGAGGTTATCAACCACCATATCAAGCATTACTTCATGTATAGGGGTTTTCTTTGCAAGTGTTTTTTGATCGTCTTTATCACAATATTCATAGATGTCTTTGAAGCTTAAGCCTGTTTTTTTCATATAAGGTGCTGAGATTGCCCAGTTGTAAAAAGCAGATCCAAATGCTACACTTCCATCTTCTACTTTAACGTTCCATTTACCTTTGAATTCTTCAGGTACCATTTTGTTTACTAGTTCGTTGAATTTTGCAATTATTTTTACGAAACGCTGTTGCATTTCTTCGGGTGTTACTCTAAGTTCATTTATTAGTCGATCTACTTTATTTATGAAAAGTACGGGTTTTACGTTTTCTCTAAGTGCTTGTCTTACAACGGTTTCTGTTTGTGGCATTGCACCTTCAACTGCACAAACGACTACGATACAGCCGTCTACTGCTCGCATAGCTCGTGTTACGTCTCCACCAAAATCTACGTGTCCTGGTGTATCTAGTAGGTTTACTAGGTATTCGTTGTCTTCAAAAGTATGTACCATTGATGCTGAAGCGGTGTTTATGGTGATACCTCGAGCTTGTTCTTGTTCGTCAAAATCTAAAACAAGTTGTTTTCCTGCAAGCTCTTCACTCATCATACCGCATCCTGCGAGAAGGTTGTCAGAAAGAGTTGTTTTACCATGATCAATATGAGCGGCTATACCAATATTTCTGATATAGTCTAGTTTATTCATTAAATTTTTTGCTTTTTTAATGTTATCTTCTTTACGACCCATAAAATATACCTCATTAAAATTTTATCCTATCGAGCAGATCTAGCAACACGTTCAAGATCGTTTTTCTTTGCTATTGCAAAAGAAGCTGGATCATTTTTTGCTGCTTTCATTATTTCATCTGATAAACATGCTTCAATACTTTTTTTATTTTTATGACTAGCATTAAGTGTACCTTGACAGATATTTCTAAGAGCGATATCAAGACGTCTTTGTGGAGCAATATCAACTGCTTTTGGAACAGAAATTCCGCCAAAACGTAGTCGTGTAATTTCCTCTTTTGGTGCAGCATTCTGAATAGCATCAATAATTACTTGAACAGGGTTGGATTTTGTTTTTTTCTCAATTATTTCAAAAGAGGATTTAACTGCTTTATATGCCTTTGTCTTTTTACCAGTGTATACTTCTGTTCTCATAAGACTACTAATTAAACGTTCAATTAGCGTGACTTTGGATTTCCCAAAAAGTTTGTTTGCATGAGGGGCTCCAAGGAAAAAATCACGACTGTCAAGAGAAATATATCTTTCAAGGCCTTTATCTTCAATTTTTACTGTTGCCATATCATATTTTTCTAACAAAGGAAAGTAACTAGCATTTGTTTTAACTTCGTTTTTAGCTGCCATATTTATCGTCTCATTGGTTTTTCTATTTTACCTTTTACAAGTTCCCGAAGTGATACATCATTGACTTTGATTACCTTAAACCGAACACCAGGGATGTCACCGTAACTACGACCCATTCTACCACCTATTCCTTCAACAACTACTTCATCGTGTTCATCAATAAATCCAATAGCGTTGTTTCCAGGGGCAAACGCAGTAATCTGCCGACCATTTTTAATTAATTGAATTTTTACACATTTTCTAATTGCAGAGTTTGGCTGTTTTGCTTCGACACCTACTTTTTCTATGACGATACCTTTTGCTTGAGCAGTTCCTGCAAGTGGATCTGATTTTGCTTTAAGGTTTAAAACTCGTCTTTTATAGTATCGGTCACTCCACTGTGTGTTTTTTCTTGTATTTTTAAGTTTTCTTGCTGCATTTATTCCTTTGCCCATGTTTCACCTGTATGATAGAAGTGAGGCAGTATACAGCTTTTGATATTTAAAGGCTATCCTGGGCAAAGCTTTTAATTTTCTTCTAGAAACATAAATTTTTAAAAAAACCAATAAAAAATCATATTTTCAATTACCAAAAAGGTGAATTCTTCGCAATATTCATTATATCTCAATATCATTGCCTACATCATTAGCTTTATCAGAGAAATAGAGAGAAGCGTTGGAGTTATATGATCGCTTATTCCAGTAAACATTTATATATGATGTGTTCTTATAGAAATAACAATTAGGGAGGAAAATATAATGCATAAACAAACCGTATTTGTAATAGTCGTATTCTTGTTAGTTTCTTGTACATTCCCATTAATTTCTAGTATGCAAAACAACAAGGGAGTTTCGGCTATATCATATAATGGAAACACACTTTATGTTGGTGGTAGTGGACCTGGAAACTATACAAAGATACAGGATGCAATTGATAATACATCAGATGGAGATACTGTTTATGTCTATAATGATAGTTCACCATATTACGAAAACGTGGTTGTGGATAAATCAATAAATCTATTTGGGGAAGATGGGAGCAGTACGATTATCGATGCGGATGGAAGTGGATCTGTTATAAAAATCCGTGCTAATTGGGTTGTCATCAATGGATTTTCTACAAGAAATAGCGGGTCAGACCCATATAATAATGACGCAGGGATTCATATAAATACAGACTACAACACCATTACCAACAACATCATCACAAACAACCATAATGGTATAGTACTCACCAATTCCGACTATAACACTATAGTAGGAAACACCGTCTCTTCAAATAACTTTAATGGTATAGCTGTTGCAGCATCCACTGACAATATCATAAAGGGTAACACTATCTCATCAAACGGTTGGGGTATAGGAATTTTAGAATCCAGTGGCAACAACATCATAAGAGGTAACACCATAATAGATAACGACGAACATGGAATATTCCTTCTATTAGCCCGGCATACTACCATAATAGGGAACGATATATCATCAAACCCTGCTGGAGGAATATGGTTTGAGGAAAACTGTTACAACAACGTCATAAGGAAAAACAACATCAACAATAATTTTTATGGCATAGCTATTCAATATTCCGGGGATAACACCATCACCAGCAATAGTATTACCAACAGCGATTATTATGGTATAGCAGTTGCTGGCTCTGCAGATAATAATTTATTGTATCATAATAACTTCATCGGCAACGAAGGTAATGCTTACGATGAATGCTCAAATTATTGGGATGGTGGTTATCCAACTGGTGGAAACTTTTGGGATAACTACTATGGTAATGACAACGATGGAGATGGATTTGGGGATACGCCTTATAATATTCCTGAAGGAGATAACCAAGATTTATATCCATTGATGAATGCTATACCAATGTTTATTGATACCGGAGGACCATATAGTGGCGTTGTTGATGGACCAATACACTTCAGCTGTACTGTATTCGGGGTTTATCCGCCATATACATACTATTGGGATTTCGGTGATGGAAACTTTTCCACCGTTCAGAATCCTAATTATTATTATTCAAACCCTGGTAACTACTCAATAATCTTAACAGTGACAGATGACCAGGGTAACAATTTAAATGAAACAACATGGGTAAACGTAGAAGGAACAAATCATCCACCAAATCCACCAGAAATAGACGGCCCAGTAGAAGGGAAAGTTAGAAGATCACATGATTACACTTTTACCACCACTGATCCAGATGATGATAACATTCGCTTATACATTGACTGGGGAGACGGTGAAACCGAAGAATGGATTGGACCCTACAGCTCTGGTGAAGAAGTAACACTTAGCCATAAATGGGATGAAGAAGGGACATATGAGATTAAAGCAAAAGCTAAAGATACACTTAACGAAGAAAGTGAATGGACAATACTTGAAGTAACAATGCCTAGAAACAAACCAATAATGGGTTTATTTGAATCAAGGTTTCCAAGATTGTTTAATAATATTACATATACGGGCTAAGGAGGAATTGATTGATGAAAGTGAAAATATTAAGTTATTTTATTATTGTTCTACTTCTATCCATTATAATAATATATCCAATAAAAGCCGATACAATAATAACATCAAATTCTAATTCAATTGGATTTGTTAATAATAATGGTGAAGTTTTAGATCAGTACCAACTTGATGATATATATAAGGGATACCCTTTAGGAGAACAAAGCGATTGGTTAGCTCAAGAGTTTAAACCCACTTTAAATGTCCTTACAAAAGTTGATCTACATATGTTTAAAAAAGGAACAATCCCTGATGATCTTGAAATTATAGTTATGATTAGAGATAGATTATCAGGATTACAGGGAGAAGACCTTGCCATTATAACAAAAACAGCCGACGAAATCCCAAATAGCCAAATGTGGGTAGAATTTGATTTTCAAGATATTAATGTGACTCCAGAAAATACATATTATATTATCGTTAGGTCAGAAAAATGCACTAAAGAAAATCATTTTTGCTGGTTTTTTAATATTAATAATTCATATGATAGAGGTGATGCATGGCGGAGTTTTCTTTTTGGCAGTATCTGGCATTTGGTGGACTACCCTCCTGAGTACCCCCAATGTGATTTTTCATTTAAAACATATGGATTGGATAAGCCGCCAAATCCTCCAGAAATTAGTGGTGAAACAGAAGGAATTGCAGGAGAGGAATATAACTATACTTTTTTAGCAGATGATCCTGAGGGTCATGATGTTTATTATTATATCGACTGGGGAGATGACCATGTTGAAGAATGGATCGGCCCTTATAGTTCAGGTGAAGATAAAACAGTAAGACATACATGGTCAGAACAAGGAACTTACGAGATAAAAACAAAAGCTAAGGATATATACGATGTGGAGAGTGACTGGACAACACTTGAAGTCACGATGCCAAGAAACAAACCAATAATGACTTTATTTGAATCAAGGTTTCCACGCCTCTATAGGTTACTCTTTCCGTTTTCAGAACCCTTCAGATAGCCTCAGAAACTAGATCTTATGACGTAGTATTTCACTAGCTTTGATGATGAATTACGAGACCGCTTCCGAGGTTATTTTCTTTTTATAAATTATAAAAGCTTTGTTGGAGACCGTTTTTGATATTTAAAGGCTATCATCAAGAATATTTTTAATTTTAACCTGTAGAAAACAAAAAAAAATGGGTTTTTAAAAAATGGATCGAATATAATCGAATTTATCTTCAAAAACCTCTGCTTGTTTTTGAATTACTTGTTCTGCTTCATTAATATCCATGTCTTTTGTCTCAGTTGCATAACTTACAAATCTGCCTATCCAAAGTGTTTTTAATGAGTCAAGTAGAGTATATGCTTCTTCCTCTGAATTTACGTTTTTGTAAGCAGCTGCATAATTGTATACAATTTCAGCCCATAGCTCTGAGTTTAAAGTACCTTGGTTGTTTACAATGTTTTCTAAGCAGCGTACACTGTCTTCTGGCAAGTATTTGAGTATTATTTCTTTTGATGCTTTGAATTCCATTTCAAATGATTTTTTCATCTCAGGTACATTTACTTTTACAGGGATAGGTTTTTGACTGAAACATTCTCTGTACGGGCCTCTGTGCAGTTCACATCGAGTGTTTTTCCAATAGTCTTCATAGTGTTTTGCTATTTCAAACATGCTTCCTGTAACTTTTCTAAACATTGGTATCAAAAATTTTTCCGGCTCCAGATAATGCGTTGTTGACTCATGAATTTTCAATGAAAAAAGTCCTTCTTTTACAACCATGTCTTCTGCTGCAGCTACTGTTACTATAAAAATGTCTACGCCAAAATCTGGAGGAAATAACGTGTGTGATCTGAGTTTTTCATACAGGTTTTTTGATAACGCAAATTCTCCTGCAATGGGTTGACGGATATCAATTCCATAGAGTGCACGCGTAAATGGATAAACAAGGTTATTTGTTATGACGCCATCGTTTTTATCACGGATATAATAGGGAACGGTTAAATCAGCTCGTCCATAAATAATTGGATTTGAAATTGTTTGAATCCACCCTGGTTTAATGCTCAGAAGATCGCCATCCATAAGAACAACGGTTTTTGCTTCTGCTTCATGAGCAATTTCAAAAATTGTCATAACACCTGCACCTTTTCCACCATTAGTAATATCATTTGTTACAATTTTTGAAACCGTGTTATAAGGTTGAAAAAGCTCAATTGCTTCATCTGTTTTATCTGTGGATTGTGCTTTGCTTATAACAATTGCTTTTTTATAATCAGGAAAATACCTATAGAGTCCCTCGTTAATAACATTCAACACATTTAGTACCGTGGCTTCGACATCTTTGCATAATACGCCTACAATAATATCTACTGGTTTAATGTCTCTGCATTTTTCTACTATTTCATTATCAAGACTTAAGCCTTCATTCCATTTTTGATTCATAATTGATTACACCTTATTTTCTTCTATCACGATATCTAATAATTCTTCACGTATTTTCTTTCTAGCTGACATGGTTCTTAACCAGTCAGGTATACGAGTACCAACAGGTTTTCTCAAATATTTTATTCCAGCATCCATTATCTGTCTACTAAATTTTTCAACCATAGTCTCCTCAAGATGCCGGTCGTAGTTAAAACCATTGAAATGTGCATCAGCATGGTATTGTCGGATGCAATCCTGGGCACATCGTTGATATTGTACACGCAGTGCAACTAGAAAATCTCGTGAAATTTCAATACGATCAGCTTCAATGAGCACACGTAACAAAGTTTTGAAGATATCCCCTGACATTTTAACGAGTCCTTCATTATCTGTTTTACCAACTCGTTGATGTTTATGCTCATAAAACCCAAGATCAGTTTGACAAATGCGTTTCTTTGCCACATTTCTATACATCTCTGCCATTATCCCAATTTCAAGGCCCCAATCACCGGGTAAATCAACGTCTCGTGCAAGATCACTAGTTAAAGCAAACTCGCCGGAGATAGGATATCGAAAGGATCTAAGAAAACGCACAAAATCTGGTTCATTTCCTAACTGATCAACTAAAGATTTTAGAAGAGGATGTAAAAACAATCTAAAAACCCGGCCATACATAATCTGTTTTTCAAGGTTTACCCGAGCGTAAAAACCTTTATTGAACTTGAAATCAAGTTCTGGTTCAACAATTGGATATAAAAGTTTTGTCGGAATCATATGACTATATCCTTGAATGTCTGCATCATGCAGTGCAACTGCATAGGCTCTCAAATTAGCAATACCTAATGCAAGCCATACATCACGTCCTTTACCACGGTATTTTAAAAGGTTTAAACCCTCAGATTTAATCTCGGTAAGTAAGTTTTCAACTTTAGGACCATTACACCACATAACAAGTTTTGGGATTTTCACTTTGTTAAAAAATCGTTTAACTTGCTGAAACTGCGTTTCATTTTTTGCAGCAAGTGGAACAACTACCTCTCTCAAATACGTGCATTTATTTAATTCATATAAAATATTTTCTAAAGCATTGTTTTTTATTTCGCTATACAACATAGGCATTACAACAGATATGGGTCGTTCTACAGACACATCACTTACTGTTTTCACTAGTTTTTTATTATCAACACATAAATCATGCAAGGTTGTTATTTGTTCTTGTTTTATATCCATTTTAAGCCACACCTCAAATTAAATTTAAAATATCTTTGAAATTAGTAATATGAACGTCTGCATGTTTTTGTACTTTTTCCGAGGCGTTAAATGCTATGCCTAGTCCTGCTTTTTTAATCATGAATCTGTCAACCATGCCGTCACCTACTGCAATGGTCTGTTCAACCTGAATGTTTAATTTCTGGCAGAGATCATCCAGTATACAACCTTTACATATAGAGTAGATTGTACCATCGTCTGAGTCGGTTTTAAGACTTGTATTATGTATCTCTACTTTTCCGGTTGCAACACCATCGTTCGTAACTAAATTATTTGCATAAGCATACTTCATGGTAAGTCGGTTTCTAACATCATTTGCCACGAATTGATAGCCATCAGTTGCAATTGCTGTTGTAATGTTATTTTGTTTAAATTTTTTAATCACTGTTTCAACGTCAGCGTGAAAAGGAATATCTCTTAAAATAGAAAGTAGTGTTTCTTGTTTTATTCCTCTTAACAACTTTGCGATTTCATAGCTTTTTTCATATGGCTGAATATTTTTTTGGATAATATTATAAAGTTGTTTAGTAAAACCTAGTTTTTCTGCAAAAATAAAAATACTTCTTCCGTTGAGTAACGTCCCATCTAAATCAAATAATGCAAGTTTGTATTGTATGTTTTCAACCTCTAATTTGAAGAGGGTATACAATGGAGCCTAAAATAATTTTATTTTAAAAAAAAATAAGAGAAAAGATGAGAAGGAAATGTGCCTTTTCTATTGATGTAAAATTCTGGTTATGACTGGTAGCTGTTCTAACAGTGGAAATCGTTCAACGAGTTGTTCTAAAAACTCTATAAAAATATTTCTTATAGAGTTTCTAACTCGCGGTGTTGCAAGGGATACATCGATTTCAACATAGTCATCGCTGTCTTCACTATTGACAAGTTTTACAGTTCCTGTAAAGGTTTGCTCTGATTCATCAGGTGCTACAACAGTGATATCGATTGTTACTTCCCCATCCTCAGGCGTAAGGTCTATTCCATTATCTGGATCAAAGCTCCATGTACCCCAATCAGGATAAGAATCAACTTCCCAATCAAGTAGCGATTCAGCATCTCCAATGTTTTCAACATCAATTTCAGCAGTAACAGTATCACCCGGTGTTACATCACTCCAAGTCAGATCACCATCTGCGTCAAGATCTGGTATCTTTGGTATTTCTTCAAAGGTCGCTGTTACTTCTTTATCACTATCCATAATAATTGTTTCTGGGTTTTCTGAGCCTGTGAGGGCTCCATTCCATCGAATAAACTCCCAGCCTTCATCTGCAACAGCAGTAAGTGTTACTGTTGTACCTTCAACATAGGTTCCACCAACAGGGTTAAGATCAACATGTCCGTTTCCAACAACATCAACTGTGAGATCATAAAGATTCAATGTAGAAAACGTCCACTCCGGACCCTCGGTTGTGTCATGTCCATCATCTGCTATTATTTTCCAGTAATATGTTTTTTCATAGTCTAAAGGACCTGTGTTAAATGATTCTTCACTTACAGTTCCTGCAAAAGATGGTGGTGATGCATCACCAAAGTACACATGATAATCAAGTGGGTCTCCATCAGGATCACCACCCGTCCAGCTAAGATCTACATCTATATCATTATCTGTTGATCCATCAGCTGGTGAAGGACTACTTGGCACATATGGTGGGTCATTTGGAATTGGCTCTGTCGAAAAGGACCATATCGGGCCTTCACTACTGAATTCAAAATCATTTGCAACAATCTTCCAGTAATATGTGGTTTCGTATTCTAATGTGCTCAGATCATATAATTCTACATTATCAACAGTAGCTATATATGATGGTGGTGAGCTCGTTCCAAAATAAATATCATAGGTTAAATAATCACCATTGGGGTCTCCACCTGACCAAGTAAGATCAGTAGTTATAGATACATCATCTGCTCCATCCATAGGATTTGGATTACTTGGAGTGTATGGTGGTTCATTTGGTGGTAATTCTTCAGTTGTATAAGACCAAATTGGTCCTTCTGATCGAGCGCCATTATTGTCTTCAGCAATAATCTTCCAGTAAAATGTGACATTATGTATAAGTTCCAAATCAGATTGATGAGTAATACGTGTCTGGGTCGCTGGATACGGGCCAACAGTATGCCGCAGTATAAGATTATCAGGATTAATACCACCATATATCTCATACGTTACAGTGTCAGAAACATCTGGGTCGCCACCATCCCAACTAATAGTTATTTGACCTGCAGGTGCTTCATCTTCACCATCAGCAGGATCTGGATTAGATGGAGTATAAGGAGGATTATTTGTGCCTACCTCATAAAAAGTGGCAGTAACATCTTTATTGGCTGTCATAAAAATAGACTCAGGATTATCTGAACCTGATAAATCACCGCTCCAGCTACCAAATTCCCAATCCACACCTGGATTAGCAGTTAAAGTTACTTCAGTTCCATATGAATAAGGGCCTAACGGGTCAACGTCAACACTGCCATCACCAACAATACCTACGGTCAAAGTATACATTATTTCTTCAAAGGTTGCAGTGATCTCTTTATCACTATCCATAAGTATTGTTTCTGGGTTATCAATGCTTACAAGATCGCCACTCCATCCAGTAAAAGCCCAACCAAGATCCGCAAAAGCCTCTATTTCGACTTCTGTTCCCTCCGGATATGTTGAACCAGATGGTGGAGTAACAGATCCTTGTCCAACAATATCAACTGAAAGTGTGTACATCGTTCCTGCAGACATTGTTGTAAACGACCATATGGGACCAGGGATTGTAAAGACTCCATCATCAGCCATAATCTGCCAGTAATATGTGGTTTCGTAACCAAGTGTACCAGGGTCATAAGATTCAGTGCTAACTGTATCAACATACGGTGGAGGTGTTACATCTCCAAAGTATACCTCATACGTCAACGGATCCCCTTCTGGATCCCCGCCAGTCCAACTAAGATCTACATCCACTTCAACATCAGTTGCACTATCCACAGGCGATGGATCACTTGGTGTATTTGGTGGTTGTCCACCGATATACACTGCACCATCGTATGTTACTGCAGGGACAGTACTGCCATTTGTATACGAGTATACATTGTCTTTTTCAGGATCAAAAGTCAAGTCAGCTTGACCTGATGCTGCAGGGTCCACATCGAATATTAGTTTTACAATTGTAGTTGCATCTGCCTCAGGATACTCCTCAAAAAAGACAACCATACCGATACTTAAATACCCAACAGGGTTTTCAAGGGTAAATTTATTCATAATATTTTCAAAGGGAGTTCCTGTCCAAATTGAATCCACAAAAGTCAACTTGTCTGTATCGTAATACACAAATCCAGAAAAACCCCCTAAAGCATCAGACCATACCCCAGTCATTTCAACTTCTATTTGATCTCCAGGATCAGCATAGGTGTCTCCAATTGTCATTTCCCAATCAGCATTAGTACTTTTTGTAATGTTTATGTGGTTGGTTTTTTCTGTAGTAGTAAAAAAAGCTGCACTTGGCATTATAAATGCTAAGGCGATAGAAACTGCAACAACTGCCTTAATTAATTTAGGAATTTGATAAGTTTTCATAAGTTGTTACCCCATACTATAATTATAATAGTAGGTATATATAAGTTTTGTTATCTCTTTTTGATATTTTGTAGTTTGTTGTAAGTTATAAATAGAAAAAAAAGAAAAGTTGAGAAAGATTGTATCTTTCTCTTATAGGTTTAACAGGTTTGCTACAATTGGGAATCGCTCTGCTAGAAGTTCTAAGAACTCAATAACTACATTTCGTAGAGTGATTTTTGCACGTGGTGTAACTAGTTCTACGCTAATTTCTACAGTATCACTACTATCTTCGCTATTCACAAGAACAACTGTACCAGTAAATGTTTGATCTTCTTCGTCAGGTGCCACAACACTTACATCAATGGTTTTAACACCATCTTCTGGTGTAAGATCGGTTCCACTATCTGGATCAAATGACCATGTACCCCAATCAGGATATGAATCAACTTCCCAATCAAGTAGTGATTCTGCATCTCCAATGTTTTCAACATCAATGGTTGATGTTACAGTGTCACCGGCTTTTACATCAGCCCATGTTAGATCACCATCTGCATCAAGATCAGGTATCTTTGGTAATTCTTCAAAGGTTGCAGTTACTTCTTTATCGTCATCCATGAGAAGATCAGCAGGGTTATCAGAACCTGTGATATCTCCAGTCCATTCTACAAATTCCCAACCTTCATCAGGTACCGCAGTCAACGTCACTGTTGTTCCTACGGGGTATGGACCAGCAGGATCTAGATCGACAGTTCCACTTCCTTCTATGTTAACTGTGAGTTCATAGTCGAAATACACTGTACCATCAGTTGTTACTGCAGGCACAGTACTACCATTTGTATAAGAATATACATTGTCTTTTGCTGCGTCAAAAATCAATTCAGCTTGATCTGATGCTGAGGTGCTTACATTAAAAATAAGTTTTACAATAGTTGTTGCATTCGCTTCAGGATACTCCTCAAAAAATACTACCATTCCAATACTCAAATATCCAAGAGGATCTTCAAGAGCAAAAATATTTTGTATGTTTTCAAAGGGTGATCCTGTCCAATCTGCGCCAACAAAACTGAGATTATCTGTATCGTAATCTACAAATGCTGAGAAACCCCCTAGCGAATCAGACCATACTCCGGTCATTTCAACTTCTATTTGATCTCCAGGATTTGCAGTGGTGTCCTCAATTGTCATTTCCCAATCTGCAGTTGATGCTATGGCCATATTTTGTTCTGTTGTTTTTTCTAAGTTAGCAAAAGCGGCTGTTCCTGGCACAATAAATGCGAGGGCAACAGCTATTGCTACAATTGCCTTTAAAATGTTTTTATCAATGCTTTTCATAGTTTGCCTCCCTTAAGGGTGTTTATTATTATATCATTACTACTATTTAAATCTTTGGTTAATTCAATACATATAATGTTATTTAAAAATAACTAATTTAATATTTCATCAAAGGTAATTTTAACTAATGTTTCCTTTGATTTTTTAGCATCAATTTTTCTATGAATTTGATCATTAAAAAGCTTTAGATAATTATTTTGTACTTTTTTGAGAAACTCTACTTTTTCAAATGGAATTAGTTTTTCACGATGTTGAATTCTAGCTAAAGCCATTTTTGGCTCAATAATAAATAAAAAGGTTCTATCCGGAATGATGATTCGACCATGTGAAAGCTCTTTTAACCACTTTATCGGATTTTTAATTTTATTTTCTAGTTGAACTCCTTGATAAGCATAGGTGGAATCAGCGTATCGATCACAAAGAATAATTTTTCCTTCATCAAGCCACTTTTTTATTTGTTTGCAGTGTTCTATTCTATCGGCAATGAAAGTAAACGAGGTGATGAATGGATCAAAATCAGTTTCTATACATTTTTGTACACATTTTCCAATCCAAGAATTAGTTGGTTCATATGTGAGAACAACGTCATATCCTTCTGATTTTAGTTTTTTATACACTAGTTTTGCTATCGTTGATTTTCCTGATCCATCTATTCCTTCAAATGTTACAAAATGCTTCATTTTTTCCCTTTTTCTCGTTTCCATTTAATAATGTAATATCTATGTGGATGGCTAATTCTTTTACATAAATTATCCATCTTATCAGTTGGACAGATTCCATAGGTTCTCATTTTATCGCAGCCTGGAGGCCGGTAGGAAGTTGTGGATGAGCTACCAGTTATATGTTCCACTTGATATCTCGTTTTATCTTCTTCATAATCTGGTGCAGTACTAAAAAGTTTGAGAATTTCATTTGTGTTCAATTTTAAAGAATTTAAAAAAGCCACTAACGCAAATCTACCCATGTGGGGAACATTTTCTCCTGCTTGTATTGCTGAAAGTATATCTTTCATACAAGGTGGTAGTTTTTCAATACTTATTTTACCTACTGGTGCTGCTTCAATTTTTTTTCGATGCATCATAACTGTGTTTTGGAATTTGTTGATATCAGACGTAAAAGTTTCATTTATTGTTTTATTGCATTCTCTTGTACTTAATTCTTGGTTTATTCTTGCTCGTAATGCTTCAAGAATAAGTCTTGCTAGATCTTTATGGGTTATTCGTATGTGTCCGTGTTCCATGTCTCTGTTGATCATTTTCCATTCTTTGTATCTCGTTGGGGCATATCGTAGGTAATCTTTGAAAAAGACACTAATTTTATTGTTTTCTTTTGAATAATAGGTCTTTATGTTAAACTCTTTTGAAACGTCTAATAGGAATTCTGTTGATTCTTTTAGAAGATTTTTATATGCATTGTATGCTTCGCCTAGTGCATATCTTTTGTTAAAATAGTTGTCTGCAACGCAGACTGCTACCATTCGTGCTATTGGATATGAAAGCAGCTCCATAATGCAGTCTGTATCTGTAGCAAGACTTCTTTCACCGATGTCTCTTTTATTAAACGCGTTATCTAATCGTTCAACGCCGATTGTTCGGGCCCTTTCATAAAGAATATTTTCTAAAAGTTCATTGACTGTAGGACCGTTTTCTTTTATGTATTTTTTTGCATCAGTTAAGAAGGGGTATTTTGCCAGGATTGTTAGATTTTGCATTATTCATAAATTACAACTTGATGTGGTTTTTGAATCTTACTGATTATTTTGTTATTTTGTCATTCTGACATTTTTACAGGTTACACATAAATAGTATTATTTACAAAGTATAACATAGTAGCATTGGAGATAGGTGAAGTGGATGAAGTTCTTAGATAGATCTCGTTTTTCATCTTGGAAAGAAGAATTAAATAAAGATCTTGAATGGTTTTGGAAAGAAATCATCCCTGATGAATAAACAAATTAATCACAAAAAAAAAAAGTTACATTACAAATTTTTAATTATTCCCATATTTAACTTTTAAGTATTAGAAGTTGTATTCATGGCAGAAAAATTAGGTTTTAAGTTGGGCTCGTAGCTTAGTCTGGCGGAGCGACTGGCTCATAACCAGTTGGTCGCAGGTTCAAATCCTGCCGGGCCCACTAATTAGTATTCTGTTCTTTTAATAGATTAAACAATCGTTTACTTTAGTGACTTAATAAGATAAATTATACAATAAAACTGTATTTTACCATAAATTATAAATAATATTAATTACCATAATAGTAATTATGAACAGATATACAAAAATGTATGGCTGGTTATATGCCACATTTGATAATAAAACATTTACTATAGATGATTTCAGAATGATATTCCCAAGCCCCCAACCCACAAAAAGTATTCATGATTTAATAAAATTAGATTTTATAGTTCGTGTTAAACGAGGCAAATATAAAATAGTGCAACCAAAAGATTTTGTAAAAAAAATTGTTGAAGAAAATTTAGAAAAAAGAAATGTTTTAACAAAATCTGAAAAAAAATATGCATATACAAATAGTACAGCAGTCAATATATGGACTGATGGTTATTACTGGACAGATTTTACTAAAGGATTTAAACCTATTCATTTAAACATTTTTAAAGAGGATATTAAGTATTGGGAAGAGTTTTTTAGACAAAATGATACAGAGTACGTCATTGAAGGAGAAAACAAAACTTTATTTGGTTTAACCTACGTATTACATCCTAAAAGGGAATTAAACATTTACAATAAAGACGGTGATTTTGTGATCTCATTGGAAAAAATAGTTGAATTCTGTAAGAAAAATATTTTTTTATATAGACCCGCATTAGAATATTTAGATAAAAAGTATAATTTAAATATTTTTGACCATTATGAACAGGTGGCATCATGATTACAGATTTTTCAGAACGAGAAAAAGTATGTTTTGATTTTTTAAGCCAAATCCCTAAAGATATTAACTATGTGGTCATTGGAGGTTATGCGGTTACATCATTTGGATTTCCTCGTTTTTCTGTTGATTTAGACATTACAATACCTAAAAGTGAATTATCATTTTTTAAAAAACAAGTCACAGATAAGGGATTTGTTTTAACAAAGGTGAAAGAGGATCTTGCATATTCTGGAAAATTTGAAAGATATGAAAAAGAACTTGTGAGCATTGATCTCTTAATTAATGGTGTTCAATCTCGCCAGACGGGATATCTCTATCCATTTCAATATATTTATAATAATTCACAATTAAGGGAAACAAGTGGGTGGTATCCTTCAAATAAAACAAAAGTGAAAATTACAAAAAAAGAGATGTTAATTGCATTAAAGATTCACTCTATGAGGATGGCCGATAAAAGAGATATTATAATGCTTTGTTATGAAAAACCTGACAATAAGATTATCTTAAATCATTTAAAAAATTGCCCAATAGAAAAAATAATTGAGCACATTTCTGAATTATTATTAATTCTATCTGATGATAACTTTAAGGATTCATTGAAAGGAGTTTATTCAATTAATGACAAAATCTACAAAAGGAGTCTTGAAAACTGTCAACATACTATGAATGAACTAAAAAATCAATTATTCTAATCACATCTAATTGGTACTGTAGACTGTTAGAGTAAAACTCAACAATATCTAAAATGGTTTATCTAATTCTTCTACTGTTACTCTGTTAGCCTCCTGCCGAGCCCATACACCAAATGTACCAATTAAAAAGACAGATTTATATAACTTTTCTCAATGCCTTTTAAAATAAAAGTGTGTTATTAATGGACATCGCACAGATATTAGGATGGATTGCAACAATTTTATTTTCAATAATGCTCATTCCACAGATAATAAAAACAATAAAAACAAAAGATACTAGCGGTGTAAGTCTATTACTTTTTATCGTCTATTTAATAGCCAATATTTTTGCACTAATTTATGCTTTAATGATATACCAATCACCCTTAATTCTAAAATATTCAATAGCAATAGTAACTGCGGTATTTTATATTGTTTTGTTCCTTATTTACGTTCAAAGAAAAAAAAATGAAAACGTAAATCAATGACCAATATGGATTAATCGTGGGTGTCAGTTCTATTTGATTTAGA
>Ga0272442_10003706_pt1 | contig 21317 bp, 14 predicted proteins | sample SSMForm2O_FD_200262 | JGI IMG/M metagenome (GOLD analysis project Ga0272442, IMG submission 200262) | Marine sediment archaeal communities from Little Sippewissett salt marsh, Falmouth, MA, United States - SSM-Form-2O | ecosystem: Environmental > Aquatic > Marine > Wetlands > Sediment ... | reverse complement strand
CTTGTCGGCGGTTCTCGGCATGCAGGAGCCGGAAATCGCAACGGACGGCGTCCTGAGAATGCGCGGCGGCCGCCATCCCCTGCTGGTGGAGAAGCTCAAGGACAAAGTCGTGCCGCTCGATCTGGAGCTGGGCGGCGATCTGCGGGGCATCGTCATCAGCGGCCCCAACGCCGGCGGCAAGACCGTGGTGCTCAAGACCGTCGGCACGCTTTGCCTGATGGCCGCCTCGGGCCTGCACGTTCCGGCGGGCGATGGAACCCGCATGGTGCTCTATTCCAACATTCTGGCCGATATCGGCGACGAACAGAGCCTCGAGCAGAATCTTTCAACGTTTACTTCGCACATGAGTCAGATTTCGCGCTTCCTGACCGAGAGCGACGGTCAGACGCTTGTCCTGCTCGACGAGATCGGCGCGGGAACCGATCCGGTCGAAGGCGGCGTGCTGGGAGTTGCGATTCTGACCGGCCTGCGCGAGCGAGGCGCTTGCGTGCTGGTCACCACCCATCTGAACGATCTCAAGGTGCTGGCCTATCAAACCGAAGGTCTGGAGAATGCGGCGATGGAATTTGACGCCGAGCGGCTCCAGCCCACCTATCGGCTTTATCCGGGCAGCACGGGCGGCAGCTTCGCCCTGGACATCGCCGCGCGACTGGGCATGCCGCGAGCGGTGATCTCGCAGGCGCGCGCCCGGCTGAATCGGGATCAGGAGGACGCCGGGGCGCTGCTTGAACAGCTTTCCTCCGAGGGCCGCCGGGCGGCGGAAGCCCGGCGCGGCGCCGAAGCCGAGCGGCAGAAGGTGGAATCCCTTCGCCTCGAACTGGCGCGAAGGTTGGACCGCGCGAAGCAGGAAAGGGACCAGGTGCTCGAGCGAACCCGGCACGAGGCGCGCTCGAAGATCGAGGACCTGCGCCGATCGATTCGAGACGCCGAAACACAGCTGCACAGCCTTGTTCAACAGGCGGAGTCGGCCGCGGTTCGCGAGGAAATCCAAAAGGCCGCGGGAGAAGTCGAACCACTCAAGCAGAAGGAACTGGCCCTGTGCAAGAAAGCGTCCAGGCAATTCACTCCGCCCGAGGAGCCGCCCCGGTGGGAACCGGTCGAGCCCGAGCGCCTCCGGCCCGGTCAATCGGTTCACCTGCACGGTTTTACCCGGCCGGGAGAACTCCTCTCGCTCGACCTCAAAAAGCGGGAAGCCGAAGTGCAGGTCCAGGCGGTTCACGTTCGAGTGCCGCTGAACCGAATCCTCGGAATTGTTAAAAATAAGGAAAGACCCGCCCCGGCTTTCGTCCCGGTTACCGTTGAGGCTGAAATCAATGAGGAACTCCCTCACAGCCTCGACATCCATGGCATGACACAGGACGAAGCGTACCCGATTCTCGAAAAGTATATCGACTCGGCGCACTTGGCTGGATGGCAACAGGTCTACGTCATTCACGGCCACGGCACAGGCGTCTTGAGGCAAATGACGCAGCGGCTGCTTGAAAAACACCCGCTGGTGCATTCCTTCCGCCCCGGCGATTACTTCGAAGGCGGCAAGGGGGTAACCGTCACCCGCCTCCACGGTTGAAGTCGGGTGGCCCACCCCTTGGGGTGGGAAATGCCAACCCACCGCAAGCGGTGGGGCACCCAACGCTCCCCCTTCAGAATCTTGTCCCTATACCAAGTGGAGAAAGGGATAGGCAGTGCCGTCATTCCTCGCTTTTCATTTGGATAATCATTTTGAGAACTGCTCTGTCTATTCGGGAAGGATTTGAATGCGGATTTTTTGAAAGCCCTGAGAGCCTGCGGCCTTGTCAGTCCCGGCTGCATTTCCCGCTTCAGCCGGCCGGGAGGATTCGATCCCCAAGGCGGAAGGCGTTTTCCCTTCGGCAATCTGCCGGGCCAGCTGAAGAATGCGTTCAGAAACCTCTTCAACCTGCTCCGCCGGAATCCAGACCGAGAATTCCTGGGAACGATCCGTGACGTTTTCCAGCGAATCGCCCCATTTCCAGCCCTGACGATCGAACCACCGAATCAGATCATCGACTGTTTTCAAGGGATTCGCGCTCTTGATTGAAAGACGAATGGCCTCCAGTTCGTCCTCGGTAAAACCATACGAGGGAAACGACTGACTGTCCGGCGCGCGTTTCTCCGGGCGATCCGAGGACCGCATTGCCATCTGTCGAGGGGGCTGGACTTGGCGCACCCGATCGCCGGACAAGTCGGAGGGAGCTTCCGGCTGCGGTTCCTTCGCTTGTTTTCCGATCGAGAGCGCTCCAAGCGTTTCGAGGCGGGAGCGCCCCTCGCGGCGCTGTTCCGTGGCCCCAGCCGCGACTTCCCGGTAGGTTTCCAAATAGAGCTCTTCGCTGGAGTCCTCTTGCTGCAATTCATCAGGCTCCATTTTGATCCACTCTTCGGGCTCCTCGAACAGCGCAGCGAAACCGTCGAAAAGATCCTCGTCCTCGTCTTCCGACGAGACGTCCGGTTCATCCTCCGGGGTCAGGAAAGAAAATCCTGGCGCCGAGTAGGTCCGCTCCGACTCGTCGCCCAATCCTCGGGTGATGCTGGTCGCGGGAATACTCCAGTGGATCAGCTGGGGATGCATGAGCTGCCAGGCAACCGCGCCCAAGGCGAGAAGCAAGACCGCGACGACCGCGGCGGTCCGAACCGCAGAAGGAAACGAGCGAAGCAACAGGCTGTCCCACGCTCGCCGCCAGAGGCTCCGCCGGGCGGCAATCCGCTCTTCCAGCCGGAGGAGAAATCCGGGCGGTGGCGCCCGGTCCGGCAAGCGCCCGAGCGTCGCCAACAGATTGCGCAAGTTCTCCATCTGGGCCCGGGTTTCGGAAGATTCCGCCAGTAAATGCTCGACTTCCCAAGTCTCGGCGGGACCGAGGTCCCCCTCCATGTATCGGGAGAGTTGTTCCAGGTCAATCTTCGAAGGGTTCACTATACTACTCCCTTGAACCTTTCCCTCAATCTTCTTCCTTAAATCAAGCCTGCCAGCAAGCGTTGCATTTTCGCCCGCGCCTGATGCAATCTCGATTTTACCGTGCCGAGCGGCAACGCCATGAGTTCGGCCACTTCTTCGTATGATCGTCCTTCGACGTCGCGAAGGACGAGAACCGCCCGGTAGCCCGCCGGGAGTCGCTGAAGGGCTCGATTCAGCTGAGCCTCCAGATCCTTTTCCATCAGCCTCTCGCGCGGATTCGGACCCGGTTCCAACGGCTCAACCGGGCGCAGGAAACTCGGTTCATCCGCCGGCTGCAACGACTCGGTTTTCCCCCGGCCTCGCCGGCTTAAATGACGCAGGCGGCTGAGCGCCAGGTTCACCGTGATACGGTAAATCCAGGTGTAGAAGGACGAACGGCCGGAGAATTGCTTGAGATTCTTGTAGGCGCGCAGAAACGCTTCCTGAGCACAATCTTCGGCCTCCTGTGGACTGCCGAGCAACCGGAGCGCTAAAGTGTAAATGCGGGCCTGATAGCGCCTTACAAGGACTTTAAACTCCTCAGTGTCACCCTCGCGAATGCGTCCGATCAGCGCTCGCTCGGAGGCGGCCTCTCCGGCTTCGGATTTCTCCACTTGCTTGGACGCCACGGCTTGCTCCCAGGTTCGCAAAACCTTGACCGGAAAGGACGCAAGAGCCAGAACAGGCCATCGGATCCCTATGCGGACCCCGTCCCACGCGCAGCTGCAACTTTCCACAGGAGTCTTCCCCTTGGTCCCCAGCGATTTGAGAGCGGTTGCATGCAAAACTGCTCGACACACCTCATTCGAAGTGTACCACGGCTCGCCGCCCCGGACCACCCAGTGCGGCAAACTGGCGAATTTGACAATGCTTAGGGGGCTTTCTTATAATCGCCGCTCCTGCGAGGCGGGAAAGGAATCCAGTTCGAAGCGGAAAACGATGCATATCCTTTTTGTTACGCCGGTTGTCCCGTCTCCTTCATATGGCCGCCGCCCTTATAATTTCATTCGATTTCTCTGCGAGGAGCATCAGGTTTATCTGGCTTGTTTTGCGACCCACGAGCGTAATGATCTTCCGGCGTTGCGGCAGTTGGCCGAATGGGGGGCTGTTGTGCGCACCGCAAAGCAACCCCGCGGGCTCGGCCCGCTCAACTGCGCCTTGGGACTCTACCGGCGGGAGCCACTCCGGGCGTTGTGGATTCGCTCGGCAGCGTTGGAAAAAACAATCCGGTTTTTCCTCGAACAGTATCCCATCGACGTGGCACACTTCGACCGGATGCGCATGGGGCATTTTGCCCTACCAATTCAACAGATCCCGCGCGTGGTAGACTTCACCGATGCGCTGACGCTCTATCTCGACCGGACTCGCACGCGCTATCGGTCGCCGGCGGGCCGGCTCATCGATGCATGGGAGCGCTGGACGATTCCAGCCTATGAGGCGAAACTGCTGGCCGAGGTCGACGCCGGGCTTTGCTGCTCTCCCATTGACCAGCAAGTCTTCCACCGGAATCATCCCGGCACCCGGGTGGAGATGATCTACAATTCGGTGGACTGCGAGCATTTTCGCCCGAGGGATCGACAGAACGGCACCCCGCCCCGGTTGGTCTTTACCGGAACGTTCAGCTACTTTCCCAACATTGACTCCTTGTTTTACTTCATCGAAACGATTTGGCCGATCGTCCAAAAGAGACTGCCCGAGGTGAAGTTGGACATTATCGGCGCGCGCCCTCCGCGGCGCGTGTCAGCGCTGGGCGCTCTTCCGGGCATTCGCGTGATTCCCGACGTACCGGACATGGCTGAATATCTCTTTCAAGACGATCTGTTCATCTGTCCCCTGCGAGTCGCCTCGGGCGTGCGAAACAAGGTCCTGGAAGCCATGGCCTCCGGCATGACGGTCGTCAGCAGCACGATTGGCGTCGAGGGCCTTCAGGTGGAACCCGGGCGGCACTATCTCAAGGCGGATGATAGGGAAGAGTTCGCACACCGTATCGAGCAAGCTCTCGAGTCGAAGGCGTTTCGCCAAGCGCTTGGAGCCAACGCCCGCCAATATGCCCAACAGCATCATTCCGGACCGGCGGCGGGGCAATCTTTACTTCATCTTTTTGAAAGAGTTATTCAAAGCAGGCGATGATTATTTTGCTCAAGATTGCTCAGGATTCACTTGACACTTTTCCAGCGGCATTATAGACTACGGTATTGGTAGTAACATCCGCAATCTGAGCCTGTTATCCAGTAGTGGTATTGGCGTTTTCTGCGTGTTGGGGCGGGGGGCTGTTTTTGTGCTACTCTCCCGGGCGGAAATGTGAACGATTAAATCTGATTTCAAGTCCGAGGTGAGCGGTTAAGCATGCGGGATCGATACCTTTTCCCATTCCTTGTTCTTCTTCTAGTCGACATTTGTGTTTTCGGGGGCGCGGTTCTTCTTGCGTACGACGTGCGTTTCAGTTCGTGGTTCACGGAAACGCTTTGGGCCACGCCACCGGGAAGTCCGCCGCCGGTAGAAGCCAAGTATTGGGAGTTGGCGCTGTACGCCGTAGCCATCGGCCTGATCATTCTCGAACGTTTTGGCTTTTACAGCCACCGGGAGGGTTTGAATCGGGGCGTTCGCCCGGTCGCCTTTGTGCTGGCGGTCGTTGTTTGCTACGTCTTTCTGATGGCTTGGCTGTTCCTCTACGTTCATTCCTCCTATTCCCACTCGCGTCTGGTCATCTTTCTCTCCATTCTGTTTACCATCGGTCTTGGCCTTGCCTCGCAGGTAGCCTTGAGGCAGGCCATGCGGGCGATGGTAACGTCCGGGGTTGGATTCAACCGCACGGTGCTGGTCGGCAGCAAGATCAATTGCCGGGAGATTCTGGATCAGTTGCGCTCGGCTCACGGCTCGGTGCACCAAGTCGTGGGGTTCATTGGAACGGGCCGCAGTAAACCGGAAGGATTGAATGGAACTCCCTTTTTGGGCTCCCTGGAGGACGTCCCCGGGATTTTTCAGGAGCACCACATCGACCGGGTCATTCTTGCCCTGCCGGGAGACCAGGACGAGCAAGCCTGGAAGATTCTCGATTTGTGCAAGGAGCGGGACATTGACTGCCGAATCACTCCCGATCTGTTCGAGACCATGACGCTGAAAGTCGACGTGGCGGCCGTGGACGGACTGCCCGTGATTACGTTGGGGGATACACCGCTGTCGGGAACGGGGCAAATCGTCAAGCAGGCGATGGATCTCGTGATCGCCTCGGTGGCCCTGGTGGTAATTTCTCCCGTGATGCTTCTGTTCTCGATCCTGATTAAGTTGGACTCGGAAGGTCCCGTGCTCTTCAAACAGGAGCGGATCGGTTCCGACGGCCGGAACTTCAACATGTTCAAGTTTCGAACCATGCATAAGGACGCCGAAAAGAACACCGGGCCGGTTTGGGCCAAGGCAAACGATCCGCGCTGCACCCGGGTCGGCCGATGGCTTCGGCGAACGAATCTCGACGAGTTGCCCCAGATTTTCAACGTCCTGCGGGGCGAAATGAGTCTTGTGGGGCCGCGCCCGGAGCGCTCCTATTTCGTGAATAAATTCAAACGCTCGATTCCCCGGTACATGCGCCGGCACGTCGTGAAATCGGGCGTCACCGGTTGGGCCCAAGTCAACGGCTGGCGTGGCAACACGTCTGTGGAAGAACGAACCAAATGCGATATTTTCTACATTGAAAACTGGTCGGTTCTGTTCGACCTGAAGATCCTGCTTCGCACGCTCGTCGCCAACAAGAACGCTTACTAACGTTCCCTTTGACCGGAACGCATGGAGTGAAACCCGTTTCTGCGCGCGTCTTCGGCCCGGGCGCGCGGGATTCTGCGATTTGGGTGCAAATCGAGGCCGAACCCGGGGACGACCGTTTTTTTGGGGGGAGACAAACGGCATGAAACGCCTTCTTCATCAGGGAATTCTTCGATCGACGCTTCTGGTTTTGGGTGCGTTGATTGCCTTCGGTTGCGCCAAATCCGCCGATGATCTCTATAAAGACGGATTGGTCGAGCTCGAAAAAGGCAACATCGAAATCGCCCGGCAACGGCTCGAAGCAGCGCTGGAGCAGGACCCCGATCTGATGAGCGCGTACCGGCATCTCGCCCGCATTTACGGCCTGCAAAACGAAACCGATAAGTTAATTCAAACGCTTGAACGTTGGGTTGAAAAGCAACCCTTTGAATCGACGCCTCGAAGACAACTGGCCGCACTGTACCTGCAAAAGAGCCGCTTCGAAGAAGCGCTGAAGATCTATGAAGACCTGGCCGCTTCAGCCGTCAACGAGCAGGAAAAAGAGGCGTACCAGAAATGGGTGGGCATGTTGCAGCGGGCTCAGGAGCGCCAAGTGGAGATCAAACAACTGGAGGCGCAGCTGGGACAGGAACCGGATAACCCGGGGCTCAATCGGGAGTTGGGCGCACTCTATTTCCGTGTCGGCCAGAACTTCGTCGTTACCGGACAGAAAGAACCCGGGAAGCAGCTTCTCCAGCGCTCGCACACGCTGTTGGAGCAGGCAAAGAACTTGCTCGAAACGCAGATCGCCGAAGAGCGGGAAGTCGCCTCGGCCCGGATCGAGCTGGCCAGCGTGTATTTCGAGCTCGGCCAACACGCCCTGCTGCCGGCGGACGCCGAACAGGCGATTGGACTGTTCGAAAAGGCGATTGCATACCGCCCCGACCAGCCCAAGTATTATTTCGTGCTGTCCCAACTCCACGGCAACCGAAAAGAGTACCCCCAAGCTATCGCTGCGGTGAAGAAGGCCATTCGGCTGGACCCCGAGACCGCGCTCTATTACGAGGCCCTCAGCCGGTACTCCTTAAAGGCGGAGGACCAAAAGGAATGCGAAGCGGCCCTGCGGCAAGCGGACCAGGTGTCGCCGAACAGCGGAAACTACTTGTTCAACCTGGCCGTTCTCTATGAGAAGTGGGGCCGGGATCGATCCGACACGATGCAACTGCTGGAAAAGGCGTTGGAGAAAGAACCGGAGAACGCCCAGTACCGGTTCTCGCTGGCGGGATTCCTGGGCCAGGAAAAACGCTATAAGGAGAGTCTGGCCGAGCTGCGCGAAGTCCTTCGAGTCGGCGCGGGAACCCGGTGGGAGAGCCTGGCGCAACAAATGATCGAGAAAACCGAAACGCTGATGCAGTCCGAGTCCGAATGACCGAGAAGCCGCCGCTTTCCGCCAGGGGCGGGGCGTCCTCCCCGCCGGATCCCCCCTCGGCTGTTCCCTCTTGCCGTCCCTTGTCTCGCTGGAGTCGATCCCGCCTGGCCGGTGGACTGACGCTCTTGGCCCTCCTGGCGTTGTACCTGGCCGGCGTCGCGGTGCGCACCCAATCCTTTTACGCTCGCGGGCATCGTCATGACGATCGCTTTTGGGTGGAGTCGGCACAGCACTTTCGCAACGTTCGCATGGTAGCCGAAGGGGGAACGATTCCGCTGCGGGACGTTGACCTGGAGTACCCGGACGGCCTCGAAACCCGCTCGCATACAATCCACGGAGAGTGGGCAATCGGCCTGCTGGCGCGCACGCTGCCGCTTGAGGCGATCGCTCACTACTGTCGAACCCACGGCTTGTTCGGCGGATTCTTTGACCGGCTGCTTGATCCCTTTTGGCCGGTTCAAACGCCGACGCTTTCCGCTTTCGTTCGCTACTTAGTGCGCCTGTCGACCTGCACGCTGATTTTTTGGCTGTTTTTGAACACGCGGGAAATCACCGGGAGCCGAACGGCCGGACTGATCGCCGCCGCGCTGTTTGCGTTTTCTTTCGGCGCAGTGTCCCGCTCGCTTGGCGACACGTTTTACCACGAGCACGTGGCTCTACCGCTGTTAGGCGTGCACCTTTGGCTCTTTCACCGGGCGCTGCGGCGGCCCGAGGTCAAGAGTGCAGTGCTATCTGCGCTATTCCTCGTCGCGGCGCTTTTAACTTGGAAGGTGATCGAATTCTATTTCCTGGTCCTGATGCTCTATTTTCTGCTGATGTTTCTGGGACCGGGATTGGACCGCCGAAGTTTGCGCTTGCTGGCTTTCATCACCGGTTTCGTTTTGCTCTCCAGTGTGCTGCTGAACGTTCACCTGCGCTACAACCGGTTCTTCCTGTCGCGCGGGATGCTCGTCGCCTATGGAATTCTAATCGCCTCGCTACTGCAAAAGCGCCGGGGCCCAGCCTGGAAGTGGAGCGCCGTGGCCGTCGTGATCGCGCTGATGGGCCTGAAGGCGGCGTGGCTGCCCAACGCGGGGCGCTATACCCACGTTTGGCAAACGTTTTTCTACCGGTTGCGCTACCTGTCCAAGCCGCTGGATCCGACGCTGCTGCCTTTTGATGTTCGACATTACTGGGTGCCGCCTTATGTATCGCCGAACCTGTTCGCGTTCTTGAACGAGGTGTTCTGGCCGGTGGTCTTGGCCGCGCCGGCCATCGCGGCGTTTGGGGGATTTCTCCTGCTGCCTCGCGGTTGGAGAAAGGGCGAGTGGACGCCCGAGCGGCGTGGCCTGGCCTTTCTCTTTGTCGGTTTCTTCGCCTTTCTGGCGTTCTATCTGCTGTTCTATAAGATCAAAACCTTTTTGCTGCTGTTCTCCATTCCATGGGTGGGGTATGTATGGAATCGGCTAAAGAACCGGGCGTTGGGCCGTATGATTTCCGCAGCGGTGATACTCTGTCTATTGGCCACGGTTCTGGTCATCGCTCCTCATTTATCCCAAGCCGGTGGGCGCGCCGCTTGGAACATTGGATGGGGAGCGGGATTCCTGGTGGCGGCAGGATTGCTCCTCGGTTTTCGCCGCAAGCTGCCGGCGCGAGTGGGCCTGTTGGCGCTGGTGGGCTTCGCGGCCTTTTCTCAAGGGTATCAAACGGTCGCCTGGAGCCGCTCCTGGCTGGCCGAAGCCATGTTCAAGATCCATCTTCAGCCGAGCAAGGAGAAGGATTGGAGCAGGGTGGTGCCGGGGCGCGTGATTCCCGAAGTCATCGAGTGGGCGGCTCAAAGAACCGAGCCGGGAGAGGCGTTTCTCTGCGAATTCGTGCTGTCGCCTTCGATTCTGGAGTACGCGCGGAGGCCGATCAATCAACATTGCTTCTTTGAATCGAACATGCGGATGAAATACGAGGAGTTTTCCTACGCGCTGTTCAAGAGCGAGGAGGAGTTCTACCAGTTCTGCCAGAAATATCAAACCACTTATTTTGTCTACAATGCGCACATGCTTCTGCGCGACGACCCCAATATGAGCTTTCGCTATATTAGCGCCTCGATGGATTGGAACCCGGATTGGGCGGCGTACCGGTTTCACTTTCGCCCGGAAACGCTGGAGCACTTCGAGCTGGCGTTTCAGAATGATTTTGTTCGCGTTTATCGAGTGCTCGAACCGGGAAAGCGTCCGAGTGAAAATCGAAACCGCAACACGCCCTATTCACCCCTTTTCGATGAGGTGGTTTTCCAGCGGATTGCCGAACAAGAGAGCCAAACGCCCGCGCAAGCCGCACCCGAGTTTCTTTATGCAACGGTCAACGGTTATGAACAATACTACATGGCGCTGGCGCAACTGGGTGGGCCGCCCGAGATGGCGCCGGCGGGGCTGGCGAGGTTGATTTTCGCCGCGCGCGCCTGTCCCTGGGCCGCGCCGATCTCCAATCGCCTCGGCCGCGCGTATGAAGCGCTGGGTCAAGCGGAATCCGCCCGGCAGGCTTATCAGAACACCCTGGCCTGGCGATCGGATGACCTCCTGGCCAAAAACGCCCTGCGCCGCCTGGGGGAAGAAAACTCCCCATCGCCTTGAGGCAGATCTCTTCTTTGTGTGGCAGGGTCTAACTTGCACTATGCGATCGATGGACCTTCCAAACGATGTTGGCTTTATTATCAATTCAACAGTCTGGAAACGAGTCCCGCAAGTTAGGCCCTGAAAGCGAGAGGCCCTGCCACACACCATCCGGTTGATCTGAAACTCAAATCCACTTATAGTGACGTTTGGACTGATCGAGACGAAAAGAGAGCATCCGGCCGAACCGTTGAATAGCAACCCTCAACAAGTTGAGGATCTGCCACAACAATAATAACTGATACCTGCCAAAGAGTTGGAAGCATGGAAGAAAGAATGAAAAAGTCATTAATGATAATTCCATATATTATTCTCTTCGCTGTTATTCTTTATTATTTTGTTTTAATCCCTCTATTGATGTCTGATAAAAACCGGACCAGCTGGAGATCCTCTGCTGGTGGACAGATGATCAACATCAGAGATCTTTACAAAGAGGGTCAATATGAAAGTGCGGCCTATATGATTCGCCAGATAAAAATAAAAGCTGAGTTGTGCGGCGTGTCACGAAAGGAATACCTGGAATGTGTAAGGGAAATAAAGTCGTATCTTCCTGCAGAAACCATTGACGGATTTTTACCTTATGATATCCAAGAAGATGAAACGAATATCATTTTTGGCTTATGTAGACCGGGCGGAAAGGGCTTAAGAGGAAAAGACAGAGAAATCGAGCTGCATCGTATTGCCGATGAGATTATTGCTGCATCAGAGGCAAATGATAGGTGGGCTTATGACGCATACTGGGAGAAATTATACGAATTTGTTCGACATCAATGTATTACTTTTGAAGATGTCGAGATAATACGGGACGATATTGATAAGTATTCTGAAGCAAAAAACAATTAAGGACGATACCCTTGCCATGTAATTGGCTCTATATTCCTGAATCGCAGATACGTGACAAAACAAAAGTAAAGTTAGCTACCCAACTGTGTGGCGGGCTTTTCAATCGCCAAAGGCGATCAAAGCCCGATTCTTAAGTGACCTATTCAGGCAGATTTCTTCTTTGTGTGGCAGGGTCTAACTTGCACTATGCGATCGATGGACCTTCCAAACGATGTTGGCTTTATTATCAATTCAACAGTCTGGAAACGAGTCCCGCAAGTTAGGCCCTGAAAGCGAGAGGCCCTGATTCAGGGCCTACTTTGCTTAATAAATCTTTTTTTGATTCGCCCTTGAAACAGAACTCGAAATCTCTTCCTTGTTCCTCCCAAGCCGGGCAAAGTAGACCCTGCCACACACCGAAGGACTGAAGTCTTTACTACAGGTTTTCGCTTCCTCCTCTGGTGAATTGATGCAGACGAAGATGTCTTGATTCCTCTCCCGCCGGGAGAGGCGGGCATTCTTGGCCTGCTTTGGTGAGGGAATCGGTTAAAAAACTCCCCTCACCCCGGCCCTCTCCCACAGGGAGAGGGTGTCCCAAGGAAAAGGCCGGAGGGCATTGTGCCCACCGGCCTTGGTGATTCAACCGAAAGCGAAATCGTTGGCTGAGACGAATCAACCGAGTTTCGCCACCTTCTCCTTCAGCGCCGCGGTGTGTGCCTTGATCGATTCCAGCTCGCTCTCGATCTTCTTGACGACCTTGTTGGTCTCGGCCGTGCCGCGAACCGCTTCGAAATCCTTGACCTTGTCCGCCTCGTCCTGATCCAGACCGTAGCCGATGCGCGCCGATGCATTGTATTCCTTCTTCGAATCGACGAGGATCATGCTGGAGAGCGTTTCCGAAGCCTTGTTCCACGCCTCGACCGCACCTTTGATCTCCTCGGCGGTCAGCGCTTCGGGCGCCTTGCCGTATTCGGCTTCGAACGCGGCGCAGACGTAATCCCACTCATCGGCGCTGTAGCCGTCATAAATCTTGCGCAGCTTCGCTTCGAAGTCCGCCATCGAGGCGACCTTGCCCGCGGCAACTTCCGCTTCGAACGCCTTCATGCGCTCGGAGAGAGCCAACAGGCCGGAAATATCCGTCCAGGCCGTTGGGGCCTTCGTCTGACCCGACGCCTTGAGCGAAGCCTGAATGTCGGCCAGCGATTTGCCGGCGTCGATTCCCGCCTCGATGCGGTCCAGGACCTTGCCGTACAGATACCGGTCGATGGCGTTCTGGTACACAGCCGCGGCTTTCGCCAGCCGCTTGCGCTGAATGAACGCGCCGCCGTAAGCGACCATCTTGTCCTCTTCGGAGGAATTCTTCTCGAGCTGCTTCAGATCGCTGACGCCGTTACGCATCTTCTCGACGGTGTAAGGACTGTAGACGTCGAAGACGATCAGGTCGCGTTTGTTGTTGGCTTTCCGCTTGTCACGGTTGGGCCACTTTTCGCCGTCGCGAACCGTGCCGATCGAGGTCAGGTTCAGCGCGGGCATCAGCAGCGATGTGCCGTGGCTGTCGAGAATGTAAGAGAAGGGCATGTTCTGCAGAGCGAAGTTGGACATGTGCTTGCCGATGACGACCGAGAATGCGCCGATGTGTCCTTCGAGCAACACGTAGGAGAATGAGCCGGTTTTGCTGCCGCGCTCGAAAATGCCCTGGTGCACCGGACCGAGCTTGTACATGTGGTTGCTCTGGTTGGTGCCGCTGCCGGCGTTATAAAAGGAGAACATGCTGGCGATCATCAGGGTCGACTTGTGGTGCGTCACGGTGTAGGGACCGGCGAAAATCGCGCATCCCTCGCCGTGAAACGCCTCGCAGTTGGCAAAGTAAACCGAGTTCTCCGCCGAGTACTGCTTGCCCATCTTCGTGCCCTGGCCGACGAAACTCTTGCCGAGAATCGCGCCGCAGTCCACGCTGGCGCCCTCAGAGAGAATGAACGACTCGGCCACGACGCCCGAGCCGACCTTCGTGGGGTGCTCGGGACAACTGTTGACCGTGCCGTCTTCCAGCGCCTGGGCCCCCTTGATCACGGCCGCGGGACCAACCGCCACGTTGCGCAGCGTGCCGCAATTCGTGATGCACGCGCCGGCGGCGAGGGTCACCTTGTCGCCTTTGACCTTTTCGATCTCCTGGTCGATCAGCTTTTCCAGGTTCTGGATGAAAGCGCCGTTGTGCCGGTAAATCGAGTGCAGGTAGGCGATTTGTGAATTTAATCCGTTAAAGAGTTTCAGTTCTCGTCCGCCGCCTTCATTCAGCGACTCGGCCTCCACCCCGTTACCACAGGCGGCGCCGGGTTCAGCCACGATCAGGGCGACGTTCTGAATGACGACATTGTCTTCAATCTTCAAGTTGGCCAGCGCCGAGCCGATGTTTTCGATCAGGACTCCGCTGCCGATGACACAATTGGCGATCGTGGCGTTGGAAATCCCGCAGGAACGCTCGACGCCCTCGACTTCGACCGTCCCGCCGTTGGCTCCCAAGGCAACGGACCCAACGAAATTGACGTTGCGAACGCGCGCGGCATCGAATCCCTTGGCCGCGGTGACCTGGGCCCAATCGGCGGCGGTGCAGCCCTGGGCGGTCAAGGTCTTGACCTGTTCGGAACTAAGGGGTGCAAAAGCCATAATCCTCTTTTATCCTTTCTCCATAATCCATGCGGTGTATATTTTGAGGCCGCCCCGGCAGGCCTTCCTGGCGAAGCCAGAGGCGTTCGAGACGGCGTTCGGTTCCTCGTTGGACTCGAGAAAGCGGGCCGGCCCCCTCAAAGGAACCGGCCCGCCGAAAGACCTCAAGCCAATTAGGCCCGCTCGGGCTTGTTCTTGTAAACCCACTCGTAGTACTGCTTCAGTTCCAGCTTCGTGGAAGCCGGCTCATCCAGAATGAACACCGAATCCGGATGCATCTGAAGCGCCGAGGCGGTCACCATGGCCGTTATCGGGCCTTCGATGGCCTTCGCGACCGTGGCGGCTTTTTTCTCGCCGTTGGCCAGCAGGATGCACTTGCGGGCTTCCATGACGGTGCCAACGCCCATCGTGATTGCGTAGCGCGGCACGTCTTCCTTCTTCTCGAAGAAACGAGCGTTGTCATCGATGGTCTCTTCAGTTAGGGTTTTCAGCCGGGTGCGCGAACCGAGCGAGGAGCTGGGCTCGTTGAACGCGATGTGGCCGTCGCCGCCGATACCCAGCACCTGGATATCGATGCCGCCGAAGGCTTCAATCTCGTCCTCGTACCACTCGCAAAACGCCGCGATGTCCTTCGCCATGCCATTGGGGATGTGGACGTTCTCGGGACTGACATTGACGTGTTTGAACAGGTTGTCCCACATGAAGTAGTTGTAGCTCTGGTCATGCGAAGCGGACAATCCGATGTACTCGTCCAGGTTGAAAGTGATGACCTTGGAGAAATCCAGTCCCTCGTCCTTGTGCATCCGAATCAGCTCTTTGTAAAGGCCCAGCGGAGTGCTTCCCGTGGCCAGTCCCAAAACCGCGTTGGGCTTGCCGTACAGCAAGTCAGCAATGATGTCCGCCGCTTCTTTACTCATCGCATCGTAATCGGGTTTGATGATAACTTCCATGAATTCTGCCTCCTGTTTATCTTTTTTCTTTACTCTTCAAACTGAAGATTTTCGTATTTAAAACGATCCTTCGATCGGTTTTTCCCAAAGTGTATTAAATCGACTTCAGTCCTTCCTGGATCGGGATCACGCCCTCGAACATTCGCTGCATAATCAGCGCGCCTCCCCCCAACGCCCCACCTTCGGGGCCGAAATCCGTAGCCATCAGCTGCACCATCTCGGCCAAACGGGGCAGCGATCGCTTCTCGATGGCTTGCCGAATTCGATCCAGCACGACGTCGCCCTGCGCGGCCATCGGCCCGCCCAGGATAATGGCTTCGGGATCGAAAAGATTGACTAGACTGGCGATTTCGAGCCCGAGGGGTTCCAACACGCGGTCCAACACCCGGTTAGCCAATCGATCTCCCTGACGCGCGGCGTGGAAGATGTGTTCGGCCTGGATGTGTTCCGCAGGCCGCTCCGCCAGCGGACTGCCGGAATCGGACGTTCGCTCGGCCAGCACTCGGCGGATCTCTTGAACAAGCGCGGAGTTCGATGCAAACAGTTCCAGGCAGCCGGAATTGCCGCAGTAGCACAGCGGGCCATCGGCCCGGTAAGTAATATGCCCCAACTCCCCGGCATTGCCGCCGGAACCCCGATAGAGGCGTCCATCGATGACAATGCCCATGCGAATGTGCGGGCCGACGGAAACAAACAGGAAATTTCGGCATCCCCGCCCTTTGCCGAACCATAATTCGGCAAGCGTGCGAATCGCCACGTTATTCTCCAGAAACGTCGGCAGTCCGAATTGTCCCTGGATCAGATCGACCACCTCCAGGGGCGCCCAAGGCGAAACACCTGGAAAGCGAAGGCTGACCCCCCGCGAAGAATCCACCAAGCCGGAAATCCCAACGCCAACGCCCGCGATGCGGGACTTCCACTGGCTGGCGCCGCTGAGTCCTTTCTCAATTCCTTCGAGAAGACTTCGCTTGAGATTGTCCTGCGTCGCAGCGCCGTCCAGCTTTTCCACTTGTTTGAAGCGGACATTGGCTTTTAGGTCAATGAGCAGGATTGTCAGCTGTTGAGCGTTCAGCTCAACACCCAGCATCAGCCGTTTGTCGGCACAAAGATCCAGTAGCGCCGGTTTTCGTCCCCCGGTCGAAACTTGGTACCCTTGCTCCGTTACCATGCCCTCGTGGATCAATTCGGCGACAATATTGGTAATCGTGGGGGAGGGAAGCCCGGTCAAACGGCTTAAATCACCGCGACAGATGGGATGGTGTCGTCCGATATAATGCAGAACCCTGAGTTTGTTGGTGATGTGCGGCGGCATAAGGCCTCAGCGGATAAATATCGATCTTTTTTATAAAGACAAGGTATTCTTCTATATATTTGGTCCTATGTCAAGTACTTTAATTAAAATTTAATATAATATCCTTATTTTTACCCATTTATTCTATTGATTCGAATGAAAACAAATGTAATAATACTAAAGCTATCGCCGAGTTTTACGCCGTTTTGGCCAAGCCGAATCCGGAGGATCGGAAGCGGGCTGGTTGACAGTCGGCAGCGGCCTGACTACTATGCCGTAGTCTTCATATCTTGAGCAGTTGGAGCAAGTTCGAGGGGAGAATACCTTGCCTGAGGGCCCGTTGCCTCGGTTTTCCATCATCCTGCCGGCTCGGAATGAGGAACACCGGATCGAGCAAACCGTGGAAACCTACCACCGGTATATGCAACGCGATTGCTCTGTACCTTTCGAGATCGTCGTTGTTACGAACGCTTGTACGGATCGAACAGGGGAAATCGTCGAGGGGCTGTTTGCAAAAAACCCGAGTCTTCGGTTGATTGATCTTCAGGAACCGGGCAAAGGCCGAGCCGTATTACGGGGGCTTGCGGAGGCGAAAGGGGATATCGTCATTTTCTGCGATTCCGATGGAGCGACCGACGCGGCGGATGTTCTCCGGCTGCTCCAGATCGTCGAGCAAGGCCGATGCGATTGCGCCATTGGCTCCCGATGGCTGCCTGACTCGAAGGTGCCGATTCCTCAGCCACTCAAGCGGCGAATCGCCAGCCGCTTGTTCAACCTGGCCGTCCGCTTGATCTTCGGCTTTCCCTACAAGGATACCCAATGCGGGGCCAAGGCGGTGAACCGGCGGGCAAGCGAGGCGATTGCTTCGGGTGTGACGGCGTTGGGATACCACTTCGACTGCGATATTCTCTGGCAGCTCAAGCGCGCCGGGCTGTCCGTCCTTGAAGTGCCGATCACTTGGCGCGACCAGGGCGGCAGCGGCGTTCAGGTGGGCCGGGATGGATTGAAAATGCTTTTCGGGCTTTTTAAAATCCGGGTTCGAAGATCAACACAGAAAGGATAGGACTCATGAGAGTGATGGTTGTCGGCGGCGCCGGTTTCATCGGCTGCAACACGGCCAAACGTTTCCTGGACCGGGGGGACAATCTCCTTATTCTGGACAATCTTTCCCGGCGAGGCGCCAAGGCGAACCTCGAATGGCTTCGCAGCCAAGGCGAATTCGATTTCGTGAAGGCGGACGTCCGCGACTATGGGCAGCTTCAGAAGGCCTTCGAACAGTATCGGGGCGTCGATGCCGTCATTCATCTGGCGGCCCAGGTGGCCGTGACGACTTCGGTCACCGATCCCCGCGAGGATTTTGAAATTAACGCGCTTGGCACGTTCAACCTCTTGGAGGCCATTCGGAACGGCAGCTCGGACCCGCTCGTTGTTTTCGCCTCGACCAACAAGGTCTATGGAGGCATGGAGGACGTAGAGGTCGTGTCCGGGCCGGGAATCGTTCCGGATGAAAAGGAAGGGCGCTACACCTACAAAGACTTACCGGAAGGAATCGCCGAGAGCCGGTTGCTTGACTTTCATTCCCCCTACGGTTGTTCGAAAGGCTCCGCGGATCAATACGTGCGCGATTATGCCCGCATCTACGGCCTGAAAACGGTCGTCTTTCGCCAGTCGTGCATCTATGGTCCCAGGCAGTTCGGCATCGAGGACCAGGGCTGGGTCGCCTGGTTCACCATTTCCGCGGTGGTCGGCCGAAAGATCAACATCTTCGGCGACGGCAAGCAGGTGCGGGACATGCTTCACATCCACGACCTGGTGCACGCCTATGAGCTGGCGGTGGAGAATAGCGATCTGATGGAAGGCCGGGTTTACAACGTCGGCGGCGGGCCGGCCAATACCCGCTCGATCCTCGGCCTCGTGCATCAGTTGGAGCGCCAGCTGGGGATTGAGATTTCCGTGGAATTGTTCGACTGGCGGCCGGGCGACCAGCCGGTTTACATCAGCAGCGTTGCCAAGATCGAAGAGGAACTCGGGTGGAAGCCCACGATCGATCCCGAAACCGGGGTGGGCCAACTGGCGCAGTGGGTCGGAGAAAATCGAGACCTGATCCAGTCGCAATTAGGCGACCTGCTGAAGTAGAGCGCCTCCCGGAAGTCTTGTCTGTCTCCTTAAGCCGATTGCGCGGTGAGAAAAAATCAGGTAACGCCGGCATCTTGCCGGCAAGCGAAGCGAAAATTCATCAAGAAAAACAACAATGCCGGCTGGAAGCCGGCGCTACGCATTCGAGCGTCTTGAAAGCGACCACAGGACAAAAAGCGATAAAGAATCACCCCCATCCAGCAAATCTTTGGGAGCCCGCTTCCCCCCTCGAGTGGGAAGAATTTTAGGCGGGTGGCCCACCCCTTGGGGTGGGAAAAACCAAATAAAATCCTGTCAATCTTGTTCATCCTGTCAGATTGTTTAGCCCAGCTAAAGCTGGGAGAAACTGTCCTCGACCACTTCGCTTTCTTCCCGGATCAGGACCAGGATCGCCGCTTGGGGAACAATGAGATACTCCTTGCCCTCGAACTTGATCTCCACCGAGGACTTCTTGAGGAACAGGGCGTAGTCGCCTTTCTTCGCCTGAAGCGGAATAAAGCGCGCCCTCTTCGTCGACGAGGTTTCTTTCCAGAACTCGTCCTCGTCCTGACTCGGATCGGGCACGGCCACGCCCGGCCCGGTCGAGACAATCCGCCCGCCGGCGACTTTTTCCTTCTCGACCACGGTCTGCGGAAGGTACAGCCCCACCTCGGTGCGGTCCTCCGGTTTGTCCATCTCGATCAGAACCCGGTCGCCGATCACGATGAGTTTCTTTCGTCCGGCATTCATGACGCTCACTCCTTCCCTGCCACGATACTGGGTGCCCTGCGCCACCAAGCAGAGCATACCCTTTCCCCGGTTGCTGTTCAAGGGGACAGGCTCGAATAGCCTTGACACGCCATTCTCCGGGATGCAACCATCTTTGCAAAGCACCGGCAAAAGGAAAAAATCGATTGACGCCGCCGAAGAAACAAAAGAAAACTCGAAAAACCAACGTGGTCTACATTCATTCCTGCGAGTCGATGCGGGAACTCGACGACGAGTCGGTCGACCTGACCGTAACCTCGCCTCCCTATTTCAACGCGATCGATTATGACGTCCACAGTCGCGACGCGCGGGAGGATTATCGCCCCCGGCAGACCATGGAGTATTCGGATTACCTGGCGTTTCTCGAAGGATGCTTTCGAGAGGTTCTCCGGGTTCACAAGCAAGGTTCGCACTGCGCCGTGGTGATCGGCACCGTTCTCTTGAATGGAAAGCACTACCCGCTGCCGTTTCATTTTGTCGCCAGGATGGAAAAGATCGGTTGGGAGTTTCTTCAGGACGTTCTTTGGTCGAAGTGCACCGGCGGCGTCAAAAGGGCCGGCTCCACGATTAAGAATCCCTTCCCCGGCTACTACCGGCCCAACATCATGACTGAGTACATCCTGATCTTTCGAAAACCGGGAGCGCCCCGGCTGTTAATGGATCGCTCGAAGGAAGAAAAGTCGCGGGACCGCGTTGATATCGACTCGGTCTTCACCAAGGAAGTGGCGAACAACATCTGGCACATCGCGCCCGTGCCGCCGAATCAATACGACCACCCTTGTCCTTTTCCCGAAGAGATCCCCTATCGCCTCATTCAATGGTTCAGCTACAAAGGCGACCTGGTGCTCGATCCTTTTTGCGGAATCGGGACCACGCCGAAGGTCGCGGCGAATCTCCGCCGCCGGTGGATTGCCTACGAGCTCCTGGAGAAATACAAAAAACTCACGCAGCAACGAGTCAAGGAACCTTTGAAACTTCGAGAGCAGTTGATTGTGGGGCTTCGCAAGATTCCCATTGGAACTCACGAGCCGGGGAAAAACAAACCCCGCGCGCCCTTTCGAAAAAAGGCCTCGAAAAAATCTAGCCCAGAGGAATCCACGCTTTTCTGATGAAAACCGATCGACGAGAAATCTGCCGAATACTTATCTTGTCCGCGTTGTGCATTGTCGCAGCGTTCTCCGCTTTCGCCGCCGAGCCACAGACCCGCGTGGTGCTGCTCGGCACGGGAACGCCCTCGGCAGAGCCGGATCGCTCGGGCCCGGCCGTGGCGGTCGTGGTCGGGGGACAGGCCTACCTGGTCGATTTCGGTCCCGGCGTGGTGCGTCGCGCTTCGGCGGCATACGCCCGAGGCTGCAACGCGCTTGCCCCGACCGGGCTCGACATCGCGTTCCTGACGCACCTGCACTCGGATCACACGGCGGGGTATCCCGACCTGATTCTGACGCCGTGGGTGCTTGGGCGAAACCGGCCGCTGCGGGTCTTTGGTCCGCCCGGCATCCGGAACATGACCGAGCACGTGCTCAAGGCATACGAAGAGGATATTCGAAACCGGACCGAGGGGCTGGAGCAAAAAAGCCCCATTGGGTGCCGCGTCGATGCACTCGAAGTCAGACCGGGGCCGGTCTACGAGGATGCCCGGGTCAAGGTCCGGGCGTTCCCGGTCAACCACGGCACGTGGAAACACGCCTATGGATACCGGTTCGAAACGCGGGATCGGGTAGTCGTCGTCTCGGGCGACACCACGCCGTGCGAAGCGCTGGTTGAGAACGCCAGCGGCTGCGACGTGCTCGTGCACGAGGTTTACTGCGAAGCAGGTCTTCGCTTCGGTCCCGCTTCCTTTCGGGAGTACCACTCAAAGTCCCACACCTCAACAAGGCAGCTGGCGCGCATCGCCTCCCGGGTTCGGCCGAAGCTGCTTGTGCTGTACCACCTGCTGTCCTTTGGTTGTGGG
>Ga0272442_10003705_pt1 | contig 21320 bp, 16 predicted proteins | sample SSMForm2O_FD_200262 | JGI IMG/M metagenome (GOLD analysis project Ga0272442, IMG submission 200262) | Marine sediment archaeal communities from Little Sippewissett salt marsh, Falmouth, MA, United States - SSM-Form-2O | ecosystem: Environmental > Aquatic > Marine > Wetlands > Sediment ... | reverse complement strand
AGAAGGGTTGTTGAGAAGAGAAGGGTTGTTGAGAAGAGAAAGGTTGTTGAGAAGAGAAGGGTTGTTGAGAAGAGAAGGGTTGTTGAGAAGAGAAGGGTTGTTGAGAAGAGAAAGGTTGTTGAGAAGAGAAAGGTTGTTGAGAAGAGAAGGGTTGTTGAGAAGAGAAGGGTTGTTGAGAAGAGAAAGGTTGTTGAGAAGAGAAGGGTTGTTGAGAAGAGAAGGGTTGTTGAGAAGAGAAGGGTTGTTGAGAAGAGAGGGTGGAAAGATAGGAGAAGAAAAAACGGTGGTAGAGGGGTGGTAGAAGGGTGGCAAAAGGTGGTAAAGGGTGGAAAGAAAGTTTGGAGTTATAAAGGCTGAAGTCCATTAATTTTTCAGCTGCTCTCAAACTTCTTCACAGGAAGAGAGCTGGTTGAGTTCGTCTACTTCTTCTTCTCCAAGCACCTTTGCCAGGTTCAGGAGAATGAGAAGCCGGTCTTCCTGCTTTCCGACCCCTTTCAGGTATTCGGCATTTATTTTTGACTTGATAATTTCAGGTGTGGGTTCGATGGAAGAGGAGGGAAGCCTCATAACCTCTTTCACGGAATTTACGAGCATACCGATGACAGTATCCCCTACTTCCACGATAATGATTCTTGAGAGCTCATCACTCTCCTTCGGGCTGAAACCCAGGCGGATATTCAGGTCGATCACGACGATGATTTTTCCCCGCAGGTTGATCAGCCCTTTTACGCATTCCGGAGCCTGGGGGATCCGGGTGATCCCGGGAGCAGGGATGATTTCGGAGACCTGCATGATATCAACCCCGAATTCTTCTCCCGAAAGCTCAAAGACCACTAGTTGTAGTCCTTCATCCGAAACTCCCGAATCCTGCTCTGATATTTCTCCAAACATGGCAATTCCTCAAGAGGCTTAATCTTCCGTATTTTCCTGCTTTCCTTCGGAATCCCCTACATTGAACTTTTCCGTGGCTTTTTTCATTCTTTCCCCAAGCAAAGAGAGCTCATTGGCCATGCTGGCAAGTTCCGACATGGAAGCGCTCTGTTCTTCGAGAGCTGCCGCAGCTTCCTGGGTCCCGGCGGCGGACTGCTCCGATATCGAGGATATGTCCTCAAGGGTGGAGGTGATCTCTTCGATGGACGCAGACTGTTCCTCGGTAGCTGCTGCAACATCCTCAATCATGTTTGTGATCTCATTGACCGTGGACACAATCCCTTTGACCATACCAAGGGCCTCATTCACGGAACTGGACCCGACCTGCACATCACCCTTGCTGGCTTCTATCGACTCTACTGTATCGCCTATAACGGTCCTGATCTCCTCTATCAGCCCTGAAATATTCTTGGCAGCACTCCCGGATTCCTCGGCAAGTTTGCGTACTTCGTCGGCTACAACAGAGAAACCTTTTCCGTGTTCACCCGCCCTTGCAGCCTCAATTGCGGCATTAAGTGCAAGCATATTGGTCTGGTCCGCAATCCCTGTAATGACTGCCACGATCTCATTGATCTGCCATGATTTGACGTCAAGGTCTTTGATCACGCTTTCGGTCTCGTCCACGGAGGACTGGATGCGCCCCATTTTAACCAGGACTTCTTTGGAAACATTCCCGATATCATTAACCGTGTCATTTACAAAGTTTGTGTTTTTGGAGACTTTCTGGGCATTATCGGCAATTTCCTGGATGTTGTGGGTCATGTCCTGCATGGCATGGGTTATGTCCACTATTTTTGAAGTCTGAACTTCTGCGCCGTGCGAGATTTCAGTTGCAGTATCCGAAATCTTTCTTGACGCAGAGGCTACTTCCTCGGAAGAAGCAGACATCTCCTCAGAAAGCGTGGCAAGATGGCGTGAACCTTCCTGGATTTCCCTGATAAGCTGGCGCAGGTTTGCAACCATATTGCTGAAGGCTTCGGAGAGAAGGGAGATTTCACTGCGGGAAGTGCCCTTGATTTCAACATTAAGGTCTCCATCCGAGATTTTTTCGGAAGCGTCCAGAAGTTCATACATCGGCTTCCTGTAAAGGTTCAAAATTACGAAAACAAGCAAAGCACCAAGCAACACCGAAAAGAGCGTGACCAAGAGGATTTCATTGACAGATTCACTGATCAGGGTGTTCAATTGCTCCCTCTGATCCTCGATGGCAGCCGTCGAGGCTTGTTTTACCTCCTCGGCTATCAAAAACATATCTTCCTCTGCCTCATCTTTGCTGTTTTCCATAACTACCAGCCGCCCGAAATCTGCACGGATTTTCTCGGTCTCAGAAATTACTATCTCTAAACGATCAATATTTTCCTGCTTTTCCAAGCGTAAACTTAAATCATTAACCTGGTCAATGACATTCCCTGCAATCTGGTCATAATTCTCAGCATGCTGCGGGTTCCCGGTGATAACATAGCTCTGATATTCATTTTTGCCCTGGAGCATCAGTACCATAATTTTCTGTGTGTCCTCGGCATTGGACAATTTTTCAAGGAGAACCTCGTTTGAAGCTCCTTCCGCAGCATATTGTTTATACTGCTCCATCTGGTCCAGATAAATCTCTTCGACCAGCTGCAACATTTCTGCCCTTCTCTCGACAAACCCGCTTTGTATGGCAGCCTGTTCCTCTTCTGCCTCTACATAATCATCAAATGCCGTCCTGAAATCACCTGAAGCTGTCAGTACGAACGCCATTCTCTCTTGATTCACATCGTCGAGGTAGTCGGCATATATTTTCTTTGATATTTCTGCCTGTTTGGGCACAAGATCCAGATGGTAATACACATTATCCTTTGCTGCCGGGTCTCCACTAATAATATATTTTTGCTCAGCAATTACGGCATCTTCCATATTATCAGTAATAAAGGTCATATTTTCAATGGCCCGGGTCTTTTTCTCAACCTCGTTCATGCCGCTGTAACCCGTGTACCCAACAAAAAAGATCAAAACCAGAAGAAGGGCAAATCCCGTTACCACATGCCCTATTTTTGTGTTTTTAAGCATCTTTTTTCACCTTCGCCTCCAACCTGTCAGTCTTTTAAACCTTTTCCACCCTATGTAATAAAATTTCCAGCCCACCAGCGGGGTTTGCCGGGAAGGTAAACTGAATAAAATAAATATTCGATATTATCATGTTAAAGATTGTTTTATCCGAATACCTCGATAGGTATTACTTTTAAAAATTCATAAATTTTTTGATACCTTTGGAAAATTGACGATTAAAATCTTGAACTCTTCCACTATTCTCAAGAACCGGACTTAGGAACCGGACTTAGGAACCGGACTTAGGAACCGACTTGGTAACCGGACTTAGGAACCAACTTGGTAACCGGACTTAACCCGTCAGAAACTCTTCTATCTGAGACCTGAAAATGCCGAAATTTATAGGCTTGGGCAGGACGGCATAACATCCGGCTTCAATAAACTGCTGTTCACTTTCAGGATCACTGTATCCTGTTACTGCAACCACTCTTATGTCCCTGGTCTCAGGATCACACTTTATTATTTTAAGAAATTCAAGACCATTCATTTTAGGGAGTTCCATATCCAGCAGTATCAAATCGACTTTGCCCTCATCAAGCACTTCCAGTGCTTCAACCCCGTTTTTTGCCTTCTTCGGCTCATATCCAAAAGACTTCAGCAGATCCGCCTCAATCACAAGGTTAAGTAAGTTATCCTCAACAACAAGGATTTCAGACATATGACTCAACTCTCAAGATTTACAAGCTCTAAAGAAAGATCAACAAACTCTAAAGATAAAAACTCCAGAGGGTGATAAATTTCTCCAGAGTAAATGATTTTTTCAGACTGATTTGTACAGGTCAACCAACTTTTCCAGATACTTATATACTATAATTGCACTGTTGTTGTACTCTATTTGTTCTAAGTTATGTAAATATTTTCCTTATAGGTAAATATTTTCATTTTATGTAAACGATTTTTTACACAGTATTCAGAAGTGTTGTTAGTTAGAGTTTAGAATGACGAATAAATGGAATTAAAACAAGGGGCTTGAAACACAGCAAATAAATTACCCCAACTTGCCAAGTACTGTATAAACTGTAGAAGAATATAAAGTTATTTATCATGAAGTATTTCATAATTTTAATATTAAAACAGTTTTTATAGACTTGTTTCCGAATACGAACGACATTAAGGCTATATTGGTAGCTGGTCTACAAGTCATCAAAAAAGTTTAATATAGTACACACTTCATATTCATGTGATCAGACAAAATTTTGATTGATACCACCGAAGACTTAATTTTGATTGATATCACCGAAGGCTTCTGATACCTTAAACTTTAGACCTCAAACCGGAAAGAAGTCATTATTAAAATAATCATTTATCCTCGAGACAATGATTCCAGGAATAAATCTTACCGTTTCACTTTCAAAACCTGGAACAAAGTTACAAATCTTCGATTGCAAGTTGCTTGATTAAGTTGCTTGATTAAGTTGTTTGATTTAAGTTGTTTGATTTAAGTTGTTTGATTTAAGTTGTTTGATTTAAGTTGCTTGATTAAGTTGCTTGATTAAGTTGTTTGATTTGAGTTGTTTGATTTAAGTTGTTTGATTAAGTTGTTTGATTGATATAAGAAGATATAGAAAAAAGGTTAGTAAAATATAGTAAAAACAGTTAATACTGTGAAGTAGCAATAGTAAAAATGGAAACGTAAATGGAAAAATGATAATTTATTGTCGCTCGCTTCATAAAAACTAAAAAAGAAGGGGAAAGACATGGCAAGGATTATGATCGTGGACGATGCCGAATTTATGAGAATGGTGATAAGGGATATTCTCGTAAAGCAAGGACACGAAGTGGCAGCTGAAGTAGCTGATGGAGAATGTGCAATTCAGAAATATCAGGAAGTGAAACCGGACATAGTGCTGATGGATATTATTCTGCCGGATATGGAGGGCACCAAAACCCTGGAAAAGCTTCTTGATCTGGATCCCGAGGCAAAAGTAGTGATGTGTTCTTCCCTGGGACAAAAAGCTGTGGTGATGGAGTCCATAAAAATAGGTGCAAAAGACTTCATTGTTAAACCCTTCGAACCCGATAAGGTACTGGAAGTAATCGAAAAGGTCATTGGACAGGATAATTGAAAAAATTTTTTTCGAAAAAGTACCCTGGAGATTTGCTTCAAAAAGCAAAGACGTGCTTGAAATGATTAAAGACCGGCTTCAAGAAAATTAAAGATTTGCTTTAAAATGAAGTGCCTGAGATGACCATCAATGCACTCGTTGTAGACGACTCAGCCCTGATCCGAAAAGTTCTTTCGGATATACTGAACAAAGACCCTGAAATCGAGGTCATAGGAACCGCACTCAATGGAAAAGATGCACTTGAAAAGGTTGAAAAACTCAGGCCAGATGTCGTACTTCTGGATAATGTGATGCCCGTACTTAACGGTCTTAGAGCCCTTGCCAGGATAATGAAACAGTACCCTACCCCTGTGATCATGGTTTCAGCACTCGGGGAAAAGGCGGAAGAAATCACCCTCACGGCATTTGAATACGGAGCCGTGGACGTAATTCCAAAACCTGAAGGCATCCTCAGCCAGAGCATCCCGGAAATGGCGGAGGAAATCCGCAAAAAAGTGAAGACTGCAGCAAAAGCCAATCTTGAGAACCTGGAATGCATGCGGTACCCCGAAAAAGAAAAACCGGACAGGGGTGAAAGAGCAGGAAAAAAGGCGGAAGATGAGTTCTTTCCGGGTAGTGTAAAAAACGTTATTGCAATAGGCACATCCACAGGCGGTCCCAGGGCCCTGGAGAAGCTCATAAGCGCATTTCCGGCTGACCTTCCCGCAGCAGTCCTTGTTGTGCAGCACATGCCCCCGGGCTTTACGGCATCCCTTTCAAGAAGACTTAATTCGAAATCAGCTCTCGAAGTCAGAGAGGCAAAGGAAGGGGATGTGGTGGAAAACGGAGTCGTGCTTATTGCACCCGGTGACCATCATATGCAAATTATCCGAAAAAAGGTAAAAGGCGGGGAAAAAGATCTCGTCCATCTGAGCCGGACACCCAAAGAACTGGGTTCAAGACCTTCCGTTAATGTCCTTTTCAGATCCATTGCCCCAATTTACGGCCCGAAGATAATCTCCCTGATCCTGACGGGAATGCACTGTGATGGGGCCGAAGGGGCAGAGGAAATCAAAAAAAAGGGTGGCAAGGTTATCGCAGAAGCCCGGAGTTCATGCGTTGTATACGGAATGCCGGGAGAAATAGTAAAAAGAAATCTTGCTGACTTCGTGCTCCCGCTGGACAGGATGGCTTCAGAACTCGTGAACATGATAAAAGATACTTCTAAATAAAGAACTTCCTAAATAAAGAGCTTCCTAAACGAAGAACTTCCTAAATAAAGAGCTTCCTAAACGAAGAATCTCCTGGAGTTAAGGAGAGAATGGGAAAAGATCATGGATCTGTCAAAGTATATGGGCATTTTCAGGGAAGAATCCGAAAGAAACCTCAAACAGTTGAATGATTCCCTGCTTGAACTTGAGCAGAACCCTGAAAATACGGAGCATATAAATATAGTGTTTCGCCTGGCCCATACTTTCAAAGGTATGGCAGCGACGATGGGATTCAAGGAGATCGTCGAGCTTACCCATGAAATGGAAAATCTTATCGAAAAAATCCGTATCCAGCAGCTCAGGCTAGATGCCTCTTTAATCGATCTTCTGTTCGAATGCCTTGATGCCCTGGAAGGGCTTGTGGAAAACGCCTGTAAAAACGCAGGCATCAAACCGGGTACATGTAAAACAGGGGAGAAAGAGAAAAGCAAGACCTATCCCGATCCCGAAGAAGTATTAAAGGCGCTCAGAACCAGAAACAAATCCGCAACCACAAGCACGAATACAAGCACAAATAAGGGCACGAATACAAAAGAAAAAACAATAGAAGAAACAATAGAAGAAACAATAGAAGAAACAATGGAAGAGAAAGCCTTTACCAGCGAGGAAGAGGCTGAGAAAGGTAAAAGGGAAAGTGAGGGGGAAAGTAAAGGGGAAGGTATGGATCGTAAAGAAGAGGTCCTATATCCAGAGGGAGGAAAAGATTCCCCATACTCAAAGGCAAGAGCAGAAGAAAGCATCCCAATCACAGAAATCGAATTTTCGGAAAAAGAAAGGGCAGCTATTGAAGAAGCGGAAATGGATGGGGCAAAGGTGATGATCGCCCACGTTGCCCTGAAAGATAGCTGTCTCCTGAAATCAGCCCGTTCAGCCCTGGTAATCCGCAAAATTTCGGAAAGCGGGGAGATTATCAGGGCCTTTCCGGCAATTGATGAACTTGAGGAGGAAAATTTCGGGCTTGATTTTGAAGTGGTTTTTTCGACAAAAAAAGATGAATGCACCATCAAAGCCGAAATTAGCAACGTTTCTGAAATAGACTACGTGTCACTCAGGAGTTTGAACTCCGAAAAGAGTCACGGACAGGGCTATAGAGAGGCTTACACAGAACCGGGTTATAGAGAACCGAGCCCTGTACATGAAAAAACCGGGTTTGATCCGGAAAAAATGGAAATCGAAGCATCAACGGGGGGAAAAATTCCTTTCTTTTCCAGGCCCAATCCGAAAATAAAGACTATCCAGAGCGTGAGGGTCAGCACCGAACAGCTTGACAAGTTGATGAACCTGGCAGGAGAACTCGTGATCACGAGGAGCAGGATCAACCAGCTTACCAGGGACTCTGAATCCAAGGAACTGGAGGAGACACTTTCTGAACTCCGGAAACTTACTAGAGAAATGCAAGAAGAAGTGATAGAGGCAAGGATGGTGCCTCTTGACCATATACTCAATATCTTCCCCAGAATGATAAGAGACCTTGCAAAGTCGGAAAACAAGAAAATTGACTTCATTATCAGAGGAAAGGAAATAAAGCTCGATAGGACCGTTCTTGACGAAATCGGTGACCCCCTTGTCCATATCCTGAGAAATGCAGTAGACCATGGAATTGAGAGCCCGGAAAAGCGCCTTGAACTCGGGAAAAAAGAAACAGGGACTGTAATGCTCACGGCTTCGAGGCAGGAAAATTATGTCATCATAAAAATCGAAGACGACGGGCAGGGAATAGACGCGGAGGAACTCCGGAAAGCTGCGGAAGAACAGGGAATTATTTCCCGGGAAGAAGCGGAACAGCTTCCTGACCGGGAAGCAATACAGCTGGTCTTTACCCATGGTTTCAGTACTGCCAGCAGGGTAACTGATGTCTCCGGCAGGGGTGTGGGTATGGATGTTGTAAAGAACCGGATTGAAAATCTCAGAGGATCCATAAAAATCGAATCAAAACCCGGGAAAGGAACCAGGTTTGAATTAAAACTGCCCCTTACCATCGCCCTTTACCAGGCTATGCTTGTAGAAGTCGGGAATGAAAGGTATGCAATCCCCTTCACCAACATAATAAAAAATATAGAAATCAGGAAAGAAGCTGTCCGGCATATCAACGGCGAAGAAATTGTTATGGAAAGCGGAAAAGTGCTCCCCTTACTCAGGTTGCGCAGTCTTTTCGGACTGCCCTTTGAAGAGAAGGAAAAAATCGTTGTCGTGGTAGTGGAAAAAGCCGGACAGGTCATAGGAATTATGGTTGACGGGCTGCTGGGAAAACAGGAAGTTATAATAAAAACTTTCAAAAGCAAACTTCTGAAGGGTACAAAGGGGTTTGCAGGTGCGACAATCATGGGTGACGGGAATGTGGTTTTGATCCTTGATATCAATACTCTTGTCTGAAAAATTGTCTGAAAGTTATCTCCTAAAATGGTCCGAAAATTGTCCGAAAAAGCCACTTGAAATCTACTCACTGAAAAATCTCATGAAAGTCAGCTGGAAAATTCTCCTAAAAACAATCTTCTTAGATACTGGAAAACGTGGACAAAATGGAAAATGAGAAATTAAGAGCCAATGAAATCCAGGAGGAAGACCCGGATTTAGAGATACTGAAGAAAGCCATCAAGAAAAATCTGGGCTTTAACTGCGAGCATTATAAGGAGTCTCATTTCAGGCGGAGAATTAACGTACGTGTCAGGGCCACCAATTCAAATAGTTATGCAGAGTACCTCAAAATACTCAAAAAAGATAGTGATGAATACAGGTATCTGATTGAAGCCCTTACCGTAAATGTCAGTGAATTTTTCCGGAACCCGGAAACCTACACGATAATTGAAAAAGAAGTCCTGCCAGCCCTGATAGAATCAAAATCCAATTCACTGATGAAAGCGATTCGAATCTGGAGCGCGGGCTGTGCGGCAGGAGAAGAAGCTTATTCCCTTGCCATAATACTGCACAGGAGGCTGGGAAAGGACTTTGGGAAATACAGGATAAGCATCATGGGCACGGATATTGATTCCTCCAGTCTGGAAAAGGCGAGGAAAGGTGTCTACAGTGAAAACGCACTTAAAAACGTGGATGAAAAAACAAGGGAACGTTATTTCATAAAGAAAGGCGGGATGTACCAGGTCACCGACCAGTTGAAGAATGTCACGCATTTCAAGCAGCATGACCTGATATCCGGACCAAAGCTGAGCCATTTTGATATGATTATCTGCCGGAACGTCATGATATATTTTAACAAAGAAATCCAGGAACAGCTGCATCTTGACTTTTATAAATCCCTTACCCAGGGAGGCTTTTTCATAATAGGAAAAGCTGAAACCCTGCTCGGAACGGCAGCCGATTATTTCAAACCTTACAATACAAGGGAACGCCTGTACGTAAAAGAAAATGAAGGAAATAGCCATGGGAAAAGAGGAGATATCCATGGGAAAAGAGATCAGGAAACTAAGTGAATTCGAATACGGAGCCTTAAAAGAAATCGGAAATATCGGAATGGGAAATTCGGCAACCTCCCTTTCAAAGCTCACAAATACCACTGTCCACGCCAACATTCTGGGTGCAGGGTTTGAATTAATTGAAAATATACCGAAAATCACGGGAACCTCAGACTCCCTTGTTATGGGAACCTTCATGCATATCAAAAAAGAATTAAATGGTTATATCCTGATCTTTTTCCCGGAAGACAGCGCAAGAAATCTCTGCCAGGCCGTAACCGGAGAAGGAGAGGTAAACCTCGCAGACAGGATTAACAGGTCCGTGATCGAAGAGGTAAGTCACATCCTCGCGGGGACCTACATCAGCTCCCTTGCTGATTTTTTACATATGGACGTTTCCATTTCTACACCTTACAATGCATACGACATGCTGGGCTCAATCCTCAATTATGTGCTAACTGAGATGTGTTGTAAGGCGGATTTGGCTCTCATACTCGATTCAGAATTTCTGGTAAAGGAAAATAAGATAGAAGGAATCTTTGTTACCCTTTTTGATCCGTTTTCCCTGGACCAACTGTTAGAAAAAATAAATCAAATGCTGAATAAATAAATCAAATGCTGAATAGGCCATGAACATTTCATAGTGAATATTAAACAAAAATATCAAAAAGTCGAACAGGAACATCAAAGTCGAACAGGAACATCAAAGTCGAACAGGAACATCAAAGTCGGACTTAAAGACCAGATATGAAAATCAAATTTGAAGTGTGTTTCCATGCTTTCTCAAGTTCAGACATTTTTACCTGCCAGGCCTGCCCTGAATGGGTTCCGTATGAAGCCAAAAATCAATCATATTCCTTAAAAGGGGGTCTTTGAAAAATGCCTGATATGCCTGATTCCAGCACGATTGTCGTGGGGATAGGGGACTTTGCAGTAGCCAGAAGCCCTGTAAGACTGAAAACCTCAGGACTTGGCTCCTGTGTAGGAATAACGATATATGACCGAAAAGAGCAGGTAGGAGGTCTTGTCCATGCTATGCTTCCAAGCTCTAAAGGAAATAGCCTTGACAAAAACCCTGCAAAGTACGCAGACTCGGGAATAGAGTACCTGATAGAAGAAGTGATCAGAACAGGAGCCTCCAGAAAACGACTCGAAGCAAAAATCGTCGGTGGAGCAAGCATGTTTCCGAATACCTTTTTGAACATAGGAGAGAGAAACGTAAAATGCGCTAAAATTACTTTAGATGAGCTCGATATTCCGATTATCGCAGACGACACCGGAAAAAATTACGGACGCACGATAATACTGGACACCTCTACAGGAATTCTTATTGTAAAAAGTGCTCGCTACGGCTGCAAAGAGATTTAAGGTTATACTTAAGAAGTGAACTTACAATCGCTTATCAGTGCAATTTCTTCACTACTTTTTTACACTACTTTTTTTACACTACTTTTTTTACACTACTTTTTTTTACACTACTTTTTTACACTACTTCTTTACACTTCTTTACACTTTTTTACACTACTTTTTTACACTACTTCTTTACACTACTTTTTTTACACTACTTTTTTACACTACTTTTTTACACTACTTCCTTTGGATTTATACTACAAATATCTCTAAACGTCTTTCTAAAATTTTGTGAGAATAGGCTCATTTACATTTCTCTGAAAAATTATATATCCAATATAAATATTATAATTGATATTAATAATAAGAATAGTATTGTAAAGTTTAGCATGTACTGCGTAAAACGGGTGGTAGTTGCGATTGAAACTGCACATGATGGGAGGAAATTGAAGAAAACTCGCAGATGAACTGCAAAAATCGCAGGTATACTTCCATGTCGCAGGTATACTTCCATAAGGCTGTGTTCAAGGATGCCGGCAGACTGGCAGGAAGCGTCAGACAGTTTCAGACATTTGCTAACAGATGCAAACAGGTAACAGCATCGGACAGCGTTGAACAGAATCTGCCTTGCTATATTGGCACATGCGATATTATATGTACAGTAAGATATGTACAGTAAAGAACATCCCAATACAGCGATAACAACCGAATAACATTAAAACGACAACAGCAAAATAACATAAACCGACCAGAAAAGCGAGGGATTTTTATAGAACTCAATGGTGTAGAAATCGAAGATACATATGCAGAAGCGTTTCCGATCAAGATTGCAAGAGTCCTCATAACCGGTGCAACAAAGCGCTGGGCTCAGGTGGCAGCCACTGAAGCTACTGGCTTTGGGACCTCAGTCATCATGTGCCCTGCAGAAGCCGGGATCGAAAGGTTTGCAAGCCCCAGCGAGACTCCTGACGGCAGGCCCGGGGTCTACGTCCAGATCTGCACCTTCGGGTATGAGGCACTCGACGAGCAGCTCCTCGAAAGGATCGGACAGTGCGTGCTGACCGCACCTACCACCGCAGTCTTTAACGGGCTCCCAGACGCTGAGAAACAGTTCAACATAGGATTCAAGCTTAAGTTCTTCGCAGACGGCACAGAATCAGAAACCGAAATCGCAGGCAAGAAAGTCTTCAAGATCCCGATCATGGAAGGGGACTTCCTGGCCGAGGAAAACATCGGAGGAATCAGCGGGATTGCCGGCGGAAACTTCTTCATCTTCGGAGACTCCCAGATGAGCGCTCTCACCGCAGCCGAAGCGGCCGTGGACGCAATCGGCGAACTTGAAGGCAGCATCACCCCCTTCCCCGGAGGCATCGTGGCAAGCGGATCCAAGTCCGGAGCAAACAAATACAAGTTCATGAAAGCCACCGCCAACGAGAAGTTCTGCCCCTCCATCAAGGACACGGTAGAAGGCACCGAAATTCCTGCCGACGTTAACTCCGTATATGAAATTGTAATCAACGGGCTTGATGAGGAAAGCATCAAGAAGGCAATGAAAATCGGAATTGAAGCCGCAGTTACCGTCCCTGGCATAAAGAAGATCACAGCAGGAAACTACGGTGGAAAACTCGGCAAGTACCAGTTCAAGCTGCACGAGCTCTTCTGAGCCCGGCTGCTTTTTTCTTTCTTTTTCTGTGTTTCTTGTTCTGTGTTTCTTTTTCTGTGTTTCTTGTTCTGTGTTTCTTGTTCTGTGTTTCTTGTTCTGTGTTTCTTGTTCTATTCCACTTTTCTTTATTCTATTACCTTTTTTAACCTACTATTTTCTTTTTCTCTCTTACACTTTTCTTTTCCTCTTCTAATCTTTTCTTTTTCACTCTTACATATTTCTTTTCCTCTTCTACTTTTTTCTTTTTCACTCTTACATTTTCCTGTTTCTCCCTTACACTTTTCTTTTTACTTTTTACACTTTTCTTTTTATCTCTTACAATTATCTTTTTCCTATTTACCCATTTCATTTTCCTTATTACTTTTTTCTTTTTCTCTCTTACACTTTTCTTTCCCCTTTTACTTCTTTTTTTACTCATTTACTTGCTTCAATTACTCTTTCCCATACTCTTTTTATTTTTCAGGTTATTGTTACTTCTAGAACATACGCAGATAAGCGTATATTGAGTTTCAGGACGGAAATCCCTGTGACATACTTGCTTTAGGATTTCAAGAAGTATGATTTTTAACACCAGTAAATCAATAAATGGAAGTATAAAGCTGAACAAAACAAAAAAATAAATGGGAGTGGAAAACTGAACAGAAACAAACTCAATTATATCGTGGACTTTTGCCTGACCGTTCTGTTTCTAATCGTAGCCTTCACCGGCTTTTTCATGTACTTTTTCATACCCTCGGGAGTCCCCCGCGGGATGTATGTCGTCTACATGGGGCTCACAAAGGCTACATGGGTCTGGATTCACAACAAATCAGCAATACTGATGACAATTGCCGTAGCCATCCATCTCATCTTGCACTGGAGATGGGTCGTGTGCACTACAAGGAATTTCTTCAGGAGAGAAAAAGTAAAAACAGAAGTCTATGAATCCGTTTGTGATTCCGAATGAATCTTGCTTAAGAAAAAAGAAAAGGGGAAAAGAAAAATGTAAAAGAAGAAAAGTGAATGAAAAAAAGAGAATCAGAACCCTAGGGCGCTGAAACCTGAAAGGATAACTTCCCGCGGGTCAATGCCGGTTACCTGTACCATGACATAGGCGCCCAGGAAAGTTCCTATCACACTGCCCACGTTTGCAAAGCTGGCTACCAGAAGGACTCGCATAAACCTATTTTTGAACATTTCCCTGAAGGTTTCGATCCCTGCGAGGGCCTTTATGTCCTCGGTGGTCGGGTTGCGCTGTTTAGCTTCGACAAGGCCGGCAAACCAGCCTGCAGCCATCATAGGGTTCAGGGAAGTCAGCCAGGCTACCAGGAAAGCCGTGGCAATGGAATATGGGTGGCCTCCGGCTAGCAAGGTCCCGGCCGCACTCAGGGTCCCGTTGATCAGGAACCACCAGCCAAACGCCATGACCAGGAGTTCCGGAGATGTGCCCGAAAGGAGCAGGAGCAAAAATACAGCTATGGCCAGGGCGACAATCCCGAAGCCAATCGCCTTGCCTGCACTGAAGCGCTTTTTAGGGATTTCCATGAGAGTGTGCAGGGGAGGAATGCTCTTCGGGTCCTGGAGGTATTTGAGGACTCCGGGCTTGTGCCCTGCCCCTATTACCGCAACAATCGTTTTGTTCCCGCTTGCCGCTGTCCTGAGAATGCTTCCCGCAAGGTAAGCATCCCGCTCATCGATCAGGACCTCGGCAGCAGTAGGGGCAAAACCCCTGAGTTCACTGACAAGGGCCGTGACAACGTCCTGTTCCGTGATGTTGTCGATATCGATGTCAGCTCCTTTCCCTATTCCGATCAGCCCCCCGACAAGAGAACTGAGCATCCGGATTTTTTCCATGAACTTCATCTTGCCCCAGAAACGCTGGAGCGTCACCTGGATGTCCCGGTCGATAAGAGCTATCCTGGCTCCTGCCGCCTCAGCCTCCTCAATTGCCATAAGCATCTCGGCACCCGGTTTGACACCCATATCTTCCCCGATCTTCTTCTGGACATAGGCAAGCAGCCAGTGGATCAGGTAGAAATAGACTTTTCCCCCGCCCAGGATTTCTTTGATAGGGACCTGCGTCTCCTGGACATTGCCCTTTAAAGAATCATAACGTCCCCGGCAGAGTTCAACAGCTACAATGTCAGGCTTTAATTTCCTGATTGTAGTCCTGACTTCTTCCACACTCTTCTCCGAAACATGAGCTGTCCCTACGATAACTATCTTCGAGGGCTGACGCTCAGCAGCCTGTTCACCTGCCTTGCCCTCCGGGACACCCAGGCCGGGCGAAGGCTTTGAAACGAGAATTGAACCCGGTAGCGGTTCCGAAACAAAGCCAGAACTCAGGTCCAGCTTACTCTCGACCACAGTCTCGGCCTCAGCCGCAGATTCAAGTACTGCAGCCTCGGCTTTCTCCGGCTCGGAGGCTGAAGAATTAGAAAGTTCAGATTTTCCCCCGGAAGTGTCAACTTCCGCAGATTTGGTAGCAAGTTCGTCCACAGAGTATATGGAATCCTGAGACGAATTCTGAAAGTAGTACTCAGGTTCCTTGTCCTGAGAATCTGTGAAATCGGATTTTTCCATTATCAGTCTCTCTGTTACAGCGGCCCAGAAGAGAGAAAAATTTTTCTGAACCCTGAAACCGCTTCGTTTAAAGGTTTAAAGATCTGGAGTATGGTAATTACCGCCAGCAATTTATAATTTTTTGCTCCTTGAAATTTTTTCCAGAATCTTGAACAGTAAAAACTCAAACCTGCAAGAATCTGCAAGTTATGAGTCGTAAAAACTCAAACCTGCAAGAATCTGCAAGTTATGAGTCCTCCAAAACTCAATTTATGGAACTCATTCAGTCATTAGCTTCAGGGTGCGCACCAGATCGGTCCTGGAAAGGATTCCGACAAGATTCCCGTTGTCAATGACAAGCAGTCTTCCGATATTCCGGCCCGAGAGCAGTTTCAGGGCATCGCTTGCCTGCCCGTCAGATGGTATGGATATAATGCCTTTAGTCATTATGTCCGAGACAAGAAGCACAGGACGCTCGAGTGTGGGAACTCTCTGGATATCAGTAAAGCTCACTACTCCTTTCAGGATGCCTCCTTCCATGACAGGGTAACCCATATGCTTATTTTCGAACATGAAGTGGACCAGGTCTTCGACACTCATGGAAGGGTGGACCGAGACCACCTCAGAGCTCATTATGTCCCGGACAAGGACGTTTTCAAGGGTCACCGAAGCTTGAGTGGAACGTTCTTCTTCTGACGCCCCGACATAGATGAAAAGGGCTATCAGAGGGAACCAGAGGTTGCCAATCAGGATGCCGAAAATTGCCATGAGGATTGCAAAGAACTTCCCGACAGCTGCCGCACTCTGGGTAGCCTTTACGTACGACATCTTCCTGGCATAAAGAGCCCGGAGTACCCTGCCCCCGTCCATGGGAAACGCAGGCAAGAGGTTAAAGACTCCAAGCACCACGTTCATTGCCCCGAGGATCCAGATGGTAAGGAAAACGGGACTTTCCGCAAGCGCCGGGTTAGGAGTTATGAAGTTTCCGTAAACGAAAAGGCAAACGAAACCTATCACAAGGCTCGTCAAAGGCCCTGCAAACGCCATCTTGGCTTCCTCGGAAGGTTCCCTTGGCATCTCTTCCATAGACGAAACCCCTCCGAAAAGGAAGAGCGTAATGCTGTCGATATTGACCCCGTACCGCATCGCCAGGTAAGAGTGTGCAAGCTCATGAAGAAGAATTGACACGAAAAGCAGGACAGCTGTCAGGGTCGAGAGTGCATACCTGGTCAGTGGAGGCTCAACCCCCGAAAACCCGAAAGGCTGCGGATTGATCGCAAAAACGTACGCAAAAACGGGCAATATCAAGAGAAATGTGATGTGCAGCTTTATTGGTATACCCATTACACTTCCGATTTTCAGTGAAGATCGCATAAATAAAATCCCCCCTATCATTAAGATAATTTTAATCCGGAGATCCTTAATCCCTGATCCGAAGATTCCCGATCAGTGATCTTTGATTAAAAGATTCTTGATGTCAATATATTATATTATTTTATATAGTATAATTATTTTTTCATCAGCGGTCAAATTTGTATCAATTCAATATCTCTACCTATATCTAACAGACATCTAACTAACAGACATTTAAGTTCGGTCAGCATTAGTTCAGTCAGCATTAGTTCAGTCAGCATTAGTTCGGTCAGAATTAGTTCGGTCAGCATTAGTTCGATATATAATCCCACATAATAGTCAAATCCCCATGTTATTACTTTGACAATAATCCTATAGATATTTAGTGTAGATAAAGCAGATTCCAAAAAAAAGGAAAAACCAGGTAAAAAAACCGGATACTTCAAGTAACTGGCTGATTCAGAAACACCAACTAACTGAAAGATCGGATAATCAAAAAATTGGTTTTAATCCTGAGTCAGGCTAATCCATCCAAAGATTATCTAACTCAAAGCCTGATGTATTTCTAGGCTTCTTCGAAGTGCAAGGCTTTTTCAAAGTTCGAGGCTTCTTCGAAGTGCAAGGCTTTTTCAAAGTTCGAGGCTTTTTCAAAGTTCTGCTACTATCTTCTTCAGGTCTTTCAGGAATTCTTCGATGTCCTGGATTGTGGTGTGGGGCATGAGGACGATGCGGAGGGCTCTGGGGTTGCGGACGATTGAGACGTTCCAGCCGAATTTTTCATGAAGCTGTTCCCGGACAAGGTCGGGTTCGGGCACACTGAGGGCTACGACGTTCATGACAGGGTCAAGCAGGGGAGAGAAACCGAGTTGTTTTGCGCCTTTTACAAGTTTTTCTGTGAGCTCCATGCAGAATTCCACGTTTTTCCTGTATCCTTCTCTTCCGAGATGTTTTATCACGGCATAGGTTGCGGCAGCTGCAGCTCCACTCCGGGTGCCTGTGAGGGTGAACTGGGACTTTGTGGTGAGATAGGGAGTTTTGACCTGGAGGGAATCGATGAAGTTGTGTGACCTGAAGAGCAGAGCTCCCGAGGGAATCGTGGACAGGCCCATCTTGTGAGGGTCAATGGCAATGGAAGTAACACCCGGTAGTTTAAAGTCAAAAGGATATGCCTTTTCAAGGAAGGGAATTACAAAACCCCCGAAAGCGGCATCAATATGCAGGAAAAGATCCTTTTCAAGCGCAAGTTCTGAGAGATCTTCTATGGGATCTACCTGCCCGAACTCCGTGTTTCCGGCTATTCCCACAAGCCCTATGGTATTTTCATCGGTCAGTTTTTCCACGGAAGCCAGGTCAACCCTGAACTCGGAATCCAGAGCAGCCCTCCTGATCTCCATTCCGAGCATGTTAGCGATCTTGTCAAAAGAAAAATGAGCCGAATCCGGGATTACGATGTTGGGATTTGTGATCCGGGGCTTTCTTTGAGCACTCAGGTTCTTCATTGCCCTGATTGCCTGGATATTGGACTCTGTCCCCCCGGTGGTAAGGTAGCCGCAGAACTCAGCGTCGGAAAACTTACCTGAATCTCTAAGAGAAGGAGCATGAAGCAACTCTCCCAGCATGCTGATAACTTCCTTTTCAAAACCGTGGGTTCCCGGAAAGAGGCCGAGGTCCCCGAGGTTGGCTTCAATAAAAAGGCTGTGAGCCTCCACCCCAATCGGATGGGGATGAGTGCACATTGAACTTAAAACCCTATAATAATCCGTATCCTCTGATTTCGCCTCTTTCAGGAGGGATAAAACCTCTTTTTCAGAAAGACCCTGCTCATTCATATAGGTAAAGTAAAAACAATTCTATTTAAAAGACTTGTGGAATGTGTTTATAGAATTTCTTAAAGGAAGCTGAAACACTCGATTGTGAAAAGCAAGAGTCTGGATTTTTTAATTCAATATTTTTTTACTTTAGAAGTTTTTCTGCTTCCCAGCGTCTTTAATCCCGGTTAAGCTCGGAGCTTAAATCTTAAATGTATATTGTTATTAATGTGGAATTCCTGCTTTAGTTCGGAGTTTAAATCTCAAATGTTATTGTTATTGACCCGGAATCTAGTGTCACGTCAATCATTAAAGATTAAATGATTCTAAACAATTGTACTCGATCTCATACGACATTTTACTGTTGACGCGGCACTAGCCTTGAACTATTATTAACCTATACTCTACGTACAGCGAACTGATATTAATCTGAATCCACTATTATTGAACTTTTTTCTAAGGTAAAAATGTCTAAGGTAAAAATGTCTAAGGTAAAAATGTCTAAGGTAAAAATGTCTAAGGTAAAACTCGTTCTAAGCTAGCAATTTCTATCTGTTTTAAAACTAAATTTTTAAAAGAAGAAATGCATGAGGGAGACCCCATGGTTTCTACTGGAAAAGGGTTTTGATGACGAGCAGAGATTTAGAGAAGGAAACTGAATAATGATTTTTACTTTTTATATTTTATTTTAAACTTAATCCAAAAATAAACTCTTTTTTAACAAAATATATATACAATTAATGTGATAACACAACAACATTATTTTGTTGCCATAACTAAATAAAACATAGTTTTATTTTGTTGCTCCAAACCTAAGAATCCTTCCAGTTGAAATCATAGGGTCCGGGTCTTATTTAAAGGTTCCAGTGGAAGTAAAGGGGTCCGAATAAAATCCTTTTTATCTTTTTACATTTACAAAGATGAATAAATCAAAATGGAAAGATGAGCAAAGTTAAATTTTTTTATTGTATTTATTTTATTTTCAACTTTTCAATTTTTCTTTTTCCAAACTTTTCTTAAAAATTCTCACAAAATTCTATTACACATTTCGTTGAGATATTTTCCAGGACATTTTATTCATTCCAGTTGAATTAATAGTTATACATAATTCTCAGAAATATTCTCAGGGAATGAGTAGAAAGATTTCTTAGAACAATTAAAATTAGTAATATTTCCAGATCAATATGTAATTTAGTCGGTGGGACCCAGCTGAGAATTCGATCTTTGAGTTTAATCTGGGATAAATCGAATTGCATCTGAGCGCTGAAAAAAAGTTCCGGTTTCAAAAAGTTCTAAAACTCTAAAAGTTCTAAACTAAACTTTCTAAAACTCTAAAACTGTTTCATGACTAATTCCGAACCCCGGATTTTTTCTGTATCTGTACTTCATCTCCCCTGGCACTCTCGCATGAAAGCCCTCATTTGCCCGCTCACCGCGCCGCAGTAGAGATGCCAGGGCTTTTCCTTGACCTCAATGAGCAGATGTTCTTCCCCGTCCCAGCTGAAGTGGGCAACTATCTCGTTTCCCTCAAGCACCCCGGAATTTCCGGGCGAGACCTCCATCCCGTATTCCTTAAGTTTTTTCTTCATGCAGTTAAATACGTCCGGAGTCACATTTTTAAACCTGATTCCCCGACACCCTTCCTCTTCCAATCTCCTTCCGGTCATGTCCGGTTTCCTCCCTGTTCTCTCTTATTTTACAGTATTCCAATCGGCTATCCCTGGGTAGCTGTGAGTGCAGGGACGCATTAAAAACAAAATGAGGTTAATTTTTCCACAAACTGTCCCGATTTTTCTGCTGGTGTAGAACAAAGTATAGAATTTTATTAACACTCGGGACTATAAAAAATGACCTCAACCTGACTCTAAGCAGAATACAATAAAATCTAATGAAAAGAAAAAAAGAGAGCAGAGAAAATAAATGAATTATATAATTTCAGGGAAAGTGCCCCTCATCAATTATATATTCGCATTTTCCTGCAGGAATGAAAAATCTTTTTCAGATATCATTTTTTTGGCTATTTCTCGTTGTTTACTTCTTTGCAATTTGCGGGTACGAAACGGATACAACCAAATGAATTAAAGAGTGGATTCTTACAACGTTCATACCCACGCACCCGAAATTTTTACTTTTGTGATTTTTCTATAAATCCGGGGATTGCCAATGGATTTTAAAATAAAGTTTTCACTTATCCTTTTTTGATTCCAGTAAACGAACAGAATCCGTACTATTAAAGCAACCACCAAATTTAATCCTAAGGTATAAGTCCTCCTCACCAACATGATCAGCAAGACACAACTCCCTTGAGAGATCCTGAGTCTTGAATTTAACTACATAACAATCCCGTGTTAAGCATGTAGTGCCCGGGCAGGGATATAGGTCAAAACCACAAACGTAATTATACCTCTCTGGAGAAAGCGAAACAGGTCCTTCAAGACATTTCCCACACTGTTCCAAATAAACATTAACGGAATCAGGTGGGCAACCTTCATCTTGTAACGCTATAGTCACTACTCCTTTATTATCTACATTTATCGAATTAGGACAGGACCCCGGTTTAATGTCCATGAAACATCCCATTGCAGTCGGTACGCAAACAGACAAAAAAACTAAAGCAGACAAGAACAGAGATAATTTTACCCTTCTAATAGTTCTACCCCCTTGGATGAAACGAACAAAGAAATCACATTTCCTTTTGTGGAAGTTTGAAATCGATGTTCTTCAGTTTAACTAATATCCTACATTCGGCAGCTAAAATTTAATTTTCCTATTTATATATAAATATAAATATGTGTGCAAACAAAACTATAATTTCTCAAACTTAATTTTTCACAGCATATCCATTCTTTTCCATCGAACTA
>Ga0272442_10003703_pt1 | contig 21338 bp, 20 predicted proteins | sample SSMForm2O_FD_200262 | JGI IMG/M metagenome (GOLD analysis project Ga0272442, IMG submission 200262) | Marine sediment archaeal communities from Little Sippewissett salt marsh, Falmouth, MA, United States - SSM-Form-2O | ecosystem: Environmental > Aquatic > Marine > Wetlands > Sediment ... | reverse complement strand
AACAGAGCTTCATCATCGTCGCATTTTACTGCATCCGGTTCGACCAAGACGTTGGATCTCTACATCACCCTTGTTTGGGCAACACAGGCGATATACTCCTCCATCGCTTGTCGAAGGGAAACGCGCGGTTCCCAATTCATATCATGGCGGATCTTGTCTACACGGAGTTCGAGATGCCGGTACGTGCCGTCCGGATGCGCCGGATCGCGGCGGACCACAACCGGTGGAAGACCATGCTCCCGTGCAAGCTCTGCAATCTGCTGACAGATCTCGTTGATGGTATAGCTCCCGCCCCCACCCACGTTGTAGAGGCTCTTGTCACGGTTTAGGGGCCCCAGCGCAGCCCGGGTGACAGCGCGGGCGGCATCACGAACGTGTACAAGATCGAAGCGCTGTTCCCCTGTGCCATAGATATTCAGAGGTTCTCCGCGCCCGGCATCCCGGGCAAGCCTCCCCGGGATCTCGCCCCATCGCACAAGCGGCGTAACCCCATAGAGACGCGACAGCCGGAGAACAACGATTTCCAGCCCGTCTGCCTCCAGCACAACCTTCTCGGCCTCTCGCTTGCTGATCGCATACGGCGTTTTCGGACAGACCGGCGCATCTTCCGACCACGGTGCGCCGTCCGTCCCGTACACGGCCTGCGTGGAGATCAACACGAAACGACGGCATCCCATAGCCAACCCCGCTTCAAGCAACCGCTTCGTTCCCTCGACGTTTGTGTCGTACAGCTCGTCGGGATCCGCGCTGGATGGAGAGCGCAGTGCGGCCGCATGAAGGATGACGTCGGCTCGATCCGGGAGCGGCGCAGGTTCCCTCACGTCGCTTCGCTGCAACGACAGCTTCCTCCTACAATCCGAGAAGCGATCCGCCAAGGCAAGGAGCCGCTTTTCACACCTGCCCTGCGCAGTGAGATGGACTGCCTCAACCTGCACCAGATCGCCCACGATCTCGGAACCGAGGAAGCCGGAAGCACCCGTGAGAACGATGTTCATTGGAGCATCCTCTCAACACGCTGGCGTTGGACAACGATCTCATCCACGTACCGAATCGCAAGCTGATCGCCGGGCTGGACAAGGCTTTCACGCACACCATCCACAGGTTCGTTGAAGGCTGCACGCCGAAGCACTGCATCTACAGCGTTGAACCCCATCGCCGCTCGGACCCCGGTGATCCCCGTGAACCGCGGGTTGATCTCGAAGACTTTCGGTCCTTCAGCTGTCAATCGGGCCTGGACGTTGCACGGGCCAACCAGGCCACGTTCACGCAACACATCGGCCATATCCTCAACGACCTGTTGAACCTCGGGGATCCGTTGCGGGTCGATGAAGACGGGAACCCCGTTTTGCAGTTTGTTCACACTCGTGAACGTTCCTAGGTGCTCGCTGGTGTGGTCGTAGACGATCTGGATCGAGATCTCGTCTTCCTGCCGAAGGACTCCGCCGTGGTAGACATTGTTGGTTCCAACACGACCACCTTTCCGGTGCCAAGCTGCGGGGAACGCCGGTTCCTGTACGATATATCCCGAACGAGAGATATACGGTTCCAATCCGCGGGGATCGAAGACCACAGCCACTCCGCGAGACGCCGAACCGTCAATCGGCTTAACGATCAGCGGGTAACCAATCGCTTCGGCAAGGCGGTCAGCATCGGCAATGGGAACCGTGCGGACAAAGGGAAATCCACGTTCGCGGAAGAACTCCGAGCAACGCTGCTTGTTGCGGCAGATCCCAACAGCCTCAGGGCTGCCGATGATGACCTTGGCTCCGGCTTCTTCAATGCCGGAACGGGCTCCTGCCAAAACGGAAAGCTCTGGATCGGAGCCGGGGATCAAGACGGAGATCTGCTCCTTGACTAAGACGTCGACAAGGCGGCTAACATAGGTGGGGTCCGAGCATGGCGGCAGCTTGTAGCCAACATCTGCCTGATACAGCCCCGCGCCGCGCCCGTTCATATCGAATCCAACGACGCGTAACGCCAACGTCGAGCGCCGCAAAGCCCGCAGAACCGCCTGTCCTACCCCGCCACCGACACCGGTCACGGCGACCGTGGATCTGACTCCCTGATCTGTCGTTGCTCCGGCCAACGTACCTCCCGCCCGGACGGTTGTGTCAGGCTCTCCTTAGACGCTTCCGTTCACCGATCCCCTACAATGGGTTTTCTGAAGCCGAAGTGGGAACTGCAGGAACACCGACCACGGTCACACCTGCGGGAACATCTCGAATCACAACCGCTCCCGCACCCACCACCGCTTTTTCTCCGATGACCACTCCCGGAATCACGCTGGATCCCATACCGACATGTGCCAAACGCCCAACCGCCACCGTACCTGCCAGATGCGCCCCCGGGGAGATGTGGGCGAAGTCGCCGATATGACAGTCGTGATCCACCGATGCGCTGGTGTTGATGATCGCATGCTGCCCAATGTGTGCACCCAGCTGGATGACGGCACCAGCGAATACAACCGTTCCCTCACCGAGGGTTGCCAGTGTGGAGACCCACGCAAAAGGATGAACAACCGTCGCAAACGGGACCGCGAGACGAGAAATCTGTTGGACGGCGTCGAGCCGCAGCCACGGATCGCCAAGAGCGACAACAGCCTGCCAATAACCCTCTTCGCGAAGCACTTCATCAGGCGTGGCATGAACCGCAACCCCATCCACCTGCTTCCCGGCAAGCCCCTCACCCTCGTCCACGAACGCGTATCCGCGAAAGCAGCCGGATGCACGCGCCGCATCGAGAACGACGCGCCCGTGCCCTCCCGCCCCGTAGATCAGCAACTTCGCCTTGGCGGCATCCAGCAAGCGTCCTCCCTTATGAAACCTTCGCGGGGGGATCCACGAACGAATCGTTGATCCCTCCATCTCCGTACAGTCCTTCGCGAGTGATGAGAACACACCATAATGTTCGAATCAGGATCGTCACGTCCAGCCACAGGGACCACCGATCTACGTACTGTACGTCCAGCTTGATCCGATCCACCCAAGAGAGCGCATTCCGACCGGAGACCACAGCGAGGCTGGTGATCCCCGGACTCACCTCCAGCCTGCGGCGCTGGAACGGGGTGTACTGCTCCACTTGGTAGGCAAGCGTCGGCCGCGGCCCAACCAGGCTCATCTGCCCCACGAGCACGTTGATCCCTTGGGGAAGCTCGTCAAACCCGGTGTTCCGCAACAGCCGTCCGATTCGAGTGATGCGATCATCATCCCTACTGAGCGTATTTCCGAGCCCTTGCCGAGAAGCATCCACAACCATCGTGCGGAACTTCCACACCCGGAACGGCACACCGTCCTTGCCGATCCGTTCCTGGCGGAAGAACACCGGCCCGCCGTCATCGAGTTTGATCGCCAAGGCGATCATGGCAAACGGAATCAACAGAAAAAGGAGCGCGGTCGCCGAAATGACAAAGTCCATCACACGTTTGAGGATCATCTGCACTCGCCGCACCGTAGCCTCCAAGAAACAAACCGGCAACCCGCAACAGATAGTTGTTTCCCCTCGATTCTAACCGGTGTGGGGCGGTGATTCACCGCGGTGGGTCGATGCAATTGAGTCGTCTGGAGTCATGTATACGCCTTCCCCGCGGAGCAACGTCCATGGGGTTTTTGCGAGGATCTTAAGATCCATCGCAAGCGTCCAGTGCTTCACGTAGAACACATCCAGGTCCGCCTTCTCGTCCCAGCTCAGGCGATTCCGGCCCGAGATCAACGCCAAGCCCGTAATCCCCGGCCGCATATCAAAGCGATGCTGATGTTGTGGGCTGAACCGGTCCGCTCGTTCCCAAAGCGTCGGTCGCGGCCCCACCAGCGACATCTGGCCCGACAACACGTTAACAAGCTGCGGAAGCTCATCGAGCCCGCTCCGGCGAAGGACCCTGCCGGCCCTTGTGACACGGACATCTCCGCGTACGGGCGGCGCTTCCGGGCCTGTCGCTTTCGGTCGGTGAAGCATGGTGCGGAACTTCCAAACACGGAAGGGCTTCTTGTTTTTCCCCGGCCTCGTCTGGCGAAAGAACACCGGGCCGCTGGAATCCGATTTGATCCACACCGCAACAACGAGGAACGGCATCACCAGAATAGCCAGTGAAATCACGCTCAACGCAAGATCGATCGCCCGCTTGGCACCAAACCTCAAGCGCTGCTTTCCCGTCAAACCGGACTCTCCCGAGCAGGCAGTCCGATGATCTTCCGTGCCTCCTCCGGCGTGGCGATGCTTCGTCCCATCGAGCGGGCGACGCCGGCGATCCGTTCCACCAACCGTAGATTCGTGGCAGGCCGGCTCTTGCCCAGGTCCATAAACACACAATCCTCCAAACCAACCCGTACGTGCCCGCCCATCGCCACGGCCAACGCGTTGATCCGGAACTGAGATCGCCCTACGCCGGTTGCCCCCCACGTCGCCCCCTCGGGAAGTTCTTCGACCAGGCCCGTCAGATGATGAGGCGTTGCCTGAATGGTTCCGAGTGATCCCAGAAACAGATTGAAGTACAGCGGTGGGCGTAGAAGCTCCCTTCGAATCAGGTACTTCGCATAATCGATCATGCCGCAGTCGAACACCTCGAGCTCGGGGACGATCCCTCGCTCGGTCATCGTGGCAAGCAATGCGGTGATCATCTGTGGATCGTTCACCGACGCCTGCGTGGGGAAGTTCAACGACCCCAGCGTCAACGACGCCATCTCCGGCTGAAGCCCGCCCGCCAGTTCCAGCGACTGCGACCGTTCGGCAAAGCCGTTGACGACGCGTCCGCTGGTGGAAACACACACGATGATCTCCGGACAACGCTCGCGAACCCGCCGCACAATCTCGGCGTAGATCTCTTTGCGGTAGTCAGGAGCCCCGTCGGGATCTCGCGCGTGGAGGTGGACGATACTCGCCCCGGCATCGTAGCAGCGCTTCGTGTCCTCGGCAATCTCCTCGGGGGTCACGGGCAAGTGCGGAGCATCCGCTTTGGTGTGAACCACGCCGGTGAGCGCCAGGTTGATGATCAGCTTCGCGTAGTCGTCCATGCTAGAGCCCCTCGATGTCTTCCTTGGTGATCCGCGCCGGCACGCCGACCACTTGGACATGATCCGGAACATCCTTTGTCACGACGGAGCCCGCACCGATCACGGAGTGATCGCCGATGCGAAGCCCGTTCAGGATGATCGCGCCCATCCCGACGTACACCGCTGTTCCGATTCTCGTGTTGCCAGCGATGTTTGCCCCCGGCGAGATCGTGCAGAACGCACCGATCTCCACATGATGTCCGATCAGGCAGCCTCGGTTGATCACGACATGCCGGCCGATCTTGGTGTGGGCGGCAATGATCGATCCCCGGCTCACCAACGTCCCGCGTCCCAGCGTACTGGTGGATGACACTTGAGCCGTGGGGTGTACAAGCGTGACAAAGCGCAAGCCTCTTGCAGAAACCTGCTCGATGAACGATGAGCGCTGTGTGGTTCCAAGAGCGCAGATTCCTACGTGACTGTCAACGTACTTGGCGATATCGTCAATCCATACAATCGGCAGCTCTTCAACCCGCTCGCCTGCCTTGGAACGGTCCAGGCTCTCCACAAATGCGGTGACCGAATAGCCGGGGATTTCGCCGATCAGATCGGCAAGTTCACTTGCGAAAGACCCCGCACCGAGCAACATCAGCCGCTGGTTGGCCAAGCGAGATTCGGATCCATTGCGAGTGACTTCCCTATGCTCCATGCATGGCAGCATAGGCTGCTACGCCAACTCAAGGCAACCGCACCTTCGTCCCCTTCAGGCCCGGCGGACCACACTGTGACGCCACAGTTGTGGGGCTATGCGGTGACGTCAGCTCGTGCAGGATGTCGGCCAATCGAGCCACGAGCAAGTCCCAGTCATGATGCTTCCGCAGGTACTCCCGGCCTTTAGATCCCATGGATTCCCGCTCGTCATCGGACATTCGGGCAAGCATCCGAACTCCCTCGGCGATTGCCTCCGGCGATCTCGGCGCCACGGTGATCCCGCACCCGGCAAGCTCCACATAGTCGTGGGCGACATGCCCGGCGAGCAGTACTGGCTTGCCGGCAGCCATGTAATCGAACAGCTTGTTCAAAGAGATCCCATACCGATACAACGGGCTGTCCTCGAGCAGAGCCACTGTAGCATCTGCCCCGGCAAGAAGCTTCGGTACTTCACCTTTGGGAACAGGCTTCTCAAAGACGACGTTCTCAATCCGTTCTGTAGCTACGCGCTTCTGCAGTCGTTCTTTCTCGGTTCCGTCTCCCACTAGAGCAATCTGGATGCCTGGTTGATCGACACCCAGAAGCTTCGCAGCGCTCAAAAGATCGTCCAGCACGTTGGCCCTGCCAAACGCCCCGAGGTACACAAGCCGGAATCCGTCATGCTTCTCTGCAGCCTGAACGGTGTTGGCATGGCTCGATGCGCTGGCGCCGTTGGAGATCCACACAACCTTGTCGCGTGAGACCCCCACGTCCTCGATTCGCCTCCAGGCTTCAGGCATCAGCGAGATGATTCGATCGGCTCGCCGGTAGAGATGCTTCTCGAGCACCTCCAGGGCACGCACAAGGGGATGTTTCGCCTTGAATCCACCGACTTCCACCAGAGATTCGGGCCACAGATCGCGGATCTCCAGAACGTACGGAACGCCGAAGCGCCTGGCCAACCCCAATGCCGCTCTTGCCGTAAGAAGATCCGGCGAGGAGCCAATGATCACATCAGGCCAGGCAGCAGAGCGACGGAATCGGGTTCCGCCCAGTCTCCGAACTTGCGCAGCGAACTCCGCCATGTTCAGCATCCGGCCGAGTCCGTTCGTCGAATACGCAAACCTTGCCCGTACCCACACGTACTGCACGCCATCCGCATCCTCGACAAGGAGGGCCCCTCGAAACTCGCGTGCAGGCTTGTGGGTCTTGTGATGGAACGAGGAGCAGATGATCGAGACGTCGAACCCTCGATCCACCAACCGCCGTGCAAGCTCATAGTGACGCGTTCCGCCTGGAAATGATGGGTGATTGGCGTAGTGGTTGACCATCCAGATATTCATGGTGCAAGCAGCCTTTCGTAAAGGGCGATGAGTTTCTTGGCTTCGGTCTCCCAGTTGTACTTCTGCTCCACGGCTTGTCGGCCCCTCCTGCCCATCTCCCGTGCTTCATCGGGATGCTCGATGATGTAGCATATCGCATCCGCGATCGCCTGAGGGTCCAAAGGATCGACGTTCAGACCGCATCTGTCTCCCTCCACAATGCTTCGCCACAACGGGAAGTCTGATGCAATCACGGGAATGCCGGCAGCCATGTACTCGAACAGCTTCACCGATAGTGCAACCCGATGTCGAGGAATCGGGTGTAAGCAGACAATTCCGGCATCCGCCGCCTTGAGCACCCCGTAGACTTCCGGGGCTGGCCGCCAGCCGAAGTATGAGACATGCTCCCACTCGGCGAGTTTTCTCGCCTTCTCTTCCAGCTCTGCCGGGTGGAACCCTCCGATCAGTTCCAGCCGGATCGGATAGCGCTCAGCGACGATGCCGACAGCATGCAACATTTCCTGCGCACCCCGAAGGCGCGTGATCCCGCCGATGTACACCAAGGACGTTTTCTCATCACTACGCCCGACAAACTCAGCGTCATCAAGCAATCTGAGATCGGGGAAGTTGTGGACCACTACCAGCTCATGATGGCAGAAGTGCTCTGCCACACCTTCTGTGGCTGGAACAACAGCATCGCAACAGTGAGCTGCTACCTTCTCCCACACAGCAACCAGAGAGGAAATCGGCTTCCTGAAAAGGCTTGGGAGCCATGTCTTGCTGAGGATCTGCTGCGGGACATCTTCGTGAACATCGTAGATGATCTTCGCGCCGGTCAGCCGCTTGAGGAAGACGCCAGCCAGGAGAAGCTCCGGATCGTGGATGTGATACACGTCGGCGCGTTGCCGTAACGCCATCCGGAACGTTTTCAATGTGAGTCCGAACATCCGCGTAAGCCGATTCCACGAGCCGGGAAGCGCGATAATCCTTATCCCGTCGATCATCTCGTCGCACTTGTGCTTGGCGATCAGCGACACATCGTATCCCGCACGTGCGAGGGTCTTCGCCTGTTTGTGGAACACACGCGTATCAAACGGTGGATGGACGGTGGTGAGGATGCATGCGCTACCGGCCATGGAGCGCCTCACGGTAAACCTGCAACGTCCTCTCTGCACACTTCTCCCAAGTATACTGATCGAGAACCAGCTCTCTTGCCCGTAGTCCGATTTCTCTTGCCCCGTCTGGATTTGCCAAGATGCTCCGAACAACCTCCGTGACCTCGGAAGCGGAGTGCGGTGACACAAGGTAGCCGGTCTTCCCATCCTCGACAATGCCGTCTACGCCTTGCCCTCGCACGCCGATTACCGGTTTGCCTGCCGCCATCGCCTCCAAGTACACAAGACCGAACGTCTCCCGCCAACTAGGCAGCACAAACACATCACAGGCCGCCATGTATTCGAGGACAGTCTCATGCGATAGTTGGCCCAAGAAGGTCACATGATTCCGCAGCGACAAGGAGGAGGCCAACGCGCGAAGTGCCGCCCGCGAAGGACCGTCACCGGCAACCAATACATGAAGGGCCGTGCCGTCAAGCACGAGTTGCTCGATGGAACGCAGGAGAATGTCAATGCCCTTCGACGGAATCAGACGTGCTACGCATAGAATAATCGGCACGTCAGGAAGGCTGGCCTTGACGGTTCCAGCGTCGCCATGCAGATGCCCAGCATGGATTCCATAGGGAACCACCACTACAGAGCCATCGAATAGGACTTGATAATCATGTGCCAAACGAGGACTTGGCGAGATGACCTGGTCCGCGCAAGTGAAAACTCCTTCCAGGTCTCGCCGTGCTTGTGGAGACTCCCTCGCAGAGGAATCGATATCAGTGCACTGCATCGTGACCACAAGAGGACACTTCATCTGCCGCGAGATTCGCAGCGCTGCAAGCCCGTCAGGAAGGCCCATATGCGCGTGAACAAGATCGTACTTCCTCTGTGCGAAGGCAATCCTACGTGCCCGGTTGGCAGACCCTGCAAACGATCGACGAACCTGCCACGCCAAGAGCCCTTTCGGAAGCGCGGCGAACCGCGGGAAGACCACCTCAATGCCGTCGGTGCAGGCATGGTCCGGGACCCCAGCGTGGCGCGTCCATCGCTCTGGTAGAAAAGGACCCAGTCGAGGAACCCACGGAACCGGAGCTATGACATCCGAAAGAACATCCTGCCCCGTTCGAAGCGCCCTAATTTGGTCCCACATCGTGATTCCATAGCCATCACCGGGGCGGCGAGGATAGGTGTGAGATACGTGCAAGACCCGCATGACCCTCCTTGTTCACCATTCAGTTCTTCCGCACGACATCCTATTCCTGCATTGCGATATCGAAAGCCCAACCAAGAGCAGCAAGATTGGCATCAGCTGAAGAGAGTGATAGGCGGAAGCGGGCACCATGTAGATCGCATATCCGATGATGGTTGCCTGCAACGCCACAGCAAGAGCCGCCTGTGTTGGCTGACGTTTCTTTGCATATCCTGGCGTGATGCTGGCAAACAGACTGCGCCACATCCCAATGAAGACCAAAAGACCTACAAGCCCGTATCTTCGCAGCACAAGAATCCATTCATTGTCCACCGTTGAAACCATCGTCTCCTCTGCAGGTCCCAGCCCAAGTAGAGGAGAAGACGTCCATGCGGAGATCGCCTCTCGCCATTTGAGGAGGCGGACTTGCCAACTGGAATCGGTGGCCAGGTCCCGCAGAAGGAACACTCTCGCGAATACCTCCTCAGGGAGGAGAAGCCCAACTGCTGTGGCCACTGCAAGAACGAGCAATGCAGCGGGCAATACGCGTGCAACCCCTTGGGCCCTCGGGTATAGGACAAACAACAGCAATCCGATGGATACCACCCAAACGATCAACGCGGAGCGCGAAGATGTCAGCAGCATCGCAAGCCCGAAAACACTCAACAGCAAGCCCGATACGACCTTGCGCCGAAAGCGAACGGCGAATAGCCCCCAGCTCAGCGCCAAACAAGATGCCAGTACCATTAGGGCACCGAATTCGTTGGGGTTGCCTGATGTGCCGGTAATCCTGCGATTCCGTAGCAGACCTTCCATCTGAGTCGGTGCAAAGATCGGGGAAATAACACGATTGACATCTGCGAAGTTAGAGTACTGAGCGAACCCGAAGATCGCCGAGACGAGCAGCAGGCCGAGCACTAGCTTGTACGTCCGCTCCAAACCACGCACAGACAGTGTCGAGTTGATCGACAGCGTGAGCACGGCTAGATAGAGTACAAGCCGTAGCAGCTCCGTCATGTCGCGCACACTTACGTTTCTCCCACCAGCGACTGCCGCAACCAGCGACATACCTATGCAGGCTCCGAAGGCGAGCATCCAGCACATCATGGAGTTTGCTCCGATAGTCCCTCCCGCAGCCACCGATATCCTGAGTGACCACCAACCTGCAACAAGGAGCAAGATCACGAAGCCAAGGTGGATATCGGGCATCGGTGCTGCCGTCCGCAACGGCGGGAAGAGAATCCAAACGAGCAGGAGCAGACCTACAATGCGCATCGGGACATTCAGCTTCGTTTCTGCCCCAAGATGCTCTTCTTCACCGAAGCTCAAGTCCACACCCTTCATCACCGAATCACCGTTCAAGGTCGTCCCTGGATTGACAGGAACGGTATCGTAGAAGTGCCTAACAGCATGCTACTCATGGCGCCGCAGTCTCTTCACCGCTCTCTTCACAAGTGCGACATAGACGCGTATATCGCTGATCTTCGGGAGCACAACATCATACCAGCTGTTGCCGGACACCCTACAGTAGACAATGACACTGAGTGCAAGCGACACGGAGTACGATATGGTAGAGGCCCACGCAGCGCCAACGATCCCTGCTCGCGGGATCAGCAAGAGGTTCAGCCCCAGGTTAGTGATCAACGTTCCGAGCCCGATCATGGAGTTCAAGATCGGCTTGCCGCGGCCGGCCAAGTCGTTGGCCAATGGCTTCATGCCCGCCATCGCTACAATGCCCATAAGGAGTGCCTGCGCTGCGCCAACTGCTTCGAGGTACGCGTCGGAGTAGAGGAGAAGGACAATTGGACGGCAAAGGAGGACGAGTACTGTCGCGCCGATTGCGGTGAGCCAAAGGGCGTTTCTTGCCACAAAGGGAGTCATACGTTTCCGCGTGTCTTCGTCGCGCTCAGCAGAGATTCTTGGATACAGGGCAGTGCTTGCGGCATTGGGGATCAGCCATAGCTTCTCTACAAGACCTACGCCTACTGAGTAGAGCCCAACTGCGCTTACTCCCGAGAAGGCATTGATCAGGAGCATGTCAAGACGGTAATTGAGAAAGGTAATGATCGTAGCAAGGTGGGCCTTCCATCCGTACTTGAGTGTCGCCTGGATGTACGCCCGGTTGGGCCTCAGAGAAATCCGTCCGGATTCCCGACGCTGATGGAGGATCTGAGCGACGATTACGATCGCATAGCTTCCCGCTACTGCAAGGATTGCTGTCAAGACTCCGCGACGTAGAAGGATCAGACTGATCACGACAATGGTCAAGAACAGCAATGATCGTGTACTCGTGAGAACTGCGTGTCGGCCAAATCGCTGTTGTCCGTGTAGGACGTACAACAAGTACGAGTTCACGAGTTGGAGGGGAACTAGACAGAGCGCAACCAGAAGATAGCTCTGCGGTACTCCTGGGAACGCCGTGCTCCCGAAGAGGAACGAAACGCCTACCCCTGCCAGGATGCCGATCACCCCAAGGATCAGCGCAAGGACGAGGTTGTTGGCAAATGCGGTGCGCCCGGAGAAGTCCTTCCGGGCCACATGATAGATGGTTGCCGGGCCGATCCCCAGACTGATGAATGTGACGATCAGGGTGGGTAGCAGGATTGCCAGAGAGTAGAGACCTTTCCCTTCTGGCCCAAGGAATCTCGCAAGAATCACAGAGGTTCCGAGCCCGAGAACCATCGAGATGATCCTTGCAGAGAAAGCGAGTGCCGTGTTGCGCGCAAGTTGGCTCATGGCCAGCATCCTTCTGCAAGAGCCTTCAGAACATGCTGATGTCCTCTTCGGGAGTTCTCGCGCAGGTCTTCTGCCGCCTTCGCCAATCGGGAAGCGATCATGCCGCGATTCGAAAGAGCTTGCTCAACAAGCGCAATGACCTGTTCAGGATGCTTGATGAACTCAGAGATATCGAGTAGGTAATCTTCCATGCCGCATCGCCGCACGAACGACGCAACCTTGGGTTGATAGGAAATTGCCACAAAAGGGACCCCAGCAACCACGGCCAGCACCAGAGAATGAAGTCGCGTTCCAACAATGATGTCACATTGGGTAATCACGTCAAGGATGTCTGCCACACGGAGCTTTGCATCAAGCAGCAGTACGTCTGGTGAATGGAGCAGGCCGGCGCCCCGAGCGACCTCGCGCGCCACATACATGTCATGCGGGTAGTTGGTCGCAAGGAGAGAGACACGAGTGTGATCCCGGTCCGACAGAAGCCGCAACGCTGTCGCCCCGGCACGAGAGTACCGCCGATAGAGTTCGGGGTTCCCTTGAGGCCAGTAATCAGGAGAGAAATACGGAACGAAGGTGATCCCGATCTTGGTCGTGTTTTCCGCTACTCGACCGGAGGTTCGAAGATGGAGCGCCGGGTCTGCCGCCAGTATGAGCTTACTCACAGATACCCGCAGCTTTCCCCGAACAAGATCGAGCGATTCTTGATCACGGAAGGTGAGAAGACGAGCAAGGTGACAGGCGCACGCGAGATGCAGCCGGCCTCGCAGTGTACTGATAGGCCCTGCCCCAACTCCGTAGAATACCACGGGCGTTCCAACAAGCCGCCCGAGCAGCGCATAGATCAAAGGGTAGACCGGCCAGGTTGGGTAAAGGTCCATCACGAGGTTCCCGCCCCCAATGATTAGAAGATCAGCGCTCCTGATATCGGACGCCACGGTCCGCCAGTGTCGTATCGCCAGAACGACCAGCACGTCACGCCCCACGGTTTTGATCAGCGAGAGCAGGCGCACACCAACTCTGCAGAGCCTTCGCAGACAAGTGTTGCGTCCTGCCGGACCCTTTCCGATCGCTTCTTGATGGCCAGCAGTCTCTCGCCGGCGTCTCCTGTGGGCACTTGATCTCAGATATGGGAAGGCACTCACGACTTGGACAGCCTCTGACGTCCCTGTTTGGTCGCGGGCTGTTCGCGAATCGGAGGCGAACACAATGAACCGGGTTAGGGGATCGGACTCCAGGAACTGATGAATGATCCCGTGCAGAATCGCATAGTCCCCAATGCTTCCTTGGTTGTAGCTTCCGAATATCCCAACCTTCATCTAGGCTCCAGCAGCTGCCGAATGATGTCCATAGTAGCACTCAGGCCTAGCGTTCTATCCATGCCGCTCACGCAAGGTTGGCATGAACGGCAACCACTTCCGGGAACGCGGCACAAGGAAGGATCCCCCCATAGGTTACGACACGGCCCCAAGCAAGGCTTCCGTCACTGTTCTCTGCTGCCCCTCTGTGATCTCAGCATATATCGGCACGGATAGCACGGTCTCTGCGAGTCTCTCGGCCTGAGGGAACGCCCCTGCCTTGTACCTCAGGTGACTGTACGCCGGCTGCAAATGCAGCGGAAGCGGGTAGTGGACACCCGCCGCAACACCCGCATCCCGGAGTCGGCTCCGAACGTCGTCTCGGTTGGCGCAGCAAACGACAAACAGGTGATAAACGTGCTGCCCTTCGGCAGCGGACGCGAGCAAACGGATGGCAGAGACTTCGTTGAGCAGCTCTCGATAGCGACCCGCCGCCTGTTCGCGCGCCTTGTTCCACCCATCGAGATGTCGGAGCTTCACACCCAAGACCGCAGCCTGCAGATTGTCAAGGCGGCTGTTGTAGCCTTCCATCTTGTGGAGGTACTTCTGATCGCGGCCGTGGTTCTTGAGCAAACGTACGCGCGTCGCCAGGCCGTCGTTGTCGGTCACGACCGCACCTGCATCCCCGTAAGCCCCCAGGTTCTTCCCCGGGTAGAAGCTGAAACAGGCGATGTCGCCGAATCCTCCCACTCTCTTGCCGTTCCAGCGCGCGCCATGAGCCTGAGCCGCGTCCTCCACGACGGCGATCCCATGTCGTTTCGCGAGCTCGACGATCTTCGTCATGTCACAAGCGCGACCGTAGAGGTGAACCGGAATGACCGCGGCCGTCCTCGGTCCGATCGCCGCATTCATCGCGTCGCAGTCGATCAAGGCAGTGTCCGGCTCGACATCGACAAATACAGGGGTGGCACCGGTCGCGCTCACGGCTTCCGAGGTGGCGATGAACGTGTTGGCAGGTACGATGACCTCATCTCCCTTACCAACGCCAAGCGCCCGAAGCGCGAGAAATAGCGCGTCCGTTCCGTTTCCGACACCGATTGCATGGTCGACTTCGCAGAAGAGGGCGAAGTCTTCCTCGAACTGCTTGCACTCCGCTCCTCCGACAAACGCTGTGCGCTCGATGACGCCGGCCATCGCAGCGTCGATCTCATGCTTGATCGAGTCATACTGTGCCCGAAGATCCACAAAAGGTACTTTCTGCCCCACGTTTACGCCCCCTGTCCATTCACATTCTCGTACGGCCGAACGCCGTCTCGATATCGGAGTTCCTCCACACCTTTGATCCGGCGAGCGGGATTGCCGACAACCACGGACCCGGCTTCAACATCACGGACCACCACGGATCCGGCTCCGACGATCGCGCGCTTGCCGATCCGCACACCCGGCAGAATCGTGCAATTGGCGCACAGAATCGCACCAGCCTCGATGATCGGCCCCTGCAAGCGGTTCTTGATGTCGCGCCCCAAAGGGAAACGTGCGTTGGTCAGGACTACGTTGGGTCCGAGCCACGCCGCTTCTTCAAGTACGGAGAACTCAGGAACGAACACCTGAGAATGGATCCGCACGCCATCGCCAATCCGTACATGATGCTCGATCACCGAATGACTGCCCACGCTGACGTTTTCGCCAAGCTCGGTCATCTCCCGGATCTGCGCAGCATGCCCTGTCTGCGCGCTCCGGCTCATCGTGACTCCGGCGTAGATCACCGTGTGCGATCGCAGGATGACACCGTTCCCCAACCGAGTGACAGCATTCGCGGACACACTCTTCGATGGCACGCCGACGATCACGAAGTCCTGAATCTCGACGCCATCGCCTACGTGAACGCCGGGATAGAGCCGAGCGCTCTCGGCGATCATGCGTGTCTCCTGTCGAGAGAAGACTGTGCCCTGGCAAGAACCCTGAGGATCTTCAGCGCCGTCTCCCCATCGCTTCTTGGCGCCCTGCCGGTCTCAACAGCATCAACGAAGTCTTCGACCGCCATGCGAAGCGGCTCCTTGCTCGGAACCTGCGGGCAGTAGATGTCGCCGTGTCGCAGCGTGAGATACTCACCATAGCTCTCATACTCGGTCTGCCGATCGACACCTTTGTCATACACCTTCACCCGAGCCTCGGGAAGCGTCTCATCAAACACCACCATCTTCTTCTCCCCAACGACGGTGAGCTCGCGGGTCTTGCGCGGACTCAGCCAGCTCACGTAGACCTGAGCGATGCGTCCGCTGGGGAATTCCAGATTGACCGCGACGACATCTTCGATGTCGTCTTGCAGGAAGGTGCCACCCATAGCGTCAACCCGGCATGGTTCCTCGCCGAGCAATCTGAGAATGATCGAGATGTCGTGCGGCGCCAGGTTCCACAGCGCATTGACGTCTTTGCGGATGATCCCAAGATTCAGACGCACGGAACTGGCATGCAGAATCCTGCCCAGCTCCCCATCAGCGATCATCTTCTCGATCAGTCGGATGGCCGGATGGTACTCGTAGGTGTGATCCACCATCAACACCCTCTCCCGCTCGGCCGCTAGGTTCACAAGCTCTTCGCCTTCTTCAACGGTGAGGGCAAGCGGCTTCTCGACAAAGACGTGCTTGCCGTGACCGAGAGCGGCTTTGACAAGATCGAAGTGTGTGCCAGCCGGCGTTGCGATCACGACAGCATCGATGGCTGGGTTGTTGAACACGACGAGGGGGTTCTTCGACAATCGCGCATGAGGAAACAACGTCCCGGCTTGCGCCAAACGCTCTGCGCTCGGATCCGCGATCTCAACAAGCTCTGCAGCTTCCGCATGCCCGAAGTTGCGAGCCAGATTCGGTCCCCAATATCCGTAACCTATGACTGCCACGTTCAGCATGATTCGCATTCCCCCTCGGGATCCCGTACGTCTCCGAGATTGCACATTCGGCGTCCGATACCGCGATACCGTATACCCACTTGGATCAGGCGCTCTGGATCCAAGACGTTACGCCCATCGATAAGAAGATCCCCGCGCATCCGGCTCTTCACATCCGCCGGATCCAACCGAAGGAACTCGTTCCATTCGGTCAGCAGTACGATCGCATCTGCGCCGTCGATCGCTTCCTCGGCACTGCTGGCGATGACGATGCCCGGAATCTCATTCGCAAGGTTCTGCGCGGCCTGTGGATCATATCCGATCACGTCGGCTCCCTGTTGCAGAAGCTCCTGCGCCACAACAATCGATGGCGCCTCTCGAATGTCATCCGTCTCCGGTTTGAACGCCAATCCGAGAAGTGCAATTCTCGTTCCGGCGAGATCGCCGATCGTGTCGTGAAGGATGCTAATCACTCGACGCTTCTGCCTCTCGTTGACAGCAACAACAGCCTTGAGAATCGCAAAGTTGTAGCCGGCTGTCTCGGCTATGGAGAGGAGAGCTTTGGTGTCCTTGGGGAAGCATGAACCGCCATAGCCAACGCCCGCCTGCAGAAACTTGTCCCCGATACGATCGTCCATTCCCATCCCCACAGCAACGTCGATGATGTCAGCTCCGGTCATCTCACACAAGTTCGCCATCTCGTTCACGAAGCTGATCTTCGTTGCCAGGAATGCATTGGACGCGTACTTGATCGCTTCAGCACTACGGCGGTCGGTCACAAGAATCGGCGCATCGATGCTGGCAAATAGCCGCTTGAGCAGGTCAAGGGCCGCCTTGCTTTCGGTGCCGATGACGATCCGGTGTGGATGAACCAGGTCCAGGAGAGCCTTACCTTCACGAAGAAACTCCGGGCAGAAGACAACCTCGCACAGCTCCTCCACGCGGCCTGATGCAGGCAGTACGCCAAGCGCCGCCAGTTCATCTGACCGGAGCGCAAGGGCCTTGCGAATCCTACCTGCGACTGCATCACTTGTTCCTATAGGTACTGTGCTCTTGATCACCAACACGATCGGCCGGCAAAGCAGTCGTGCGATCTCGTCGGAAACGGCGTCCACAGCGCGAAGATCGGCCGAGCCATCTGGAGACGACGGGGTACCCACCGCGACGAATACGACCTGAGCCTTCTCCAGCGCCGAGGCAAGATCCGACGAGAAATTGAGAAGTTCGTTCTGTAGGTCTTCGTTCATAAGTTCTTCGAGTCCCGGCTCGAAGATCGGCACGTTCCCCGCTATGAGAGTCTCCAATTTCGACACATCTTTCTCCACGATGGTTACGGAGTGTCCGAAGCTCGCGAAGACTGTTCCTGTGGTAAGTCCCACGTAGCCTGCGCCGACGACACAGATGCTCAGTGGATTGCCGTTCCGCTCGTGCATACAATTATTCCTTTCGGCGCAGTCCGACACGAATGAGCTATGTCGCCGCGTCCAACACCCCGGAGACCTCTGCCGTTACAAGTCCAACGACAACGAACTGTCATCGCCAAGCAATACGGAGAACGAACCACTGCTCGACCTGGGAGATACCTTACTCCTGCGGCCGACGATCGAGTCCTCGAGAGACGGAAGCTTCTCGATCCGGCACGAATCCATCAGGATGCTGTTCCGGACGCACGTACCGGTAACAAGGCAATCTGCGCCCACGGTCACGTTCGGACCAATCTCGGAATCAATGATCTGTGCGCCGGACGCCACAACACACGGTCCTCGCAGAAGACTCCCTCGTACGCTCGCTCCTTCATCCATCACAACGTGTCCGTCCAAGCGGCTCGCATCGTCGACGTCTCCGTCGATCCTGGGATTCATTGTCCGAATCATCAACTCGCTGGCAAGAATGAGATCGCGTGGAAGTCCCACATCTTTCCACCATCCGCGGACAAAATGCGCATTGACATCGCCTGCACGTTCGATCAGCACCTGGATCGCATCCGTGATCTCGAGTTCCCCCCGCGCTGATGGTGAGATCTGCTCGATCGCTTCAAAGATCTCTGCCGTAAAGGCGTACGCTCCTGCTACCGCCCACGAGCTGGGAGGGTTCCGGGGCTTCTCGACCAACTCGAGAATGGTCTGTCCTTCCAGGCGTGCAACACCGAACCGCGTGGGGTCAGGAACCTCGGTGAGCGCGATGCTTGCAGCATGCGAACCATCTCCGAACGCTTCGGCCAATTCGCTCACACCATGTTCAAACAGATTGTCGCCAAGATACAACAGAAACGGAGAATCGCCGACGAACGGTCTTGCGCACGCTACCGCATGGGCCAGCCCCTTGGGATGTTCCTGAACAACGAAACTCAGTTGCATACCGTGTTCGGTGCTGCTTCCTAGCTCCCGCTGGAAGATCCTCTCATTGAGAGGACTCACCACCACAGCCACGTCGCGAATCCCCGCCTCGAAAAGCGTGTCGAAGATCCAAGCGATGACGGGCCGGTTGGCAACCGGCATCAAGTGTTTGGGTGTAGAAAACGAGAAAGGACGAAGTCGTGTGCCCTCTCCACCACAAAGCACGACAGCCTTTCTTACACGACCTGCCATCGACGTTGCACGTCGTGTCTTCAAAGGCTTCTCCCTACAGCAACGCATGTCCTTACCAATCGCTGATCGACCATGCCCTGGAAAGAGTTCATGCTCCCCCTTCTTGCTCACCTATCCTATTCTCCTATACCCACCCGTAAATGCAACCCGTTCCCATGATACGGTGCGTTGCGGTTGACCGAGCGGTGGCAAATCGAGTACAACCGCCCATTGAGGGGGATGATGAGCGAACATCAATGTCAGGACCTGTATGAAGTCGAGTTGATTGATCTGCTGCGGGTGATGTGGCGGCGGAAGTGGATCATCGTTGCCGTCACGGCCATCATCGTTGGATTGGTCGCCGGATTCGCCGCCATGCGAACGCCCACCTACGAAGCAACGCTCACGCTGTCGCTCGATGACCGCGCCCCGGAGTTCGCCACCGCCCTCAACACAGCCGAAGCGGCGGCGGGAAGGCATGGAAGCGCCACCTTGTCGGGTCAGATTGCGGCATGGTCTTCCCTGTGCATCACGGCGAAGCCTCCGTTTGTCGATCCTCAAGAAGACACCTTTGAAGTCACTTCCGAGACCCAGGGAGCCGACGTGGTGTTTACCCTGTCGCGTAACGGTTTCTACGCGATCAGCGAGGCGGTCAACGCGTGGACCCCATGGGTGCAGGAGACGATGACCTCATGTGTATCACGAAATCTTGACCTGCTGCGAAGCGCGCTGGTCGAAGACCTCGCCCAACAGGAGGCGGTGCTGGCGGAGATCGTCGCCGTGCTGCCGGAAGAGTCGTTCCGAGATCCGTCCATCGAGTCGGAAGTGGATGCCACCGCCACCACCGAGGCGTTTGCCGATCAGCTTGCTGCTCAGCAATTGCGCGTTGCGCAGGACCGCGTCGCCCTTGCCGCTCTCGAGCAGCTGACCCCGGAGGACCTCTTCTCGATCCACGAGGTGCAGCGAACCGACGCGGTGGTGACAAGCATCGGCCTTGTAACGTATCTGGCGGTAGGGATCGTCCTCGGCCTGTTGTTCGGCGTGCTGTTCGCCTTCTTCGTGGATTATCTCATCCGAGCGCGGAGACGGGAGTAGCGTCGGCCTATCATGGCCGACGTCTCGTTCGTTCGTAGCGCCGTGGCGTCGTAGAAGCGGTAGTAGCGTCGCCCATCACGGGCGACGTTCGCCGTGACGTTCGTTGAGCGTGGTGCCTCACCGCTGTAGCGTCGGCCCTTCGCGGCCGACGTCGTTTGTAAACCGCGAACGAGCAACGTTGATCGTTGTAGGGATTGACCTCGTCGGCCACGACGGGGCGCAATACCGAGCCGCGATATTGCTATCCCGCCGCTACGGAAGATTCATGATCACAGATCCGGAGAACGGGTAGTCTCCTGGCGAATCCGCCAACCCTTTGCGCACGGGGTTCCCAAGGATGTATCGTGCCAGGTCCTCGGTGGCTTCCGAAGATCGGAGCACATGGTCGTAGAAGCCCCGCTGCCAAAGCCTTCCCAAGCCACCTCGCCGCCAATACTGATGAGTTGTCTTCCCTTTGATCCTCCCCACGATGCTAAGCGGATTTGCCTGCCCTTCCGACGATACCAAGATGTGAACGTGATCCGGCATGACACAATACGCAATCAACAGAACACTCATCTTGCGTGCTTGATCGTCAACAGTTTCAACAACATCAGCTGCCAGAAACCCATGTAGCAGAGCTCTCCGTTGGAACGTGCCCCAGATCAAGTGGACTGTGCATGGTTGGCTATAGTCGAAGTGCTGAAGTCGCAAAGATCGACGTTTCCCGAAGCTGCGGTATCTCGGATGTTTTTCGTATATCATAGTTTATTGTATCATCGGGTGCAGGATGCAGCAAGAGCAATACTCAAGTTGGCGACGTTGATCGTGGAGACGCAGGCGACGTTCCGTTGATCGTCGTAGCGTCGTCCCTTCGTGGGCGACGTTCCGTGGGTAGAACTCGTCGGCCGCAAAGCGCAAGATCGCGTATCTTGCTATCGGGCCGACGCTACGTCGAATCTTTGGTTCTCTCGTAGTCCTTTGGAGTCCGCGAACGTTCGGTCGTCGCGTCACCGTCGTGGCGTCGCGCCTGTAGCGTCGCTCCCTTGTGGGCGACGTCTTGTTCGTTCGTAGCGTCGTCCCAGGCGGGATGACATTCCACCCTTTCCCGCCGATTGCGGGCGACGTTTGGTGAGCCCGGAAATGGGCAACGTTCCGTGGTTACGTCTCGTCGGCCACGAAGGGCCGACGCTACGCCGAAGCGTGGTCCGTTCGTTGCCCCGTGGACTCCGTGAACGGTCGGAGGAAGCGTCACACCTGTAGCGTCGGGATAGCAATATCGCGGCTCGATATTGCGCCCTATCACGGCCGACGTCTCGTTCGTTCGTAGCGTCGCTCCAATAGCAGAACCCAACTTCGGACGAGAGTTCTGCGCCAGCGGGATTACATTCCACCCTTTCCCGCCGATTGCGGGCGACGTTTGGTGAGCCCGGAAATGGGCAACGTCCCGTGGATAAGAACTCGCCAGCCACGAAGCGCAAGATCGCGTA
>Ga0272442_10003702_pt1 | contig 21338 bp, 17 predicted proteins | sample SSMForm2O_FD_200262 | JGI IMG/M metagenome (GOLD analysis project Ga0272442, IMG submission 200262) | Marine sediment archaeal communities from Little Sippewissett salt marsh, Falmouth, MA, United States - SSM-Form-2O | ecosystem: Environmental > Aquatic > Marine > Wetlands > Sediment ... | reverse complement strand
TCCTCCAACGTCTTCGTCATACCGAGCCTCCTTTCCGAATGTATCTAGTACCGATACAATATACGCCAACAAAAGAAAAGGGGCAAGCCCCAAATCGGATCAGATCAAAAAAAACGTCCGACACCCGGCCCGGTTGTGCCAGATTCTGAACATGGCCAAGAAGAACCCTCACGCGGTTGCGTTAGGCAGGCTGGGCGGCCTGAAGGGAGGCCCGGCCAGGGCGAAGAAGCTCTCGGCGAAGCGGCGGAGTGAGATCGCCCGGAACGCTGTCAAGGCGCGTTGGGCCCGTCAGAAGAAATCCCAATCCTGATTCCGGCATAAGATTCTTCTGAAAAAAGTCTCATATTTACTTGACCGCTCACGTATACTATGAAAGAATTCCCGTAACCTGCGAGACGGGGGTCTAGGCTGATTCCTTGGCACGAGACGGGGCCGGCGATGCTCCAACATCCACCGGCCCCCAGGTAAGCATCAACCCATTAAGAAAGGAATGCTCACCATGGCCAGGAACGTACCAGATCCGTCCACCCACCGTCAAAACGAAGAGTCGGAGCCACGTGTGACTCTGACTGTCGGCCTCACACCCTGCTTCAAGCGTCTGCTCGAAGCCAAAGCAAAGAGGTCGCGCCTGACGCTCTCCGAACTGATCGGCCGGATCCTGCGGGCAGATGTTGACGGGGAGTCCAAATGAGACTGGTCGGGATGGGTGAAGAAGACCGCCGAGAGCCTACGGCCACGGGGTGCCGTGGTAGGCGTTGGCCTTGGGTGGACCGTCTTTGGGTGTCTTGCCTGTGCCGCCGACGTTCCATGGCTTGTGAGGTACGTAGGGTCCTTTGGGGCCTTCCACTATGCCATCCTCGAGGATCTCTGCTCGGGCTTTCTCCGCCTTCTCGCGGGCCCTCTCCTGCGCCCGTTTGCGGCGTCGACGCAGAATCCAGGGATAGAAAGGCAACAGCACCAGCGCAAACAGGATCATGAAGACGAACATCCCGGTGGTTGGCACCGTCACACGGGGCCCCAATGCAAGATACCAGTTCATGTTGCTTCCTCTTTGTTACGGAAATGCTCTCATATCCGGCCCCACACCGCCATTACAGACTGCACTCCTGTTTGGAACGCACCTGCTCGAACAATTCCGTCGCCCTCTAACACAGCGGATTATTCCACCCGACCACTCCATTCTCCCTCACACGCTCATCCTCCTCCCCTCCCCATTGCAGACGCGAGAGAAGGACGCAGGGAGCTCTGGCTTCTGCGGGGTCAGGCCTAAAGTATGAAGTTTAGAACACTTTATACTTTAGGCCTGACCCCGTGGAATCCGTACTTCTCAGCCACTCTGGCCTTGAGTTCTTCTGCTATCGTGTCACGATTCGCGCCGTGGTGCGCCTCACGATGGTGATTAGGACAGAGCATCGCGACGTTCAATTCCGAGTCTTCTCCGCCCTTGGATAGCGACGTTATGTGGTGAATCTCAAGGTAAATGCCACCATCGTGGGTTCGGAATCCCTGGGCTCCGCACCATTCACACGAACCTGCTGCGCGTATGCGAGCACGCCGACGCACTGAATGGTTTCCTCTATAGACCTTGCGTGAAGAGGTTCTTAGCTTCGTTTCGGCAGCGAGCGGCTCGTGGAACTCGAACTGATCGGTGAAGTAAGGCAGACCCGCTTCGCGCAGGAGAACATCCAGTGCCAGTTCTGGGTGCTTGATGATGAAGAGGGCATGTCCCTTGTTTGACCCTGACAGCTCATAAATGACCACATCAGAACGATCACAGCAGTAACGCTCACAGAAACGACGGCGAAGAACCGACACCCTCGCGAGAAGGCAATAGTTCGCTTCAACTCCCAAAGGCCGCAGGTGATAGCCAAGGGCACCATGCCTACCCAGTACGTAACTCTTTACGTACCCATAGCGGACGCCGTCTCTGGATACCGTGATGGTCTTGCCCCCAGGGGTGGCCTTGCACGCGAACCCATGCTCGTAATCAAGGACCTCCAGAAGACGAGAAACTCTTTCCGGCAACTTTCTCCCTCGGTAACCAATCGGAGTGTACATCGTCAGCAGCACCCTCGCTAGAGATCCCTGAGAATCTCCTTCTCTGTCGCCTTGTAGTTTTCTTCGGAGATGAGGTCCTGCTTACGCAGGGTTCTGAGCTTCTTGAGCCGTTCTTCAACGCTCAACTTTGGTTCAAGTTCTGGCGAAAGTGCCGCGTTGCCGTTGTCGCCGCTTGCCTCCGTGTTGCCTATGGGCGTAAGAGCCACGCATACCTCGGTCGGCGACACACGGCGCCACCCTCCCGAAGCCATGTCGACCAAGCCGCCCAAGGGAGCGACATATCCCAAGCAGAGGTTCAGCAGAGAAACTGGGTTGAACTTCGATCCCACCCGGAATTCCTGAAGCTCATATCCAGCCTTCTCGAAAGTCAGCCTTAGAGCATGTTTCTTCCGTATCCAGTAAGTCAGTGGAGTCCGACCGACCATTTTGGCGGGCAGATTGCTGGAGTACGCCGTGACTTCGGCACCGCTTGGCTCGCTCTTGATTTGGATGGCTTGGTACCTTCCGCTTAGGATCGTTCCAAAGCCAGTCGTTCCCAACACGAACATGCCCAACAATACGACACAAATGACTTTCATCTGCTTGGGAACGATGCATTCCATACAACGACTCACTGATTCCAGCGGTGGCTACGTGCGAGCATCATAACACATTGCCGCATCGTGGCAAGGAAAGGGGTGGATTTTGGGAGACCGCTGTGCGATGCTGCTTACATGGCGAAAGGTAAGAAAGCCAAGAACCCACATGCCGTTGCCCTAGGCAAATTGGGCGCCAAGAAAGGCGGCGTAGCCAGGGCGAAGAAACTCTCGCCCGAACGACGTTCCGAAATAGCCCGGAAGGCAGTCAACGCACGCTGGGCCAAGAAGAAGAGCAAGGGCTAATCATCCTTCCCAACCAAGGAAATCAGTGGAATCTTCATTTTATACTTGCCCGGGCAGGTATTGCATGAAAAGATTCCCCTAACCTGCGAGACGGGAGTCCGGGTGATTCCTTGGCGCGAGACGGGGCCGGTGGTGTTGCAGCACCAACCGGCCCCCAGGTAAGCATCAAACCCTTAACGAGAGGAATGCTCACCATGTCAAGGAACGTACCAGAGCAGAGCGTCATCGGTCAAACGGATGACAGACCACCCCGCGACACGGCTCGGGGCAGGCAGAACCACGAAACCACCGGCCCCCAGGACAACAGTCCCACACAATCTGACCCTTCTAATCATTCTGCTCACAATCATTCTGCCTCCGATCCGGACCGTGTCACTCTCACCGTTGACCTGCCGGAAGACCTGCATGAGCTGCTATCCGTCATAGCGGCCGAAGACGACTCCTCCCCCGGCGAACTGATCCGCCAGATGCTCGAAGAAGATGCATCTCTCCAGGAAACAATCCCTAATCATTCTGCTCCAAATCATTCTGCCTTCTTCCTCTGGATTTTTGCGCTTTTTGTGTTTTTCGCGGCCATTCCAAGTCTCGCCGACACCTCCCCCGGTGTTCGGCATCCGGGTCCGTTCCGCATTAGCTCTGATTGGCGTGATCAGCGGGCTCTCTTCTCCCTCTGGCCCTTCGCTACCTTCGCGATCTTCCTTGGCCCACCGTAGCCCCGAGGCGAAGGCGGCTGCTAGTCCCTCTTCCCCTCCCCCCGGAGATTTGGTATAATGGCAACACACATGCGCTGCGGGCGTAGCACAACATGCTTGCTGGCCATACTTGGCCTACTGATAACCGGAACAGCCCTGGCAGACAGCTTCACCGGCAAAGTCATCGGTGTGTCTGACGGCGATACGATCACGGTACTCGTCACAAATTCCCCTAATCATTTTGCCCACAATCATTCTGCCAATCTCCCCTCCTCTTCTCCTTCGCTACCTTCGCGTCCTTCTGTTAGTCTTTCCCCCGTCAAAGTCCGCCTCGCCGAGATCGACACCCCCGAACGTCACCAAGCGTTCGGTACCCAGGCGAAGAAAGCCCTCTCCCGGAAGATCTTCGGCAAGACCGTCAAGGTCCTCTATGAAACGCGCGACCGCTACGGCCGCATCATCGGCAAGATCTACCTCGGCGACAGATGGGTCAACAAAGAGATGGTCGAGGAAGGCTTCGCATGGCATTACAAGTATTACTCCAAGGACAAGGAACTCGCCGCCGCTGAAACCACCGCTCGTGCGAAGAAGGCCGGCCTGTGGTCACATAAGGATCCCACTCCTCCCTGGGAGTTCAGGCGCACAAAGCGCACACCGAAGAAGACAACAGTCATAACCAAGTCACCGGCTCCGGCCAGCGCCGGGCAGTATTGGCTCAATACTTCCTCCGGCACCCGCCACAACCCATCCTGCAAATACTTCAATAACACGATGCGCGGGCGCTCGTGCGGGGCGAATGAAGGGACGGCGTGTGGGATTTGTGGAGGTTAGAGCGGTGGTTGAACTTCCTTCTGTCTACATTGCCCGAATCCGCTTGTTGATCGTAGCCGTGCTCTCATCCGGCGAAGCACCGGTGAGTTCGCAGAACCGATTGAGCCCTATGACGCCGCGCAGAAGGAATGCTTCCAGATCCTGTGGCGATATCGTGACCTCTCCCAACACCCTTATTGGTGCATAAAGCATGAGGCCTAGGAAGACGAACATATGCGAATCTATGTCAATCCAATAGAACAGACCCACGACACATTCGAACAGTGTCTGGAAGTATCTGCGCACTTCTGGGATATCGAATAGTTCCCTCGAATCTTCACCATATCCGAGGACTTCTATCTGCACCCGATTTCGGTTCCGCTCGACCAGGTCGGGGACAAAGGTCTGCAAGATGCCACAGACGTTTCACACGTCAAGGTCCTCGATCTCTCGTCTGGAAACCTGGATTATCACCGGGGTCTTCACGGCTACGCATACCTCGATACAAAACAGATATTCTGGCTGCTCAGGCGGCACTTCTCAAACGGCTCGTCCCCAGACTTCACTGCTTTCCAAACCCCAACTCAGTGTAGAACTCTGTATTTTGCCAGAAGGGTCTCATGACCCTCCGGGGTCGGGCCTGAAGTTTTACAGTTTAGTAAACTGTAAACTTTGAGCCTGACCCCGCCCAAACTCCGAAGCACTGCACCATCGCTTCGAGAATGTCATATGGGACGGGCTGCACGTAACAACTCCCTGCTACTCTATGATTGCCTTCAAGAACGCGTCTGCGGCGTCGGCGTAGAAGTCGATATTGATCTTCGTCGCCATGTCGTCGGGCAGGTCGAAGAGTTGTCTGCGGGCGGCTATGGGCATGAGGAGCGTCGCCGCGCCTTTCTCGACAGCAAGCTCTGCCACAGCAACGGCATTGGGGATCATCTCGACGGATCCACCCAGGTTCAGAGCCCCAGCGATGATGAGTCCGCCCTTGCAGCTTCGCTCAATGAGCGAACTGCATAGCGCGACGAGCACGGCCAGACCAAGTCCCTGGCCGGTGTTGTCGTTGTCCATCGCCCGTAGCTGGACGGAGAATTCGTGAGCGCGTGGATCGCGGTCGCCGACCAACTCGTGAGCTCCGGTGTACAGGTTCTGCTCACCGTAGCGCACGCTCTCCCGGAAGGCCGGGGGCACAGGCGCATTCAGAATGCGCACGCCACTCCCGGGACCACTCGTGACTTCGAGCCGGTAGAGCGACGGCGCGGCATCCTGACCGCCCGGACTGACCGCCCACACCTGCCCTGGAGGAAGGGGATCGGTGTCAATAGCCTCGTCGCTGTGAAGCTCCGGCGTGGAGACGAATTGCTCCACGCCGTCGACGCCCAGACTGAAGCTGAAATGTGTGTTTCTGAACTCAGTCTTCAGTACCCGTTTCTGCTGTTCCTTCACACGCCGCCGGCTTTCCAGGGCCAGCCGCACGATTTGGTCGAGCTCTTCATCCGGCACAGGCATGGCCGGGTCCGGGTAGAGAAGCTTCAAGAGACCGCTGATGGTCTTCGTGACCGCCTCGATATCGCGACCGCTCAGCGCGCCGCCCCAGTTCACGCGGCCCTGCAATGCAGTGATGCGGCTTCCCACTCGCAGCCGATTCCAGCACTCAGAGAGAAAATCGCTCACAAGGCCGAAGTGATCCGTCAGATTCTCGTTCGGGTTCAGTTTCGGAAAATCCCAGCCAGGCACGTAGGCGTGAATACGGTCCATGAACGCGGTATCCGCCCGCATATCCTGGGGCAAAGGACTCAGAAGGTGGCCGATGCGCTGCTGTTGCTGCACATCTACGTCAAAATTGCCGACCATGACGATTCCGCCATCAGCACGGATGCTCTCCTTCCCCCGCGAGAACTCACCGGACGCCATGTAGCCCTTCATGATATTCACGCCGTCCTTCTGATCGAAGGAGACACCGGAAATCTCATCGAAGCACACAACATCGTAAAGACACACCAGCCCTCGCTGTCCGTTCGCGTTGTTCACAAACATCTTGGCGACCGTCGCTTTGCCCCCGGAGATCAGGTGTGAATAGGGCGATATCTGCTGGTACAAGTGGCTCTTGCCCGTGCCACGCGGGCCGAGCTCGACCATGTTGAAGTTTCGTTCGACGAAAGGCACCATGCGCAGAATCGTGACCAACTTCGCGCGATCGGAGAGCGTTTCGGGTTCGAGGCCAATGGAGCGAATCAGGAAATTACGCCATTCCAACGCCGTGAACTGGCCGCGTGCTTTCTGAAGAACCGAGAGAACATCCGCCTTCGAAAGTTGAATCGCGCGGAGCCCTTCTATGGCGAAAGGACGACCGTTCTTTTCCTGCGCGATGGCGGCGTCATAGCCAAGCGTGACCTCAGCGTAGAAGCCATCCGTCAACATCCGTTCGTTGTCGTGGACGGTCTGGTCGTCGATGCGCACGTCCTTCAGGCCGAGGCTCGGAAGTTCGGCAATGAAACAGTCATGCTTCGCGTCCAGCCGCGCCTTCACGATGTCGATCAGCTTGACGGATCCCTTTTCACGGGCACGCGCCTTAAACAGTTCCTCTTCGCCCGTACGGACCGTCCGGTCGCTGAGCTGCCGCTCGACAACCTTCAGCCCTTCCTCGATCTCGTTCTCGTCGACTGTGGCGCAGTAGCGTCCCAGCAAGAATTCGACGACATACGTGGGAACCGGGTACTGACGGCTGTACTTCCGCACCAAATCCTTGCGCACCAGGTAGCCGTCAAAGGCCGACGCGGCAAGTTTGTCGAGGTGGTCTAGCTTCATGAGATCTCTCCAAAGTGGCAAGAGCTTCCAGCTCCTGCATTGCCGGAGCAGGATGCTTCGGCCACTCTACTGTTCACCTCCCACGGCGGTGGGTTTCTTCACAAGCACGCGCTCATGCGCATCCAGCAGGACAACGCTCACGCTCGTTCCCTCAAGATCCTCGTCCGTAACAAGCAGACCGACCTTGCCTTCGGCATCTACAGGCTTCGGTTCGGCTACGCTCGTGCCTGCATCATTCGCCTTGGTACGTATATCCGCTTTCAGAAAGTGGCAGGAGCTTCCAGCTCCTGCATTCCCGGAGCTGGAAGCTCCGGCCACCTTAACCTTAACGCGACAACGCAGGCCAAGCCACTGGACATCTTCAATCGCAACGTGCACGGCCTGCGCTTGGCTGCCGCCACCGAACACGATGTCCGGCGTCACGCATTCCTGAAGGCTGATTCCCCCGTGTGCGTACTCGTTGCCGGCAAAATAGGCGTGGCTGTCTCGGCAATAGGCTACCGGCTTCTCCTTGTTCCAGTACCACGGCGAAGTTACGCAATCGGTATGCGCCGATTCCTTGACCACCGCGCACCGACTCCACCGCGTCTTCGCGAGGTAGTGCGGCAGCTTCTCGACCGCGAGCCCGCCGGGGAGCATCAGCCATCCGTGATCCGTCACGACGCGAACGGACTTCCATCCCGCGTTGAGCAGCTCTGCGATCCGGTCCATTACCAGATCGAGCTGCTCATCGACCCGCGCCGCCATCTTCACTTGGAGCGAATGGCCCAGCTTGTCGAACTCGCCATACTCACACCATGCCCGCCGGGAGCCCGCGTCAGGATCTCCCGTATCCGCGTTTCCAAGCACCTGGTATTCTGCTTCGCCGAGCAGCTTCCGCAGTCGGTCGGCGTTCAGAGCGCCGCCTTCGCGGACCGATGGGTTGAAGTCTGGCTCTGGGTCTTCGCCCTGCAGGTAGCTGGCGGCCGGGGACGTGGCCGGCTTCGCTGTCGCGGTGACCGTGGGTAGAGCAGCCCATCGCCAATCTTTGGCGATCTCCAAGCCCCGTTTCTCCGCTCGTTCGGCAAGACGCATCCCGAGGTCGTAGCGGAGCCCATCGACGAAAAGCAGACACTGACCGGGCTCTGCGGCGACGGTCGCAGGCGTATCGGCGCAACATGGCAGAGGGGACTCGGATACCAACTTCTGGAGTCTGCCGGCGGATGCGCAGAGCCAATCGCTGTACAGCGCGCGTACGGCAATAGATACGGCCTCGACATCCTGCGCCGCCTTGCACTGTGCCAGGGCACGCAAGGCCGCGCTGTCCGCACGGTGGCCGCGCTCGACATACGCTCGTGCCAGTTCGTCTGGGGTATTCCCGTTCAGCGGCGCTGCTGTCTCGGTTGCGAGCGCGTCCAGGTATTCAAGCGCCTGCGCCAACGCACTCCAACCCAGGTTCGCCCATACCCATGTCCGGCGCTGGCCATGCTCTTCTTCCAACACCGCGATACGATTTCGCGCCTCTGCCGGCAGGATGCCATCTAGTTCGAGAAGCGCCTTCCGCAGCGCGGCCTCGGCCTTCTCGTTCTCGTCCGGCCAGGGCTCCTTGTCGAACAGCATTTCGGACGTGGGTTTTGAGCGCCGCAGGACATCCGGCACCCCGGAATAGAGACCGGGTGACTCGCGGAACCTCTGCCAGACGGTCTCCCACGCGTATTCGTGTGTACCCAGCTTTTCTCCGGCGACAAGCTCCCCTTCGCCTTCGGGGTCGAAATCATACTCCTCGCGACACCGCGAGCAGAAGGCCGTCCACTTTGCCGGGTCCCATTCTCCGCGCGTACCTTCGGAGTCGTCTAGCCATTGCAGGAGATCACGTGCCGTGTCATCGACCATAAGCTTGTCGAAATCCTCGGCATCAAGCCGCTTCCCACTGAGACGCGTGACCGGTGTCACGGCCAAATGGCTGAGTGCTCCCAGCGCGGCCTGCCGCGTCCGACCGTCGCGCGAGACATCGAGCCCCAAGCCGCCGTCTTCAGACACGAGGAAAGCCTCAAGCGTCCAGTCCTTGCCGTTCTTCTGCGTCCAGACCGCGCCGCGATACTGTAACTCGACAAGAGGCTGCAACTCCCGCGGGCATTCCTCGACCGCTCTCAGCAGTTGCCGGTTGACTCCCGGCAAGTAGATCACCGGAATCTCGTCATCGGGAAGTTTCACGTCCGGGAGCGTCCGCTCGATCACGCACCGCAGCCAGATCGCGGGACCGATCTTCTGCTCGGGATCATACTCGCCATAGGTCAGCAGGCCGGGCTGGATGTTCTTGAGCTGGGCGACCAATGGCTGCCACTGGCGGTCGGCATCCGTCCAAACGATGGCCGCCGGTCGGACCATCTCGCCGGGATTGAATCGCGCCGCATGCGAGAGCGATTCCTGAACGGCTTCGAGCAGTGTTGGGGCTTGGATCTTCATGACAGGCTTACACCCAGCCTTTCGTAAATCTTGCATAATTGTATTCGTCGATAAGCTTGAGAAACGTCTTACCACAGTCGGGCGGAAGGCTGCACGAGAGAGATTCTGCCAAGCGTTTCATCTCATACATGAACGTCACATACTTGGTTGCCGCCGGAGGCGAGTAGTAGCAGCCATATCCCGTCGCGATCTTGTCATCCCAGGTCGGCAAGAAGGATGGCGCAAGAAGGTGCAGGGCCTTGGCCACAGCAACCGGACTCTTTGTGTCTTTCTTCTTTCCGTGGGCGATTCGAAGTGCCCGTAGGAAGACCGCAAAGAGACGCTTCACCTCTGGTTCATCAACTTTGGCAAAAGTCGCAATGTCTCGTCCCCTCAATGCTTCAAGGGCTGACATGTTTCTGTTGATCGCTCTTTCCAATCGGGAGAATCTGAAGGAGCCATAGCGGTAGAAGGCTTGGTTCCACGTGAGGAGCAGGACCCCGAGACTATCGGCCATGTCTGCCGGGTTTCCCCAGAAGTGCTGCACAAGAAAGGTCGCCGTCTTGTACATAGCATCTCTGGGCTCGTTCTTTTGAAACGCACGGTAGCCCTTCTTGAAGGCTGTTGGGGAGACATGGATGCTACTGGTCATCTTTCGTCTCCCTCAGTTTCTTCCTCGCGGCTTCTTTTGCCGCGTTGGTGTAGTGCAAATCGTTCCAGCGGTTGCCGTCGAATTCGGGGCTACCCATGAAGTTCTGCGTGGATTCGTTCCATGACCAGAACCAGGGGTATTCGTCCTTCGGGCGCTGGGGTTCCTTGCCGCGGTCTTTGCCCCATTTGACGTTGGGCTTCCAGCGAAGGATACCGGCGCCCTTTTTGCTGTGTGGCAGGTCGTTGGCCATGAAGGGTCGCATGTTGAGGCGGACCCCGTCGTTGATGTCCGGGTTCCAGCCGATGGCCTGCTGATGCAGCGGTTTCCAGCGGACGAAGATGTCGAACGGCGGGTCACCCTTCAGGATTGCGAGCAGACGGTTCTGCAACTCGACGGCGGCGGCCAAGCGGTCTTCCGCGCCACCTTCGCCGCGCGCAACACCGTCCTTCTGCCGTGAGATCCAGTCCCCGAGATAGCTGTGCGTCAGCTTCTCTAGAACCTTCCGGCCTTCGCCTTTGCCTTCGGCCAGATTGTGGTAGTTGACCAGCGCGTGGAAACCATCCCGCTTGCGGCCGTCCCATAAGTGCCAGATGAAGGGACGGTGATGGAACAGCTTGCAGTGCTGCTCGAAGAAGTCGTTTCGTAGCCAATCATCCAGGTTCCTTGCCTTCGATCCCGTGGCAGCGATCAACTCACGAACCTTCGTATCGGTCCATGCCTCACCGTAGGCTTTGCGTAGCAGGGCGAGGAGGCGGTCGGCAGCCAGGTCTTCACCGCGGACGGAGGGGATACAGACGATGCCGTCGGGGTCGGCGAACGGGATGAGATCGGCACAGCTTGCCACGAGCGTTCGCGCCCGGTCGCTCAACCGCATCTCTGCGTCGAGTTCCGCCGGCCAGCGATAGCCGAGCAGTCGTGCCGTGGCAATCTGGAGAGTGGCCGGAGCATCCTGCTCCGGGCTGCCGGAGCTGGATGCTCCGGCCACCACCGGAAAGCCGTGGAAGAGCCATTGCGTGGGATCGTCGCTTTCGGGGTCCGGCAGGCCGTGAGGGTATTCCTGCTCCGCCACTTTCGCCCAATGCTCCAGATCGAACGGCACCTTGGCGAGTGTGGCCGCCGGAACCTTCAGCGATCCATCGAATTGGCGTACAGCTTCGGCGTACTGATTGGAGGAGCAGAATGCCCACAGAGCCGGGAGATTCCTGGTCTCAGCAGGCAATAGCACCGTTGTGTTGTCATCGTAGTGTTCACCCGTGTACAGCGTTACTGGGAGATGCCGCATCTGAACGACAAGAACGCCTAGATGGCCCCTTACATGGCTGCCTCGAAGGTGCGTGTTCTTGCGCACGGCCTTTGCCAGTTCGTTGTACGCGTGAAGCTGACCTCGCCCGTGTTCCCACAAGAGAGCGGATGAGCGTCCGCCGTACGGCCGAGTTGCGTCAACAGTTCCTTGCCACGGAACCCAACCTTGGGCGAAAGCCGGCAACTCCCAGAAAAGTACCCCGAATCGCGGCAGATCCCCGGTGGCCAGCCCTTGGTGACATCTGACGTGATCGGACAGCAACTCACGGCAACTCACCTGCACCAATGAGATCCGGCTGTCAATATGGCTGCATTGGTCTTCCTGCCGGGGTAGAACAGGTACGTCCGTCTCCAAGCATCGCGCCTTCCGCTGTGCGTCAGAGGCCTCTGCAACGTCGAGGCCGGCGAGAAGATGGTTCGAATCTGGCGAAGAACGGCAGAGCACGGAAAGCGCAACGTTAACGACGTGGCCGCTGATCGTGCTGAAGGCGCACGGGCCAAGCCTTGCCAAACAGCACCACTTCACATTCTGCAGGAGATGGGTCCTCAGTGATTTGTAGGAACCCAGGAATAGCCAGCTTTGCGGCGTAACCAGCGCAGTCACTCCCTCCTGAGAACAGAATGCAAGACACCTCTGCACGAATGCAGTGGCCAAATCCCGCTTGCCCTTCGCATAGTTCCTCTCCACGAAAGCCTTTAGGTTCTCATCCTGCTTGCCGCGCGCCAGATACGGAACATTGGTCGCAACAAGGTGATATCGCCTCGTGAGCAGGACGAAGGCATCCAGTACGCCCCCGCCGCTTACCCCCAACTCCTGCCGCTCGAAATCCTGATCCTGCCGAAACGTCTCCAGTCCCTGGAGAATGGCATCTTTCAGGCTTCCAATGTCTGGGCCGCCCACGCCGGTCTTCACTTGTGATGCCGGGTCGATGAGACTGCCCAGTGTGGATGCGTTACGGAACAGGTCGTAGACCTGGTTCATGATGAAGTTGCTGCCGGGGGCGAGCGCGCACCATTCCTCTTTCGTCCCGCCGATCTCCAGGCCGCAGCATGCGATGTTGAGTTGCGGGAGATCGAAGGTGGCCGGAGCATCCTGCTCCGGTTCTTCTGCGTTCCGGAGTTGAAAGCTTCGGCCACTCTCACCGGAGCTGGAAGCTCCGGCCACCTTCCGCCAGGGCCAGTCCTTCAATCCCGCTTTGTCCGGATTCTCCCAAACGTAGCGCACCTGAAAGCGGTACTCTTTCTCGCTGCGGATGATGTGGTCGTAGGGTTCGTGCTGCCAGAACTGCCCGGTTCGGCCGAGAATCTCGTTCGCCTTGTTCGATGTGAACGATTTCCAACTATGCACGATCCTGCCCAGCTGGTTGCCCGAGGTCGGCTCGACGATGGCGTGAACGTGGTTCGGCATGATGCTCCACGCGTGAAGTCGGTAGCGCTCGCCATCGAAGTAGCCTAGTGCACCGGCGACCAGCTTGGCGATGTCCGGGTTCTCCAGCCAGCATTCGCCGTGGCTGGCGTCGAGATACTTCTCGATCTTCTCCGAGTACAGGTAGCGGAGACGTTTTTCTTCGTCTTCCGAAAGATCGCGGTCCGCCTGTGTGGCCGTTGCGATGATGTCTTCGCGTTCTTGCCTCCATTCGTCGAGTGTTGCTTGAGGAATGGAGTCGGCCAGTCGGAAGCACACGTGGTAGATAGCGTTGTCGCAGGTCCAGTGCGGGAGGTTGTCACCTTGCTGAATCTTGAGCGTTTCCCAGTCTGGAGCAATGGTGGCCGGAGCTTCCAGCTCCGGTTTGCTTCCGCTGTTCCTTTCACCTCTACCGGAGCTGGAAGCTCCGGCCACCTTGACGAAGCGCAGATACTTCCACTCGCAAGCGGGAAGAGCACAGGCTTTGCGGCACTGCTCTTCCGTCGTGCCTGTGATCCCGGAGCTGGAAGCTCCGGCCACCTTCCCAGCCCACCACGCGCCGAGCGTGTTATCAAGAAGGAAGTCTACCATGTAGTCTTCGGTGAAGAGCTGGGTGACCGCCGGCAGTTCGTCCGCCCCGATCTTGTTGCCGGACGCGTTGACCTCATCCTTCTTCTTCGACTGCCAGAACTGGTAGACCCAGCCGATGGCATCGGTCGCCGTAAACGTGTCCTGCGCCAAGGCGTCGAGCAGACTCTCCAGTTGAATACGGTGATTGGCGGCAAACGGGATCTTCAAGAGGGGGTCGTCCGGCCGGAAGATTTGCGGCAGCATGTCCTGTGCGCAATGGCTGGCGTAGATCCACTTGTCCTGGCTGGCATCGCGGGCGAGTTCCTCACATTCCGCCAGTGTGATCGCTACTCCCATGTCCAGATCGATCAGCAGATCGTTCTCCGCGAGGAAGCGGGCAAACAGCATGCGGTGCCAATATTCATAGGCGCACTCGTGGACGATGTGGCGCATGTCAAGCCGGCCGGCCTTGTCCTGCTTGTCGCCAAGCTGACGCGCTCGTGCCCGCAGATGCCGGCGAAGCTGACGCGCTTCAGGATCCATGTGCCCATAGGGCTCGTGGTGGTGTACCGCCAGCGACTCCAGCGCTTCTTTCGCGCCGGCTTCGGCCGCGTCACGGGCTTCGATGACCGTCCGTTCGAGCTTGTTGCGCAGTTGTGTGGTGAGGGTACTCATGAGATTTCACCGCCGAGATCGCAGAGGTTCGCGGAGAGGAATAAGGGCTCGGTGCTTGCGCGGCCGCGCCTGATATGCCAATGTCTTCTCAGATCTATGGGAGTAAAGGGCTGTCGGGTAGAACCCTCGGGTCCCCGCGTCAAACACTCCCCTTTCTTCTGGAAGCCCCGCCGGCGATAGCATCGCCGGCCCGACGCCCTGCTTCGGCAGGGCGTTTCTTGGTTTGCGCCGAAGAATTGCGCCATTTCTGATTCGGCACAAGTTGCGTAAGCATCGTATGTGCAGTTGCTTACACCTTCCGCGGACCGCGAACTTGCGCCGAACTTGCGCCGAACTTGCGCTTTGGCATGCCTATGGTGCATCCGTTTTGTCCCCTCTCGCCGGGAACCATCTTCCAGCGCTCGTACGCCCCTCAACCTTGGCCTTTCCCTCTCTCTTCAGCTCCTGCAGCATCTTCTGAACGGCGTCCTTTGACTCGGAGGGGAGCACCTGTCGAAGCTCTCTCAGCTTGCAGCCAGTCTTGCGGCTCTGCTCGATGTGCCGGAGCAACAGGGTTTTATTGGTCTCGCGGTCGAGCCCTTTGCGCCGCGTATAGTGGCCCCTCTTGCCGGCAAGTTCGTAGAAACGGCGAGACAGGAAGTAGCGAGTCCCGCGCCCGCGGCCGGTTCGCTCCACCGCGCCCATTTCAATGAGTTCGTTGAGTACCGGACGCAAGCCATCGGGTACCGCGTGTTCAGAATGGACTTGATCAAGAACCAAGAAATGATCCGTGCCGAAGCTCTTCAGGCGTTCTTCTCCGAGCCTTTCAAGGTACTTGAGGAAGAGCGGATCCTGGACTTCCCCATGCAGTGTGAGCGCTACCTGGAAATCATCGCTACGCGTGTAGTCGGGTAGGCGCTTGCTCTGTTTCACGGATTCTTCGAACATCAGGTTGGCGCCCTGGCCGGACCGCTCAACCAGGCCACATCGGCCGAACGCTTCCGCAACACGACGATTTCGTGGGCTCTGCGCCCAGAGAATGTTGTCAGCGGTAACGCCGGGAGGAAATCCGCCGGGGCTTACGACCTCCAGCCGCCGCGGGTATTGGCGTACGAAAATCGAGCCGCCTAATCGGTAGTCGCGATGGCTGGCAGCATTGAGAAGCGCTTCGCGTACCACGGATTCCGTAAAGGTCGGTACGTCCCATACGAAGAGCCCATCCCGGTAGTGCTGCACGTCATTCCGCAGGTCGATGGTCTCCCATAGCCTGTCGTAAATCAGGAAGAACCCCTCGCGCAAATCGAGACGCTGTTGGGCAGGTCCCGAGGCCTCGCCGGAGCGGTATTCGAAAACGACCTCGCTCTGGGCAAGATGGCGGCCCAGGGCAGACCGGGTTCCGAACAGAATCAGAGCCGCATACGTGATTCCTCCGTCAACAGCTAGTTCCGCGTCTATCAGCAAGCGCTCAATGCTATGGCCGGCCAGCTTCTCATTGCCTGACTTCTGCATCCATCTTCTGCGGAAGTCCTCGATAGCAGCCACATCCAGGTCAGTCAGAGCTGCGTCCGCGCAAATCTCTGCCGAGAAGTCCGGTGCGGCCTCATCGAAGATCCTCTTGAGCTGATCCGGGGACATTGGAACGAGGGCGTCGCCGCCACGCATCCAGTACGCGCCCTTGTAATGCACCGGCATGCCAATGGGCCGCGAGGGCACATGGAATATCACGATGCGCCTACCATCATGCTCGAACTCCTCGGCCTCTATGCGCAGGTGCAGGCGCTCGACAAGCCCGGCCTTTGTACGTTCCAGGTTCTGGAATGCTCGGGTGCCCACAGGACAACGAGGACGTTTGTCCGTTACACCCAGAATGAACTTGCCGCCCTGTTCATTGGCCAGCGCCACGCAGTACCGGGTCAACTCCTCGAAGTTGTACCGGTTCTCGGCCATCTTGAATTCGAGGTGCTCTCCCTCATCGGCGTGTAGCCACTGGTCGAACTGTTCCCGTGTCGTCTTCACTCTACTCTCTGCGTTCCTTTGCGGTTGACCTTCTCATCCTACAATCACTGGGCCATCCTTCAGCTTCTTCACGATCTTCTTCCGGTTCTCGTCCCACCACGCATCCGCATCTGCCTCGCTATGGAATGTCGCCTTGGTGAGCTTCAGCGATTGCGCCTTGGGTTCCAGAAGCCGTGCTGCTGCCAGCGCGGTGTTGCTGAATTGCTGAGCCAGCGCGTCGGTCCTGGTCTTCCACACGGGAAGCGGCGTCGCGCTGAGCGTCTTGAGCAACGCTCTGTCATCGCTGATGGAGAGGGCGGGCACCTCCGCGATCCCCTCGGCTTCCAGGATCTCCTTCCTCTGGGCTTCTGTCAGCTTTCCCCAGTTGTCGGAGGACTCCAGGGCCTTTATCTCACGCGCGTGTCCTTTCAGCAGTTCCGAGTGCGCGGCTTTCAGGGCCTTGCGGAGCGCCCCGGTAATCTCCTTATGAATGGGAGGGACGGGGTCAGTCTTATCCAGGAGCCGGCGTTCATTCTCGACGGCATCCGCCTGGGATTTGAGTGCAGCCGTTTCCGGCAGGCTGGCTCCATGGTCGAGCAGGCGCTCAAGCGTTTCCCACGCTGGTTTGCGGTCGGTTGCGAGCTTGGACTCCTCCTGCCATTGTTCCGCCTGTTTCCCGAGCGAGTCGGCTTGCTTGTGTATCTCGGTGAGCTGTTCGTTGCCGGCAAGAGCACGAAGCGTCTCGATGTGACCGGTTCCCGGGCACGCTGGTAGCGGAGGCACGCCGCCCGCCTGCGCGGCGAGTGCCATCAGGGCATCGAGGAACTCCTCCGCCTTCGCGGCTTCCTCACCGGATTTGCAGGCAATTCCCGCGGAATGGAACAGCTTGCGCAGCCTGATGCGTTGCTTCGTGTCGATCGTAGCGGTCTCGACGCGGAAATCTGTCATCGACACCTTTGCCTGGTCGAGTTGTCCGACCTTGAGCGCCGTGCCCTTGTGAGTGGCCCGAAGGTGGCCGGTGGTATGCAGCGCTATGAGCGCGCCATCAATGGCATCCCGGGACCAGCCGTACGGCGTACTTTCGAAGGCGTCCCGGATTTCCTTCCCGCGCTTCCCCGTTCCGACTTCGGCCATCAGGCGCGCGCATACCGTATGCTTCTCCGCCGTGTCCTTCCAATCCACGGCCTGCAACGCTTCTTCGTCACCGTTCTTCGCACGGTTGATTACGCTGGGCCAACGATTGTCGTCAGCATCCCGGAAGTTCGGGAACATTCGATCGAGGCCGGCCTCCGCCGCCGCGCGCACCTTCTCGACAACATCCAGCTCGAACCGTTCGTTGCCGCCGCCCTGGTAGACCTTGGCCGCGCCAACCACATCACGCACAATGCGGTTCCGAGTGTCTTCGGCACCCCGCATGCGCGTACTCATTGCATCGCGGGCCTCCCTGCCCTCGTTCGTGCTGGGGGTTCCCTTAAAGTCGAGCGTGGCCTTGGCCGCTTCGTATTCGACGGTAGCTTTCTTCAGGCCTTCGGCGTCCTGCTTCTTGACGTACACGAAGATGATGGGGCTATCGCTTCCAGCCCCTCGCGCGTCCGACAGCACGGTGCTCTCGTTCTCGCCCCACTCATCACGCACCCACACAGGAATCTCGTGCCCGGTCACCTCCGGAGTTTCCGCTCCGAAGTGGACCGCCAGTTTGCGCGGCTCCTTGCACTTGCCCTGCAGTATCTTTATGCCATTCAGCACACGGCTGCACTCAGCCGTGATAAGCGAAGTGCGCTTTGTCGACAGGGCGGTCAAATCGCTGGCGAGTCTCGTCTGTCGGTTGCGGAGCTCACGGTCCCATTCACTGCTTTCGCGGGTCTGGAGGCTATACTCCTCGTCCAGCTTGATCAGCGTGCCGTCGGCAACGAGCTTTTCGAGTACCGCGGGGATTTCCTTGCGCAGACGGACTCCATCCTTGCCCAGATCCTCGACGAGAAGGTCGGAGAGCATCTCCTGCGTAGCCCGGACCCCGATGTCGGCGACTGGCTCGCGGGGGAGTTTTCGAATCAGAAAGACAAGGCCGCACAGTCGTTGCGCGAGTCTGGCCTCTTCTGTGCCGTCATCGAGGTTCCGAATCGTCTCGTCAATCTCTCGAAGGAGAACGCCGGTCCTTAGCAGGTCTGGCTGAAGTTGCCTGAAGATGAAATCGGCTGACGTGACCGTTCCGAGCGGTCGGTCGGCCAGCTCGCGGACCGAATCGTGGACGATGCGAAGCTGCGTTCTCAGTTGGCTGCTGGTGCCGGGTACATCAACGGCCCGGAGCGCGTGTTCCCAGAAACGACGGCGGACCGGCAGAAGTGGGTAGTCATCGACTATTACGGCACGATCTTCCGAGCGTGGGCCGATGCGCGTACCAACGAGCTGCCTGTCGATTTCGCCGGCGTGCGCCTGGATGGTATCCTCAACCGCTTTGCGTTTGTCCGCCTTCTTGGCCAGGACAACGCGCCGCGTCACGGTTTCGACATCCGTATCGGACAACTCAACCGGAATCGTGAACCTGCCCTTGAGGCGTTGCAGGAGAGGAACACTGCCTGCCAGAGCAGTCTGCCCCGACCCGATGAGCAACACCCGGCTGTCGAGCTGTTTGCAGATTGCCTCGGCGACCTCTTGCACATCGGTGGAACGCTGTGCGCTGTCGCCAATGTAGAGCTGGATCTCGTCCAGCACGATCAACGTACACGGAATTTCACCGTCCACTGTCAGGATCTCACGCACAAGCCTGATGAAGTCGGCTGTACTGATGTCTTCAGCAACCGGGAACTGCGAGCGCAGAGCTGCCCGCGCCTGTTTCAGGTCAGGTGCGAACTCCGGGTCGGCGGCAAGAACGGCCTTGCCCAATACGGGGCTGACATAGAGGTCGTGGAGCTCGGCCGCAAAGTTCTTGCCGGCTGACTCAACGGCGCTCCTCACGGCGTCGTATATCTCGTTCTTCATGAGCCAGAGACAGAACCGGGCCTGCGGGAGCGCTTCCGGCAGGCCTTTCGATCGCAGCACAATGCTGAGCACCGCCAAGCGCACGCTTTCGCCGCCACCGGATGGAAGCGTCCCGGAAGCGGCATGGAGACCGCCGCGCCGTTTCCCCTGGGTGTCGAGTTCGCGAAGAAGATCCTGCACCGAGTCGGGGAGATGCGCCAAGCTCCGCGCGGCTGCGCCATCGCTCTCGAACTTCGTATCAACCCAAAGGTGCCGAAGCATCTTCAATAGATGGGATTTGCCTGATCCGAAGAAACCGCTTACCCATGCGGCACGCTGGACCGTCGAGTCGATGTCCCCAAGGTACGACGAGGATGCGCACCATCCCATCGAGGTACTGGCCTTCGCACACGAAGTGCTCAAGTTCGTATCGAAGTGTCTCGACCTCCTTCGCAGACATGCCCTCCGCCACGGAAGCCACACCATCATTCAGTAGCTTTGCTATCGCTGGGTCACGCTGGAATATGTCTCTATTCTTCATCAGTCATTCACTCCGTTGTGCAGAGTTACCGGAACGGCAAGGTAGTTCCATCCGTCACGAGCGTCCAGGAGCCGGTAGTTGTTCTCGTCGTATTCGCCGGGGAAGAAGAGGACGAGGCGCCCCCTGATACTGTGTTCCACGTCTTTCAATACGAGAGAGACTTTCGTGAATCCGTAGAGGCTCGCGACCCCATAGACGGCTACCACGGTGTTTGCGTCCACATCATCGGCGGTAAGGGCATCGCGCAGTTCATCGGCGGCGAAGGCCAGGAAGTCGCTACGCAGTTTCATCGTGAGGTTTTCGGGTTCCTCGAAGTAGACTTCCCGGTAATCCGTCGCGGCCATCCACCGGGCGAAGGCATTCGTAAAGTCGAACAGGTGCCAGCCGTGTCCGGCCTGCTTGGTGCCCAGCTCGAACAGTTCCAACCGCGCTCTCAGTCGGCGTTCGTCGACCTTCGGGTACACAACGAAAACTGTCTTCTGGCCGCCGGCCAGATTCATCTGCCAAGGAGCGGAGATGTGTCCTTGATACCGTGAGGCCAGATCTTCAATCCGTGCCATGTGCCAGCCTCTTTTCCTCGTCGGTCAGCAGCACGTCAAATGATACATGGAGAAGCCCTCCGGCTTTCTTCAGGTCGATGATGCCGAGCCGCTTCGCGTCCATTGCGCGATACATCAGGTCGTCCGGCGATGCGTCGAGGACCCGAACACAGGGGCTCTCGAAAAGCGCTTGCCCGCGGGCACCGACCAGATACACAAGCAGCAGCGCATAGGTTGTGACGTACGGTGTGGGAGAGACTTGCCTTCGTTTCTTCCTGACTCGGCCCTCAAGATGGCCCGACTGCGTCCATGACGACGAAGCGTTGCGAGCAACCTTATCCAGAATGCTGTCGTTCAGGCGGTCACCGACATACTCGCGGAGGACGGCCAGCATTTCGCTCTTGACCAGTTCCTGGCCGACATCCAGGGACAAGACTAACGGAGTTGTTGCACGGAGGAGCGGATCCCGTGCGAGAGCCGTCAACAGCGCAAGCAAAGGACGACCGCGATCGTCGGTCGTCCAGAAGCGCCGCATGAGACGGAACAGGGGAACGTCCCGGTCGAGCCCGTACAACTCGCCCAGCCGCTGATTCGTCAGTCGTCGCGTTGACGCCGTGCGCTTGCCGAGGAGATTGTGCTCGATTATCTCAACGGCATAGTCCGAGCGCGAAGCCTCAGGACGGCAGTGGGCCAGCACCGCGCTCAGTTCGTCAAACATGATCGTCCGGCTGGTGTGAGTGCCTCTGTCACCAAAGCGGAAGCCGAGTTCCACCCAGCGCGACATCGCTTCTTTCGTACCTCCCGACGCACAATGCAACAGCAAATCCTCCACCATCCTGCAACCCTTCGTTTCTCGCCGGCAAACTTGCCGGCCAATTGTTGACGCATGGTAGGAAGCTGGCGCTACTCTGTCAACTCTTTCTGACAGAGGTCTTAGCAAACCGCCACCCCTGGATTTCTGCGGTCGCGAGTTATTTGTGGGTCTACAGGACCTCATAGCGTAGTGGCAGGCGAAAGCGATCCAGCGTCCTCGGATTCATCTCGTTGAG
>Ga0272442_10003701_pt1 | contig 21342 bp, 16 predicted proteins | sample SSMForm2O_FD_200262 | JGI IMG/M metagenome (GOLD analysis project Ga0272442, IMG submission 200262) | Marine sediment archaeal communities from Little Sippewissett salt marsh, Falmouth, MA, United States - SSM-Form-2O | ecosystem: Environmental > Aquatic > Marine > Wetlands > Sediment ... | reverse complement strand
GGTTCGTTCCAGTTCTTTCTCGGCCAACTCAATCAGGCGGTTGATATGGCGCAGGTAACGTTCCTGCAGCAGCGGATCGCGCAGCATGGCAATCAGCGGCGGGGTCAACGACATGGTGATCCGAAAATCAACCCCATCATCGACGAGTCGCTGAAAAACATCCAGAAGCGGGATATAGGTTTCGGTTATGGCTTCGTACAGCCAATTTTCTTCGAGGAAATATTCTTCTTCCGGGTGGCGCACGAACGGCAGATGGGCGTGGAGCACCAGTGAAAGGAAACCTTTGGGGTCGGAATTTTGAAACATCATTTTAGTCAATAAAAAAGGTACTGATTAGTGGTGAGCGGTATGAAATAAGTGTTAAGTGGTAAGAAAAGGCTGGAATGGATGAAAAATGAACAACTAATTATCTATCGCCGAACAAATATCATTTCCCCGTCTTGACCCCCTGTTCCTATCATGACCCTTATTCTGATCGTGGCATCCGTTTCTTCATTAACCTTTACCCCTACCTTTTCCTTCTTCCTTAATCCTTATTCATATTTTGTTTTTTCCCGCTCAACCGCAGTCACTATCCGGCGCCGATCAATGCGGTCATGGGAAACGGCTGTGAAATCCAAAGGAATCTTGCAATCCGGCAAAGCGTAGCGCAAAGTAAAAGTCCCATCGGGACGCAGATTGACTTTCTGATTGCCGTTCAAGACGACTTCGGCATCGGGTTCAGTGCGGCCGTAAACAATTAATTCGGTCCACAGCTCAAAGAAAAATTGGCGCTGTTTTGCCTGTAATTGTTCGCTGGCACCCGGGCTGAAGATCTGTTCGCTGGCGCCGCCTTTCTCGAGCAGTTCGGCCGATGCCCCCAAAAGGAATTTCCGGTAAAAATCACTTTTTGATATGCCGGGAATGGTGAGGCCCTCAATCTGTTCGCGATTGGCGATTTCGGCAATCCGAGAATAATTCTTTATCTCTGCGTTTAACTCAAGATCATCCCTACCGGCGAGACTCTTGAAAGAGCGTACCCGGCGTAGCAGTGGATATAAATTGAAATAATAGGCCCGGATATCCTCTTCGGTGATATAAATCCGGCGCGCCTTGGCAAAACGATCGAGCCCTTTAGCCTGATCGGTGTCCAAGGCTTTGGCAACCCGTTTAGCCCGTGGCCAGGTAAAGACAAAGGCATCCTGGCGGTTGTTCTTAACGTCCATCCAGATCATATCCGAACGTCCGGACGCATTGGCCGGTGGGGTCATGGCCACATTCGATTGGGTAAAAGAATGAAATTCTCCGGATGGCGTGCGTACGCCGATCTGGCCGCAAAAATTGACATTGTCGGTCCATAGATTGATGTACCAATTGGTCATGTGTGGAGCGATATCGATATCAAAGCTGTGATTGGAATTATGCCCGTTGAATTCGCGCATAGTCACATCATGCAGCCGCAAGGCATATGAAGATCGATCAAATTCAGGCCCGAGTTTGTTTTGCAGATTCGCAATATCTTGCGGGGCGATCTCCCAATACGCGTGGATATTATTCGGATCGCGGGCCATCAGCGTTAGGCGGGTCTGATCATAACTGGTGGGGAGCTCCTCATCATGAAGTTCTACCCGCTTGGTCGGACGCGGTACTTGGTAATGATAAAGATTCTGGGCGGATACAGCGGCCTGCCGGGCAGTCTGGCTGGTAGTGTTATTGACCTGCCGCACCGGTGCTGGATCGGAATTAACGCGATTTTTAATTTTTTGTTCTGTTCTTTGATTGCTCATGAATAATATTCAAAATTGATGCCCTTATAACATTGTGGCTTTGTAATTTTAAGCCCTCATCCCGTCTTTCAAACCAGCGCTCCTTCCTTTTCCTCAATAAATCGACAACATTCCTTCGGCAACCGTATCCCAGGAAAAAACCGTTTCAACGGCCACGCGGCCGTTGCGTCCCATCCAGCGTGCATAATCAAAGTCGGCAAATAATGTGCCTAAGCCCCAGGCGATTGAATCCGGGTTAGCGAAAATTTTAAGGCCATTAACGTCATGCCAGATGATCTCGGACGGGCCCCCATTCGAGCTAGCCACGACCGGCTTACCCGCGGCCCAGGCCTCCAGGATAACGATTCCGAACGGCTCATTGCGGCTGGGGACGCACACACAATCACAGGCCTTAAACAGGTCCGTGAGCCGCCACCCATTAAGATGTCCCAGAAACCGGGTGGCGTGACTAATCCCCATTTGCCTGGCACGGTCTTCCAATTCCCACCGCATATTTCCGTCACCAACATAAACGCATTTGGCGTTGGGATAATAATTCAATACATGGGGAACCGCCTCAAGTAAAAGATCCGGTCCTTTTTGATAAACCATGCGACCCGTAAAAAGAATGGTTGGGTCCATTGCCCCGATGCCGTATTGACTCTTGACATGCGCCGGTTCCAGCCAGCCGTCATAATGGTGATAATTGATACCATTGTAAACAACATCGATCTTGTCATGTGGCACGCTGTATAACCAGCGGACTTCATCCCGCAGTGTTTTCGAAACCGCAATCACATGATCCGCACAATAGGTGCCGAGCCATTCCAAATGGCGGATCCGTTCCGAATTGCCGCCCCAGATATTATTGCCGCAGCGGCCGTACTCGGTCGAGTGGATCGTAAAGATGCTGCGTCTGTTACGGCCCTCCTTGATCCAGGCCAAAGCATGGGCAGTCAGCCAATCATGCGCGTGCACAATATCGAACGGCCCAATAAAATCTTCCGTAGCAAAAACGGCCTCGACAAAAGCCCGGCACATATTATTGATCTCTTCAACGAAATCCGGATGGGTGCCGAACGGGCAACGGTGATAATGCACGCCGTGAATCTTTTCATAATGGGGATGGTCCCAGCGGCCCATGCGGGTAAAGACATGCACCTCATGCCCTTTCCGCTCCAAGGCACACGCCAGTTCGGTCACATGGTAGGCAATCCCGCCAACCAGGATCGAATGGATCGATTCCCAGGAAAGAATCGCAACGCGCATTATGCCCCTACTTCAATTACCGAATTGTGTGATCCGTAGGAATTAGAAGTTGTTTGCTGATTGGATGGGTCCAGGAACCACTGGTTATCGACCAAATATTTATACTCATAGCGTCCTGGCTTCAATTCGACCGCGGTCTTCCAGACGCCTTCCTTGTTCTTGCGCAGCCGAATCCCCTTTTCGCTCCAAGCCTTAAAATCACCGGTCAAGATGACCTTTTTAGCGGCTGGAGCGCTCAAGGTGAATTGAATTTTGTTAACGGGAGTCCTTCTTTGGGCTTGACGGGGCATCACATCCTCCTTTAACCGGTTTGGCTTAGATAAAGCCATGATTTCGTTTAAGGTAACGTTAAAAACCCGGGCAATCTTTGTCAGGGTCGTGACCTTGATCTCGCGCTTACCCGATTCCCACATAGAAATCGCCTGGCGGGACACACCCAGCCATTGAGCAAGTTCGTTTTGGGTGATGTTCTTTTTCTGGCGATATTTTTTAAGAGCCGGTCCAACCATCTTTTTTTTACCTTATTTGAAGAATAAAAAAGGACACGTAACGTAGCATCCGCGTCCGTAACAAATCATCTCGGGAACAGAGATAATGACACATTTCGTTGCATCTGTCAATAAAAATTTTTTTCTATATCATAACTTATTTATAATATCTTAAATATGTTAAGAGAATGCGAAGAGGATGTTAATGTTGGGTGAATAATCTCGGCAGGAAAACTGTTCTGGGGAAAGTTTATTATTAAATCAATATCTTTATAAATGACAAACCACTAAACAATATATTTGATTGGTCGCTTCCGCCATTACGGAGATTTACGGATAGGTAGGAATTGTTTTTGCGGTACTAATATGAACAAATGCGTCTAATTTTAAGAAAAATTTGAAATTATCAATCAAAAATAACCGTTTTACTTTCATAACAAAGAATCTTGCGCTCTAATGCCCAGCGCAAAGTTCTTGATAAAACCGCCGTTTCTAAGTCCCGGCCCTTACGCTTAAAATCAGCGGTCGTGTCGCGGTGGCTGACCCGCACAGTGTCCTGCTCGATAATCGGCCCCGCATCCAGTTCTTCAACAACAAAATGACTGGTCGCGCCGATGATCTTAACCCCCTGGCGGAACGCCTGATCGTACGGATTGTGTCCCTGGAAGGCCGGTAAAAATGAATGATGAATATTAATGATCCGCTGAGGAAACACGTTAATAAAAGCCCGCGACAAGATTTGATGATAACGGGCCAACACAACCAAATCAATCCCAGCTTCTTTGAGCAACCGTATTTGTTCGGATTCCTGTTCAGCTTTGTTTTGGGGAGTGATGGGCAAATAATGATAGGAAATCCCCGCGCGTTGGGCCAAAGGCCTAGCATCCTCATGATTGCTGATAATCATGCGTATAACGCACGGGTACTGGTCTTGCTCGTAACGCAACAGGATATCTTGCAGGCAATGTAAGGGTCGGGAGACAAAAACAGCGATATTATTTTTCTGTGCGGTGAAATAAAGATTCCAGCTCATGCCGAAACGGTCGGCAATCGGTTGAAAAGCCTGCTTAATGCCTTCCTGAGGTATCTTAAAGCCGTCCAACTCCCATTCAACCCGCATGAAAAAAATATTGCTTTGGTTATCGATATGCTGATCGGCATGCACAATATTTCCGTTATTTTCATAAATGAATCCAGTTACGGTGGCCGTAATACCGCGCTGGTCTGGACATGAGATGAGAATGATGGCGTGGTTGGTCATCGTGATATTTAGGCAATCTTCTCCAAGGCCTGATCAATATCAGCAATGATATCATCGCTGTGTTCCAGGCCGATGGATAAACGAATATAATCCGGCGTCACACCGGTAGACTTCTGCTCTTCGGCGCTTAACTGTGCGTGGGTCGTGCTGGCCGGATGGATCGCCAAGGTCTTTGCATCGCCAATATTGGCCAAATGCGAAACAAGTTTTAATTGATTAATAAAAGTCTCGCCGGCAGAACGGCCGCCTTCAATACCGAATCCGATCAATGCGCCTGCGCCTTGCGGCAGATAGCGGGCAGCGCGCTTTGTTTCCGGACTGGAGTCAAGGCCAGGATAATTGACCCATTGGACCCGCGGATGGGTTTCCAGAAAACGGGCCACGGCCAAAGCGTTTTGACAATGGCGCGGCATGCGCAAGGCTAACGTCTCGAGGCCTTGCAGAAACATGAAGGCATTAAAGGGTGACATGGCTGGACCCATATCACGCAGTAAACTCAGGCGGGCTTTGAGTATGTAAGCAACATTGCCCAAGGACTTAAAATGTTCAACAAAATTGATGTCATGGTAACTCGGATCAGGTTCGGCAATCAGCGGGAATTTACCATTAGTCCAGTCAAAGCGACCCGAATCCACAATCAGGCCGCCAATAGACGTTCCATGTCCGCCGATAAATTTCGTGGCCGAATAAACCACTATGTCCGTTCCGTGATCGATCGGGCGTATTAAATAAGGTGCCGTGGTATTATCCAAGATCAGCGGGATGCCGTTTTGATGAGCGAGGTCAGCCAGGGCCTTGATATCGGTAACGTTTAGTTTGGGATTCCCTATTGTTTCGGCATAAATCGCTTTGGTCTTTGGGCTGATGGCCTTCGCAAAAGCCGACAGGTCATCGGACGGAACGAATTTTACGGTTATGCCGAAACGTTTTAACGTGTAACGAAACAATGTGTATGTGCCGCCGTAAAGATTATTCGCCGAAACAATCTCATCACCATTCTGGGCAATATTTAAAACGGCCAATGTTATTGCCGCCATACCGCTCGCCACAGCCAGAGCCCCGATACCGCCTTCCAGTTCGGCAATCCGCTTTTCCAGGACATCGGTGGTCGGATTCTGCAAACGGGTATAAATAGGACCAAGCTGCTCAAGGGCAAACAGATCGGCCGCATGGCGCGTATCCTTAAAAACAAAAGAAGTCGTTTGATAAATCGGGACCGCACGCGCACCCGTAGCACTGTCCGGCTGATGACCTCCGTGCTGTAAAATGGTTTCCGGTTTATGTTTTTTCGGATGTGAATCCATGCCTTATCTCCTCTTCGCTGAGTCAAAAGATGGAGATATTATAACATGTTGTAAAATCATCACAACAATATTGTTGCCAGGAAGTCACAAGCCATTCCAGGCGGGTTATCCGGCACATGCCGTTGTTTTATTCCGCTGACGTTTCTGCAGAAATTCTTTGAAATCCTGAGGGTATTCGATTTTGGCGGTTCCGGCCGTGCAATGCTCAATGGCCGAAACCACTTGCGGAAATTGTGCAGCCGGAATGCTAACCAGCAGCTTATCTTTATCAAGGTGACAGATCTTGCGGGCGGTATAATCGTAAAAAGAGATATTCGCCTGCTTTTCCAACAGAGGATAGACCACCGCCATGCGGCAGGTCGGGCCGCCGATCTTGATCGCAGGCATCACGCCGTCAACGAAGGTGATCAAAGTCAAAAGACGGCAGGCCTGTTCAGGATTGCATAAAATCAGCACAAGTTCCGGTTCCGTCGGTGTCGTTGGCAGCGGATAGAGATTGAAGCAAACCCGGGCCGAATCGGGTATGGCGCCCATTTGCGATATCAATGTTTCCAGTGCGTCATAAGATGAGAATAGCTTCTCGCCTTCGACAACGAATTTTTTGATCATCTTGAGCATCTGGGGATCTTCGATGCGGTGGAAACCCAGATGCCAGACCGCACCGAAACAGGCATTGTTCTTGCGATGAATACAGCGCGGCTGTCCAGCGGCGGCATCGATGATCGCGCGGCAGATCCGGACATCGGAATCGGCTGGCGGCGCAGAGTCCGTTTCCGTTCGGAAAAGCGCCACCGGTTGAGTATCAAGCCCGAGAACCTCTGTTAGACGCACAGAGTGCGCCTGCCATTCGTGTAATCCCATAAATCACCTGCCTGCTTTGACGTGAGTGAATTTTTTACCAGCTATACGTGGATTCGAAGTAAATCTGATCCACTTTATCGAATTGGCCGTTCAGATGCTGTGGCCGGCCTTCGAAAATATGCAGCCCGGTTTCAAACATCCACTGATCATTGAGCTCAAAACTGACGGCCGGCGAGATGCGCCAGTCATTGTCGTCGGTATAAATGATCAGGACCTGCGGTTTAAGGCGTTCGTGCATGAAATCCTTGGACAGCATTAACGTGATGATGTTTTCAATTTTGTCCAGCGGACCGCGCGTCGGGCCGAATAAAAGCGTGTATTGGCTTTGATCGAAATCCTCACGTTTGCTAGCGATCATCTGGATGAACTGGAGGCTGAACTGCAGGTCGGTCAAAAAGACCTTGTCGAAACCGAAGGCGTAATTGAATTGGTCCACATCGACCGTACCGACAATATTGTTATCCGTGCCGTAATTCATGGCGCCGTTGCCGACGTGAGCGAATTCGCCCCGCAGAGTCCAGCCCTTGCCGAAATCGCCTAAGATCCCTTCGGTGATCGATTTCGAAAACGAACAGCCTAAGACCTCGATCTGTTCCGCACGGCGGGTCAGCTTGACCTGGATATCCGGCGGTCCGAACGGATTAATGTTCACTTCCGTCCGGGTGTACGCACTGGAGGCAAAGTCATAGGTGTGCAGATAATTCAACGTGTATTCCAACCCAGTCAATATCCCGCCTTCAATCACGTTGCGCCAGCGGATACCGAATTTCATATTTTCAAATGTGTGTTCTGGTTTCTCGTCAATGGTCGTAACCGTGACGAACGGTTGGGCAGCAGCCTCCGCTCCGCTCACAACGGTACGCAAGGCATAGGGCGAGCCGGCCGGGGCGTAATAATTGGGCTGATAATCCGGGATCAGAAGCACCTGCACGTGGCTGTTGGTCGCAATCTCCCCTTCCAGATTAATCATCCATAACGGAATGCGCATCTCCGGAAAATCGCCGAGCGTCCATTCGCGGTAATCCAGGGGATTGACCATATCCAGGATGCGGACGCCGTCCGTGGTGCCCCAGACGACCTGCTGCTTGCCGGCGCGGATATCAAGGCGGTCGGTATAAATATCCAGATAGGCCTGGCGGATCCATTCCGTCTTGACCGGCAAGGATAATTTACGGTTCTTTTCCTTGTTGACCAGATCACGGTACTGGCCTTCCATGTCATAGACCGCATCATACCACAATTTGATTTCAGTAAATAATTCGACTTGGTCGGTAAAACGGTAATTGGCCTTGAAATCGGCGATATTCTGAAATTTCAGTAATTCATCGAAACCGCTCGTTTCCAAGGCGGTGGCGTTCTTAAAATAACCGACAATCTCCAGATCCTCAAACGGCAGGGCTTGGTTGACGAAATCCGCGACCGGTTCGGCCGCGGCCGTCTGCAGGCCATAGACCCCACCAAAAACAATCAGTGCCACCATGATCAGTGTGAATTTTTTCATCATAACCTCTCCCTTTTACAAAAGACGATTACCATTTAGATCTCTCAAGGGTCCGGAGCGTAAACATGCTTTCATCCAGTCCCTTATCGTACTTTTGGTTTTTATTAAAAACAACGGTGCGGTGGCCAGTGCGCAGGTCCTTGCCTTCAATTGTTACCTGCGTCGGATATTTAAGATCATCGGCGGTATACCAATCCCACTCACGGAAGATGGTTTTGAACAGGTTGTCATTTTTATCAAAATATTTTTCGAAAATAATGCCGCCGAATTCTTTATCCACCCAAACCGTCCGTTTCGCGTAATACCAATGCGGCTTGACCGGAGCGGCCTCAATGACGAAACAGGGCCGGCCGGAAAATTTTTCTTCGCCGGTTTCCTCGAGGGTATAACCCTCAAAATCCTCTTCACCGATCAGGCGGTAGGTTTCGTCCTCGAAACGCCGGGTCGAGACCTCTTCGACCGTCAGGTCGCTGCCCATAAAGGCATCGTCGTCTTCTGAGGCGGATATCTTTCTGACCTTTTTGATGGACGGGATCCAAAGCCAGACGTCCTGGTCGCGCTCGGGATTTTCAAACGTCCAGGTCAAAATCGCCAGCCCCTTGACTGAAGACGGGTAGGTGACGACAACCAGGTCTTTATATTGAAGATTATTCACGCCGCCTTCGACGCGGCGGTAACGTTTCGCCAGTTTCTTGCGCACCAAACCCGACGGGTCGACGTATAAGACCTCACTGTCCGGCAGGTCGTAATCATGGGCGAATAGGGAATATTTGTTGTGATAGACGACGCGCATGATTTCTTCAGCCGTCATGCCGGATTCCGGGGCATAGACCTGATAATATTTGAGTTCGGCCGACTGAGCCAGATCGCCTCCCCAGACAAACCCGAAGACGGCCGTCACGAGTATTAAAACAATCATTTTCTTCATCAAGCCTCTCCTTTCCACAATTATGCCTTCGTTTTTCGATATTGCTGTTGCCGCGTATAACGCCGGCCGACGCGCCCGAACAGAAATGGAGGTCTGATCCACCAGACAAAAACCGGGATCATGACCAAGGCCGTCAGCATATTAAAGATTAAAGCCAAACACAGGTTGAGCCCTAGCTTGGCCTGAAAAAGGATGGGAGAAAAAACCCAGACAAAAATACCGGCCGACACGATAAAACCGCTGAAAAACACGGCCTTGCCGCTTGTGATCAAGGTGTGGTAAAGAATATCGCGATAAGTCCGTTTCTTGTTTCGCATCTCATCGTGCAAACGGGCCAGGATATAAATCCCGTAATTGATCCCGAGCCCTTCACTCAGAGCCACCAGCGGTAGGGTCTCGCTTGTAATCGATGTTCCCAGGAAACCGAACAAGGCAAAAACGGTCAAGTTGCTGATCAACAGTGGTAGAAAAAGGATCCAGCCCGCGGTGAATGACCGATATATAAAGACTACATAAATAAAGATTAAAAGCGAAATAAATATGGCATTGGGTATGATTGTTGAGCGAATGATGTCGTTGATGGCCGCCAGGACTCCAATATCCCCACCGCCGTAGTCAATGTCGACGGGCAGGTCAGGGTGGGATTCCAGAAAACGCCGGGTGGCATCAATCGTAAAACGGACCGTCCTTGCGCTATGGTCCTTAAGATTGAACTTGATGTTGGCCTGGGTCTCATCCCGAGAAATGAGGTGGTCGTAATCGTTCGGGAATCCGGATAAGGTGTATAAAAACCAATACTGAGCCACCGTATCGTCGTCATCGGGAATCCGAAAATGCCGCGCTTTCCCGTCTAGCATAAACATGTTTAAGGCCTTGATCGCTTGAACAATCGACTGGGACGAACCGATCTGCGGTTCCGCCTGGACGAGATATTGTTGAAACTGGTTCATGGCCAGCAACGGATCCGTCTTTAATAATGTATCCTTCGCTTTTGCCAGGACATAGTATGTATTCGTCCCTCCGAAATTCGCATTGATGAACTTTTCCGACCAGTTATAGGGATCGTGGCCGTAAAGATAGCTGGTCCCTTCCGCATTATCGCCAATAGTGATACGGCGAATCCCCGCAAAGGACACAAGACAGAGAATGATTAAGATGACGACAACGATTGTCCCGGCCCGCTTATTGAGCGAGAAAACACTTAACCTGATCAGCCAGCGGTCAACCCATTTATGCGTTTCCTCCCTTTTAACCTGTAAAATTTTAGGGCGATGCATCCAGGACAGAATACACGGCGTGAACATAAAGGAAGTAAAAAAATTGGCAATGATACCGCAACCGGAAGCCAGGGCCATGCTGCGGATGGTCGGCAGGGGAACCAGCGTCAACGACAGAAACCCGAATCCGTCCGTCAGGACACAGGCGATGCCCGGCAGGAAAAGATGCGCCATGGTGTTGACCGTGGCATGCTTCCCTTTCATGCGGGGATCGCGCATCTCTTCGTAATAACGTTTGAGCGTGTGAACCGAATGACTGATCCCCAAAGACAAGATAATAAATGGCACAAGGATCGTCGACGGATCCAAACGCAGGCCCATCAGTTTCATGGTACCCATGCCCCATAGAGTGGCCATGGAAGAATCAATCAGCGGTAAGATCACGCCGCGTTTGGAACGGAAGGTCAAAAACAAAACAATTGAAATGACGCCCAAACTCAGCAGCAGTATTTTCAGCATGCTGGGCAAATAATAATTTAACCAGCCTTCGAGAACCGGTCGGCCGGCGATATGAATCCGTGTCGATGAATCCTCATAACGGGATTTGAGTTTTTGCAATTCTTGAAAAATGACCGATGTGTCGGCGGAAGATTCGAAATCGACCTGGATCAGAGTACTGCGCATGTCTTGGGATACCATCGTTCCGTAGATATTCGGATTCATCTTAATCTTTTTCTCCAAAAGCGCAAATTCCGATGTCGTTCGCGGTGGGGTACGTAACAATCTTTCCACAAAAAAGCCCTCTTCATTAGCAATGACGTGTTTCACATGCCGTGAAGCAATCGAATGAATCCGGCCGAGATTAACATCTTTCATCAAAGCCAAATCTTCCGTGGCTAAAATGATTTTCTCAAGGAACGCCGTTGTCAGGATCGTTTCTTCCCGGGTCTCGAAGGCAATCGACACCTGATTTAAACCGCCAAAGATATCGGTCAAACGGTGCTGGACCTGAATGAAAGGATGTTTTTGCGGAAGGAAATCTTCAAGGTGTGTTTCGACTTTAATATCACGCAAAATACCGATAAAAAAAAATGAAATAGCAAAAAAAATGAAAACGATATAAATACGAAGATGGATGATATTCCGGGCTAACCGGTATTGCCAACTGATCATGTTAGATTTTCAATATTTAAATTGAAATAATTTAATTTATTCAGATGGGTTTAATTCTACTAAAACCAAGCGCAAAATTCAATAAAAAAACAAAATTTAGTGAATTTTCTGAGAAAAATTGTGAGGAAAGGTTAACGGAGGTATCCTATCGGAATAATGTACAACGGCTGCTGGTTGTCGGGCAGGTCCAAGACGGCGCTGACCTCCTGATCGGAGAAGGCACCGATCGGGACCGATCCAAGTCCCAAAGCCACAGCCTGAAGGTGAACGTTCTGGGCAATATGGCCAGCCTCGATCAGGCTATAACGTATGCCTCGCTGGCCGTATTTACGAGTGACACGTTCATGGACCGCGCTGAGCACCAGACTGAGCGGGGCCTCAGCCACCCATCTTTGGCCCAAGGCCGCGGAGGCCAGGCGTTCGCGCAAATCCATTTGATTCAAAAGGGTCAGCGAGTGAACATGGGGTTGATACACATAAAGCCCATCGGCCGTAAGTACATAAACTTCGATCGGGTATAAAGCCCCGGCAGATGGGGCGGTCCGCAGTTTAACGCCGTGCGATTCACCAGTAATACCCTGCGCGGCCCATAATAACTGGCTGATCTGTTCGCGCGACAATTGTTTGTCCGAAAATTCACGTCGGGAACGTCGCCGGAGCAGCAACTCTTCTAAAGTCATTTCACCGGTTTTATTGGGAGGGGGGAGTTTGAGAGTGTCATTCTCGGACATAGCCAAATTCGCCATGAAAAGGGTCAGGCCAAACGCAATCCATCCAAACCTAATTGACTGACTGACAGGATTCATATCTATAATCCACGGCCATGGGGAAAAGCCTACGCATGATCGTCAATATCTACCCTGGAAAAACTGTAACTGCGCGCCGAGGCCTGGGCGATATTGGTCAGATGGTCGCCAATCTTTTCAAGGTTGTTGATAAAATCGACAAAAACCAAAGCGCTTAAGGGCTCACAGAGTCGTTTGCATAACCGGTGTGAATGTTCCTTGAGATATTCTACCTGCAGGCGGTTAACCTCTTTTTCGTGATTGAGCACCCGTTCGGCGGCCATCGCGTCGTTATTTCTTAACGATTGCAGTGTTTCATTGAACATGTCCTCGATTTTTCCATAGAGCGTCCGCATCTCAGCCTTGGCCTTATTCGAAAAAACCAAGCGATCAGAATAAACCCGATCGGTCAACTCCGAAACATTAACCGCATGATCGGAGATCCGTTCCATATCGTTGATCGAGTGAATCAAAGGCGGGAGCTGTTCGCCCAGTTCATCGGTTAGATTCTGGGTTGATAGTTTAGCCAAATAAAAAGTAATATCATGTTGGATGTGATCAACCGCATTTTCCTGAGTCTGGACATGGGCGATCGAACGTTTGTCTATGTCAAAAAAACCGTCAATGGCCGTGGTTACAGTTTTCTGGACCATCTCTCCCATCGCGACCAATTCCTTTTTGGCGCTATCAATCGCGATCTCGGGAGTGGATAATAATTTATCCTGCAGATATTTGAATTCAGTTGATACATATATATCTTTTCCCGGGATGATCCTCCGGACGAAAGCGACAACAGGATTAAGGACCACAAGAAAAAGAGCGGCATTAAATATGTTAAAAAAGGTATGCCCGTTAGCGATATGCCTGGCAATGGTCTCGGTCGTAATGACGCCAGGCGTTACCCAATCGATGAACCGTGGAAACAGGCCGCTTTTAATCAACAAGGCAAAATAGATGACCCCGATAATTTTGACAAGGCTGTGGAAAGCCGCCATACGGCGGGCCGAGATACTGCCGCCGATACTGGCCAGCCAGGCTGTGACAGTCGTCCCGATGTTGTCGCCAAGCACGAGATACAAAGCGGCCGTAAAATCGATCAGGCCTACATTCGCCAGGGCCAAAACCATGCCGATCGAAGCGCTGCTGGACTGCACCACCATGGTGAAAATGACCCCCAATAAGATACAAAGGAACGGGCTACCGCTGAGACTAACAAAATAGTCTTTCACCGCCGGAATGTTGTTTAAAGGTTCCATGACCCCCGACATAGTCGACAATCCCAAAAAAACCAGGCCGAAAGCGAAAATGACCTGTCCCCAAAACTGGGTCTTTTTCTTGCGCGGGATGAGCATCATAACCACCCCAATACCCACGGCCGGCAAGGCGTATTGGGAGATCTTAAAAGCGATAATCTGGGCGGTGATGGTCGTACCGATATTGGCACCGATAATGACGGTCGCGGCCTGAAACAAATTCACAATACCGGCATTGATCAGCCCAACCAGCATAACCGTCGTTACGCTGCTGCTTTGGATAATGCACGTGACCAGGGCACCCAGTAAGACACCGCGGAAACGGTTTTGAGTGAGGGAACGTAGGATCCGGCGCAATTTGGTCCCGGCGACATGCTGCAGGGCTTCGGAGAGATATTTCATGCCGAAGATAAATAAGCCCAGACCGCCGACTAATCCGAAAATAACGTGTTTAATTTCCATAGAAAACTCCTACCAGGTAATGATCATTTATTGAAAATGAAATAAAATTTTGTTTAATTCCGTAAAATTTTCGCAGATGGTTGCCAAATATTTTATAAACGTCTTTTGATTTCCGTTCCTCTGTCATCCGGAACTCGGATCAAGTGGCAAAAAGGATGAAATTCTTTTACATCCGACGAGGGTGCAGAAAAAATGCGGGATCCTATCGCCATGTGAGTTTTATTTCTAAAAATGACGGAAGAATTCACCAGTTATTATTAAATAACGGAGAGAGTGAGATTCGAACTCACGGTGGGTTGCCCCACAACGGTTTTCGAGACCGCCCGATTCAACCACTCTCGCATCTCTCCTTAGCATGAATGCGGTCTAATGAAAACATGAAAAAACATCAAAAAAGGTAAATCCATTATAGGGGTAAGGATGAAAATGGTCAAGCCAGACAAGCAAATATTGGAATCTTTATTCCGCGCCAGGCAAAACAAAGGAATCGACCTGACTTGCGGTATCCAGCAAGACCGGCTCAGCGTTGAGCTCGGAATCACACCCGTCCCAGAACGTTGTCCGGAAAAACGGGGCCCAGCGGGCCAAGGCCAATACCTGCCGTTCTTGGTCGCTGAGGTCCATCAGGCGGTGTAATTGTATGTGGAGGTCATATTCTTTCCGGCCATCGTGCGCCGATCCAGGCGGACATTCGAAAGTAAAATGACCCAATCCGGCCTTAGATTTCTCATCAATGAGGAGCACGGTAAACTGCCCGATCTGGCGGTAAATCGCTTCAGGCCCAGAGCTCTCCACATAAGCGCTGACTTGGTATTGGCCCGGAGGGAAATCATTCAGCCTAAAGTGACAGTTGATCTCAATTATCTCGGGCAGTCCATCCCCGTTTTCATCCAGCTTGGTATGCCCGCCGGTCTCAACCTGAAAATGGGCAAGCATGGCTTGTCGGATATCACGCCAGCGTGGTTCCACATATCGACTTCTTAGCATAAAGACACCAAAACTATAAAGTAAGGCGATATAAAATATGGGAAAAAGGATGTTGCGTAAATTCCGCCAAAATGGTCTGAAAAGCCCGCCAAAAAGAACCGCCAAGATAACCGGGAGAATGTAATAAAGGCCAAGCAGGATGATCAAAGGCGGCGTCGGGCTGCGGAGCGAGTCAATCAGGATTGGATCAAAGCTGATCAGGCACAGAACATAAAACAGAACCATCATGTAATAAATACTGATGACCAGGATGATCAGCGGAATACGGGATGTAACCTGTTTGCCGCCGGCGCGGGATTCTTTTTTTCTCTTTCTTCCCATGTTATGGAACTCCGCATTCGCCGTATGCAAATAATAACGCCCGGGGTAAGATTCCCGGGCGTCAAACTCAGCAGTTCATTCAAACATTTATTAGGCCAGGGCTTTTTCAAAGGCCCCGATAATCTTCGGATCAAGTTTATCTTTCATGGCGTATAAAGCCGCAAACGCCTTTCCTTTTACATACGAATCCCGATAAGGCCGGTTCGATGTCAGAGCATCAAAGATGTCCGCTACCGTCAGGATCCGAACCAGCAGATTAATCTGGTCTCCCTTAAGTCCGTCCGGGTATCCGCTGCCGTCAAGTTTTTCATGGTGATGGCGGATGATGTCGCATAAAGGCCGTAACGACCGGATCGGCTTGATGATCCCCTCCCCGATCTCAGGATGACGTTTCATCATCTCGGTTTCCTGGGCGTTTAGGGGGCCATTCTTGCGCAAAACCTCATCCGTGATGCCGATCTTGCCGAGATCGTGGAGTTTGGCCGCATCCTGCAGGATCAAAATTTCCTCCTGGCCCAAGCCCATCTCCTTGGCGATCATAACACAAAATTGCGCGACACGATCCGAATGGCCGCGGGAATAGGTGTCTTTGGCCTCAACGGCCATAGCCAGGGCCGTGATGGTTTCAAAATAGGTCTTCTCGGCATCCTCGTTCAGGCGGGCATTCTCTATGGCCACGGCGGTCTGGAGAGAAATATTCATCAGCAGGTTCTTCTCTTCATCGTCAAAACTAACCGGATCGCTCCGGCCACAAACAATAATTATACCCAAGATATTATCGTGCAAAACCAGGGGCGAAATCAATATCGGTAGGCTGAAAAACTTATCAAGCGGGCTGGCCTCGGCTTCGGTTGTAAGGATCATGGGTACACGCGCGTCGCGGTATTTTGCCATCAGATCGTTCAGTTGTTCACTGTTGATTTTTCTGAAACGGTGGGTGTTTTTGCCCGCGACGGCCTTAAAATAAAATTCGTTCTTCTTTTCATCCAGGATCAGCAATGCGCCGGTATTGGCCTGCATCGCATCGGTCACGGTTTCCAAAATCAGGTTCAGAAAAGTGTCGATATTATCCATCGAGGACAATCCCTGTCCGACTTTCGATAACACGGAATGCAGGGTGCGTTTGGCCAATTCCAGACTGCGGACATTTTCTTCCAAATGGGACGTGATCTCGCGGAACGATTCCGCCAAGATGACCAATTCGTCGTTATTAAGGTCGATGGCGCTCATCTTGTCTGGTCCGAGCAGCTCGGCGATAACATGGCGTTCTTTACGGGCCAAGCCGAGCAAGCGGCCAAAAATGGATTTCATGCCAAAATAGCCGACCGCGACAAGAAATACCATTCCCATCAGTATGACAAAAAAGTCGTATTCCTTAATCACTATGCTACCGCGATCCCGAATCTGAAGATAAAGAAAATAAAGGAATCCGATCGGCAAGATCGACATGAAAAAGTAGAGGATCGTGAATTTTCGGGTGAGAGAAGTATTCTCAAAAGGAGTCAGACGGGCACCCTTGAACACAGAGCCCTGTGAATTGGATTTTATGATTATGTTTGTAGACGGGTCTGCAGCCATTGATGAAATTATATCATATATACGTTTATATAAAAGATGCGAATAAGGTTTTTTATATCCTCCCTAAAAAAGTGGGAAAGCTTTCGGCCCAAAAAGGAGGACAAGAACTGACTGTCGCCGTTAGTTAGCGGAGAGGCCGAGATTCGAACTCGGGATCCCTTACGGGATAACGGTTTTCAAGACCGCCGCTTTCAACCACTCAGCCACCTCTCCGGGATGAGTTGTATATTACAAAATATTGGATTCCCTCCAGAAAAAAAATCTCAAGCTGCGGTTCTCTATTATTTATTCTAACCCTATCGCCTAAATTTAAATTGGATATTACGACCGCCGATCAAAATATAAAATTTCACTAACAAATATAACAAACAAGTAATTTATGCCGCTCCTTATATCTTGTAACTTATGGCTTAAAACCAAAATGGGCGGGGACACATTCAAAAACATTATCAAATCTGTGTCTCCCATTGATGGCGGGAAAGGATTTTCGTATTATTGATAATAATCTGTTAAAATTCGGACACCTTGCCTAGCTTTAGGTTTCGACACATTGGTGCATTTACGCGCGCGTATTTCTCCGTCTTCATAAGTGCCATAGATCAAATAAAAGCCTTTTTTACGCATTCTGAAATGACACATGGAAGCCACATAATCACAAGGCGGAAGAAGAGGATCATCCCCTGTTTCCGAGCAAATACTTTGAGTATAAAACTCGCGTCGCCAGCCTTGGCGTACTCCACGAAAACGCTGGAAAATCCGCATGTTAACGACCGTTCTATAGATTCTTCTCGTTTCATCACCCGGATATTCTTCGAAAGAGTTTTCAACGGTATCAGCTCTGCCCATTAAAACAACATCGGATTTTTGATACAAGTTCACATCATCGATAATGGGGTCGGCATCCTGACACCCGCAGTGATCAACCTCACCTCTTATTAAATCTTCATCATCGTAATCCCAACCGGCAACCAGGCTGCCGCCCGAATCGACCCAGACATTATTAAGTTCAGCGCCGGTTGTTTCTGATAATGCGGCAGTTTGAACAACTCCACGGGCGGAATCCTCCTCCGTAGCCGCACCGCTTTCTAATGGTGTCTGTCCTTCTTCAGAACCGGCATCTTGCGTCGCTGTTTCTGCTTCTGCCCCAGCTATTGTGACATCGGAATCTGTGGCCGCATATGTTACGGCGGCATAAGCATCGACATTTCCCCATCCCTGTTCGATATCGAAGCCGATCGGCCCCCTGTCTTCAGCAGTCTCTTCCAAGACCTGCCGCACCTCTTGGGGAGTAGCGGCAATCCCCGCAGAGATAACCAGACCGGCAACCCCGCTGACATGGGCGGTTGCCATCGAGGTACCGATCGCAAACAGGTAAACCCAGTCATTGTAGCCTTGGGGCCCGAAGGTCATTGCCACGATCCCGTCGCCGAGTCTGTCCCGATTCTGGTCGATACGTGTGTCTCCGCCTGGCGCTACGAGATCCAAACTGGGGCCATAATCAGAATAATACGCGCGGGTCTCATCGAAACGCGTAGCCCCGACCGCAATACAATAATCGTCATACGCGGCCGGGAAAATCAAACGGCTCAGTCCCCGGTTTCCGGCTGCGCAGACTAATGTCGAACCTTTATTAAACGCATAGGAACAAGCGTCTTTGATAACAGCCGATGGTTCAGTCCCTCCGAAACTCATGTTAATAACATCCGCATTGTGGTCAGCCGCCCAGATGATGCCTTCGGCAATGGTGACAGTATTGCCATAACCGTTCTTATCCAAAACCTTCACTGGCATGATCGAGCATTCCGGACAGATTCCGGCAGTCCCCAAGCCATTGTTGGTGGTCTGGGCAATAATACCGGCCAATAATGTCCCGTGCCAGTGATCGTCATTGGGATGGGTGTCATTATTCACGAAGTCATACCCCGGAACGAAATGGGTTTTGGCTAAATCCGGAGCCCAATAATAATAATCGTTCTGGTCGTAATAACTCTCATAGGCAACACCGGTATCAATAATCGCGATTACTGTATCAGGACTGCCCCTTGTAATATCCCAGGCCTTTTGCATACGGATTCCCTCTGTCAAAGGGTTGTCCAGGTTCCATTGATGGGGATATTTTTCGTCGTTAGGGACAAAACGCGATTGGTAATAATAAACCGGCTCAGCATAAACCACGTTAGGGTTTTGCTTTAAAATTTGAACGACCTCAGTGCTCAATTGACCCGAAATGATTTGCAGCTTATAAAAACCGATGCTTTCATTTTTTTTGATAACCTGCGTCCCGGCCTCACTTATGATACGATTGATTGTCGTTGTGGGGGTTCCTGGTTTAAATTTAACAACGATCTCATTCCGGTCTGCAGGACTGGCCCGGTTCTCAGTATTAACATCAATCTCTTTCTGGACAAGGACATTGCTGGAAGATTCCCATTGGTCGCTGGCAACAAGGACATTGGACGTGTCGGCGGGATATCCGGTACGTGTCGACAGCCCGGACATGAGGATTATCAAAAAAAGTCGGATAAAGATCTCTCTCATAACCTTATCTCCCCCTGAGATTTATCATCCGGCCGAGGTATATCAAGTATACCATTTTATACTCGATATGAAAAATTTTTTGTATTCGAAATACAGAATTATTATATGCAGAATTATATAATTATATCGCCTTGGGTCAGGATCTTGTGACCTGACTATTCCTGGGCGGAACGCCCCTAGCTACCAGGTCGCAAACTCTGCTCTTCCCTACTTCCAGAATTCGCACAAGGGAATCCCCGGCCTTATGGCCGGCGGGAAACCTGGCGATCATAATTCGTACGTTTGCGGCTGCGCGAGATTGAGAAACATCCGGATTTTTTCAAAAATGCCTCGTAAAAATCTATGCAAAGGAAAAAAAATCAAATCTGCGGACGGGCCTGAAATAGAAAATGCGAAACCTTCTCATAAACCTGCCCGACATCAATCATCACATGCCGGATAAGATGCCCGACGTGAAATGCCGGAAAAATCAACTGCAGGAGAATCACAATAATCAAAATATTAAGGACATAAAAAAGGCATTCGAGAAATAAATAATGCGCCCGCAAAGCGGTGTTATCTTCCTCATATAAAAGACGCGCGTTGATGATAATATGCATTGCCAGCGTGAATCCGACCGCGAAAAGAAAATAATGGCTCAACGGCCCCGGGTCGGTAAAGGTCTGGATGACATAAAGGATCAACACCAAAACAGTCGGGGTAATCGGCACGGCCATCGGCAGATAATTCGCCAAAAACGGAGTCACGCGGAGTATTTCCGAGAAGACCTTTTGCCCGAAACCATGCAAGGCCTGCATGGGCCGAAAGAAAAGGTGAAACAGAACATAAACGCCCCCGCCCCAGAGGAAGTAATGGGATAGGTCTCCCAACGCGCGGATTTGTTCGAAAAATCCACGCGTCAGAAAAAAGACAATCGGCATCAAAAGCAAGGCAAAAAATAATTTGATAAAATTAATAATTGTTCCGATCATGGCTCAGTCCTCTTTACGGGCGGGCGATTTTCTTCAATCCGCCCATATACGGCCGTAGGATTTCCGGAATCATAATCTCACCCTCGGCAGTCTGGTTATTTTCGAGAATGGCAACCATGGTCCGGGCCAGCGCTAGGCCGGAACCATTGATGGTATGCACATATTCCGGTTTCTTGGTTTCTTTGCCTTTAAAGCGAATGTGTGCCCGGCGGGCTTGAAAATCCTCAAAATTCGAGCAACTGGAGACCTCCAGCCAGCGGTCAATCCCAGCGGCATGCGCCTCAAGATCAAATGTCTTACTGGAAGCAAAACTCAAATCCCGGCTGGCAAGCAAAACGACGCGGTATGGCAGTTCTAACAGCCGCAATACCGTCTCGGCGTGATTAACCAAATCCTCGAGATCGGCATATGAATTCCCGGGCCTGACGAAACGAACCAGCTCGATCTTGTCGAATTGATGGACCCGGACCAGCCCGCGCGTATCCTTACCGTACGACCCGGCCTCACGCCGGAAACAGGCGGTATAGGCCGCATAACAGAGCGGCAGGTCTTGTTCGTTGAGGATTTCCTGGGCGTGGAAGTTCGTAACCGGCACCTCGGCCGTCGGGATCAGATAGAGATCATCACTGCCGACCAGATACATATCCTCCCTCATCTTCGGTAATTGTCCGGTAGAGAACATGGATTGCGCATTGACCAG
>Ga0272442_10003700_pt1 | contig 21345 bp, 11 predicted proteins | sample SSMForm2O_FD_200262 | JGI IMG/M metagenome (GOLD analysis project Ga0272442, IMG submission 200262) | Marine sediment archaeal communities from Little Sippewissett salt marsh, Falmouth, MA, United States - SSM-Form-2O | ecosystem: Environmental > Aquatic > Marine > Wetlands > Sediment ... | reverse complement strand
CCAGAAACCACATGAGAGTGGTAACCCGGATTTCCTGAGTTTCTCCTTCTTCCCAAGCGAATGAAAACGCTTCGCGGATTTGGTTGCGGGCGTAATCTCCTTCTTCATGTTCCTTGAGGCCGGCGTATGTCCTTACAATCTCTCTTACCGGCCAGAGAGGCAGGTTCTGTCCGTATGAAGGTACTCTTCCGATTACAGTCTGGTATCCGCTATCCTCAGCACGGCTTCGAAGCTCATAAATCAGTCGGCTCTTGCCCACGCCTGCTTCGCCCGTTACGCCCAGTACCTGTCCGGAACCTGAATCAAGTATTCCCTGAATCTGTTCCATCTCCGAGTCTCGCCCGCTTAATGCAGCCATGCCAATGCCGGTAGTTTCGGAAGCTTCCGCCAGGTCACGTTCTGATATAACCTTATAGACTGTTAGAGGCCGGGGAACATTCTTAAGCTCATGCGGCCCGAGGTTCTCCCATTCGAAATGGGGTCTGGCCCGTTTATGGACACGTTCCGATACAAATATCTCACCCGCGTCAGCCTCGCCCTGTAGCCTTGCAGCCACGTTTACAGTATCCCCCAGTGCGTCAAAATCAAACTTCTCGGATGCACCTATATCGCCTGCAAGCACGAGGCCGGCATTTATGCCGATTGTAAGCTCAAGTTTCCTGCCATGGACTTCTGGATGTTCGGCCATCTTCTGGTGAAGTTCGAGAGCGCACCTGACGGCCCTCATTTCGTCATTTTCATGAGCCACGGGTACACCAAACAGAGACATCCCGCAGTCGCCAATGAATTTTGTGACAGTGCCACCATGGGCGACCATTGTATCTTCCATAAGCTGGTATATCGGCATTATTGCCTCATGGAGGTCTTCCGGGTCGAGATCTGCAGAGAGAGAGGTATAACCTTTAATATCAGCAAATAGCACAGCCGCATATCGCCGTTCAGTGGTTCGGGCTGCATTAGATTCAGACTTGGTTTCGAGCTTCTGACCGCATTCATTACAGAATTTGGCATTATCGGGATTGTCGGTTTTACACTTAGGGCATTTAGGCATTTCAGGCTCCTTAAGGGAATGGCACAATTGTAGCAATAGTTATTATCAGGTCAAGAGAAAGGAAAAGCGTATATACGTTATTTCTTGGAGAGCACTAGATATGCGGAGAGTTGATCTAAAAGGTTGAATTTCGACCTTAATTTTGTTTGCAGTAACTCACAAGCAAGGTAAAATACGAAAAAATCATTCAATGTCGGTCGCTGGGAAATTCCGGATTAAATATAATAGCTAACTTCATTGAACCGGAGAAAAGACATAAATATGAAAAGGTATAAACGTGCTAGGAGCAGACCACATAGAATTACCTATCATAAAAGAAGCTCTCCGTCTCCATCTGGCTTTAATTTTTTCGGTACTACCGGATTGCTCCTTATTTTGGGCTGTGCGATAGTTTTTGCAGGAATTATGTATTCGATTCACCTTTATAGTGCAAGCGAGGACAGAAAAAGTAGGGACCGCTGGTACGGCGAAATGTCAAAAGAAATGCAGAAAAGCGCTGTTCCTGTGAATCAGGACGAAAGAATTGAAAAAATGAACAATCCCAATATCCCGGAATCAACGCGTTTTACAATTGCAATGCGGCTCTTGGACCAAGGCTGTCTTGAAGGACTTGATTTAATCTTAGGGAAGCTTAAGGAAAGCGGGAATGGGCAATTCGGCCATCCGCGTATCGTTACGCTTCGTGTGGATAACGGCACCAGAGACATCGTTACGCTATATTTGTTTAAAAAGAGGTATTGCACACTGCAACGCGGTTTTCAGAAAATACCTTTTATTTCGGGGAACGTGCAATTTACGACCAGAAGATCCGATGGAACCGTAATTGACGTTTTATCAACGTCTATTTCAAGAGATAGCGATAACATGATCTTATATAATGTCGGCTCAATTAATGATTACTATATACGCGCGCAATTATATTCCGAGCTTGGAATTGGAACAGGAGGCGGCAAGGAAATCGTCCGGGAATTTTCTGGCCAGAATCTGATAATCTACAATACCGATTATGATATTGGCGACACATTGCCCGAGAAAATAACCATTCAAGTGCCTGCCCATATGGATTCGGGTTTTCGCAATCGTAAGCTAAGAAAGACGATACTGGTGCGGAAAACACCCTAGCAGAAATACATTCTGTTCCCTCACTTAATTAAACTTTCCATTTTCGCCACAATTGTAACAAGAGTGTTTATCAGGTCAAGCGAAAGGAGTTAAGGAGTTATAGAGAGAACAAGAAGATATTGAATTTAACTGTTCCCTATGGTAAATCGGGGCGACCCGATACGTCGAAAGGGACGAGTTCTACCACCCTCCGAAATCGAGATTGCCCTGCCAAAATGGCACGTTGCGTGTTAACTCCACTCCTATCAAATTCACTGGTTCTGCTCTGCACTCCGCTGGTCAGGCTTTAAGGCCACTTAATTACCTCCAAAATAACCTATTCGCTTGCTCAAACAGTTACAAGAATGCAATTTATTGTTTTATTTTCTGGAAATTAAGATATCGGTCATAGAGATGTTCTATCCATTTCGCATTTGTCTTTTTCTGTATCGCGCATGCAATTTGTTCGAGCGTCCAGTCCTGAAAGTGGGAGTTTCCTTTCAGATGTTTTTTATATTCAGAAACGGCATCGGAGCAGAGGTTATTCAGTTCTGGATACAGGAATACGAAAAATCCTTCTTCAAAATCTTTTGCTTGAAGCATACTCAAGGCAAGCAAGTGGTCGCGCCATATCTGCTGAAGCGGGAGATTGTTCAATTCCTCGAATCCTTCTTCCCGGAAACAATCTGCCTTTTTCGCGATTCTGTTGTGAAGTGGCTGATATCTCGACTCTTTACCAGTCAGGTTCTCATGATATTTGACTTCAACCCCGATAAAACCGACCTTCTTCTGAGAACTAATATATTCGACATAAACGTCAAAAGCTGATTTGTCGCCTGTATACTTCGGGCCGCTCCTGCCGGGCGAATACTCGAATTCAATTCTCAAAACTTTTTCTACAATCCCCTGGCTAAGCTCTTCGAAAACTTTGGATGCGAGATTAAGGTCCTGATGCAACTCGCCGAAGAGGTTGAAGCACAAAGGCTGGCTTGAGAGAAGGTCATTAAAGATTCGAGGTTTTCCGTACAGCTTGCCTTTGCTCCGGCTCTTATCGAGTACTTCGTACCTTACAACACTCTTTATTGTATCTGTTAAATAATTGGCCAGAGTTTCTCTGGCCCATGGCATAGGCAGTCTCGATCCCAGTTTCCTGCCGACACTTCTGTATTTGTGCTCTCCAATCTTGTAGTCCTGTTCTTCTCTCCATAAAGATTGAAGAATCCGCGCGCATCTCTGGAACGTGCTTTTATCAACCTTTTCAAAGGCGCAGTACTTGCGTGCAAGCTTATCCAACTCTTTTTCCAATAATTCAGGTAATTCATGCTTATTCGGCATTTCGGCAACTCTCTTTCTAATTGCGGCAAGGAGTTTACGGACGTATTGCATATTCGGCGTTAATTCAGCATGTCGGATTGCCCTGTGATGAAAAAATAAAGCAGTTCTGAGCGTGTCAAGGGATACGTCGGAGTAGCTATTGTGTTTTCGGAAATGTTCTGATACTTCGCTTGCCACATTGGCGCACTTATCGAAACTTCCGTGATACTTGTAACCATTGAAAGTCATAGCAAATGAAGCTATATCGTTCCTTGATGCATTCGAAGAGGGAATATCTCTTAATTTCAGCGTATTACCCATAGAGTATTTGTCTTATATCGTCCCTGAGTGCCAAGGCAACCTGCCGTTGATCTTTGTACATATCCGGTTTCTCTGAATAGTTCTTAAAATTGCGTGGAGAAGGATGGTATAGAGAATAACATTTCATTCTTGTTCCGGTTTTCACATTGGTCAATTCGCCACAACCCGGCAGAGACAAATTGAAAACATCGGCAGCTTTCTTTCCAAAAGTTATCAATAGCTCTGGATTAGCTGAAGCCATCAGCGGTAGGAGCCATGTATTTGTACAATGACGGCGAGCCTCTTCAAGTTTTTTTCGGTCATGGAAATAACAATTGCATGTTTGAGTCCAGCAAAAGTAAGCTTCTGCTATTTGAGAATCTTCCATACTGAAACCAAGCCAGAAAAGCAAATCGAACCAAGTGCTGCAACTTATCATCACGCCTTCTTTAAAGGCAGAATATGACGGCTCTTGCGTCACAACGAGAATTTTCGATTCAATCCCAGCATGCGTGAGAGGAGCAAAATTATAATCCCTGCACCATTCAGTACAGTTCTGGATTCCATTTACAATGTCTTCAAGCTTATCTGAATTCATAGTCTTTCATAATTTATTACTGTACTCATTCAGCAATTCAGGCATTTTTTCTTCAATTACTTGTGGAGGGTATTTATTCAGAAATTCGCTTATCTTCGTTGCTGCTTCATTGACTTGCGCGTCCCAATTATCATGAGTATTCTCAGAATTGTAATCCTTCTCAATAGCAATTTTCTTGCTTATCCATAATGAATTATGTTTTTCTCCAGAGGCTTGCATTTTGTCTGAAGCGTCAAATACTTCGCTGAGTTCGCTCTCCTTGTCCTTGAATTCCGCGCGACAGCCGATGCCTATCCTTACTTCCTTAATCTTGCTACCAGTAGAATCTGGTAACCATGTTATCTGGTAATATGCATCTCCATAGGTCCTATGCCCTTTTTTAAGCCAACGATCAGGGGTAATTAATGCCCAATGTCCTTGGTTGCTACTTATCTTTTTGACTTTTATCCCTTGCCAGCTTTCAGTTTTTTCACGTGAGATTACTGTTGCTCTGGTTAATGCATCAGCAAGAAACGTAGCAGGATTTGGAATGTACTCATTCAGTTTTTCAATTGCCTCTTTATGCTGGCTCCATAATTTGTAGCAAAGGTCTTTATAATCCGACATTCCGATTACCCCCTTAAGGTTGTCTTTAAACTGTTCTATAAGCGATGCAGTTACTGGCTCCATATCCTTGTTGCTGTTAACAAGCTTATCAAAAAGTTCTACAAGAGAAAAAAATGAAATCGGGAGGAATTTTCTGTTTCTTGCCGCATGGCCATAAGGCGTGAGGAAGATGAGGAGCGGAGGTTTAGTGTACCTTTCGTTCTTCACAATTTCCTCGGCTTTTATAGCATATCTCTTGGTTTGATCACTCCCCTCTTTTGCCCATATCTTGTTTTCAATCAGGCAAAACAGGTTATCTGATCGGCATCTTATCGTAATATCACCGCGGTTTTTCTTATCCAATAGCTGCTCTTCGGTCCTGATGTCTGCATCATTAAACCGCATAGTATGGATATCGATAGCAGTATAGTCTAAGTCTTTCTTCTTCTTATCCGGCACTTCTATAAGCACTCGCTCAAGAAATGCCTTTAGGAATTTATCCCCAAGCCTATGACTTCCATTTGGATTCATAAGCCAAGCAAGGAACTTGCTGAATCTAATTTCATTGGAATATAATCCAAGTATGCGAAAGATGTTTGGCCCTTTTTCAGTAAGCTTTGCGTCAAGCTCTTTGAATTCATCTGATAAGAAGAGATCCTCAATCTTCTTCTTTGTGTCAACACTCACAATAAATCTCCATTCGATATAATTGTTGTAGCCACAGGCTCAATGATAAATCCTGTATTTCCACAAATGATACATTTCCCGTTAGAACCTTTATCAATGCATTCTTCACACAGTTGAAAACTAAGTAATGGTAAAGATCCAGAATAACTATCTTTCATATTGGAAATTTCTTTTTTCAGCTAATTATTTTTATGCTTCTAATTTCCAATCAACCTTAAGACCTATTTTCCTTCAGATAGCTACAATTTAAAACAATAGCGGTCTAATAAATACTTCATATGCTTTTTCTGCCACTTCTTCTGGGTTGGTTTCTGCCAGTCTTTCCATAACTCAAAGCAACCCTTTGATACAAACTGGACTTTCTGCTTCCCCTTCTGCGCATTGAGCTTCGCAATTACATCTCTGCGAAATTGTTTTATCTCATTACGATGCTCTTTATATTCCTCAAATCTCCGCCAGTTTTCAGGCTCCCAGAACAGATACATTAAAACAAATTTGAGCCCCTTGGAGTTCTTCTCCTCCGCCATGTTTCTCAATCCCAGGAAGTGCTTCACGAGCTGAGCTGCATCCAGATATTCGAATTTTACGATCTCTTTTCGAATCGGTTTCAGCAAACTATCCAAAGCACGAGGTTTTGCATATTTGTCTGATAAGTCTTTTTTCTTTGACCCTAATATTTCACCGAATTTCGATTCGATTCCAACATAAGTATTATCATTCCAGCACAGTAAATCCAGATTCGCCCTTCTGTTGCTTGCTCCCGTATTCAATTTGGCTTCAAAAATTATGTTCTGAAATCCGTGGAATCTATCCAGGCTAAGAAAAGACAGTGCAGAATTATATAGCCAGGGCAGGAAACTGTTGACTGCAAGTGCTGAAGATGAGTGAAGCGCTCGCATTTTACATCGGAGTTCGTTACCATCCCCCGCCTTGAACTGTTCTAAAACTTCTCCTTTAAGCGGTTGGTAGAGATTATCGTCGAGATTAATAACATAGCCCTTATTATCAAAGTGGACATTGAACTTCCTCGCCCAAGCTTGTTGATGCTCTTTTATCTTTTCAAAAAGTTCTGATTTGTGTTTCATTTCAAACCTCTCTATTTTTCATTCTCATTAAATAAACCATCCGTTCGAAGTTTGAAAAGTTTAATAATCCAACTTGCTCTTTCTAACATAAGAACAACTGTTGCCATAAATTCGTCAGGATTATGAACGAGAGGATTTGCATTTTGCCTAAATAATTGGAACTCTTTGAAGGCTATTTTCCCAAAAAGCTTTTTGATTTCTTTCTTATTTTTTTCCAGGAAGTCATGAAATCCTTCATCCGGATTATATTCTGCTTCTATCAAGAAATTGCCCAACAACGCTTGAATAGCATTTCTGGTTACAGTGCCACATTCTTCATATTTCTTTTCCTTGAAATATTGATATGCCTTTTGTAGTTTATTCTCTGCTGCAATAATTTTTCGCTCTTTCTCTTCGTAAGTTATATTGTCAGCTACTTCGGGAATTATGGTTTGTGATTCTCCAAACAACCAATCAAGATTCTTTTCTCCCAATTCGACAATTTCAGTTTTCGACATTTTCCAGAAAGGCAGTCTTCCTTTAGACCTCATAAGCGTGTTGTTTCGCAGTTTCTTCCATGTATCAAGCAGTACTTTTATCTTCTTTTCATCCTGAAGTATAAAATGTATATATTCATCAGGATTAAGCACCCATACTATTTCTTCTCCCTCTTTTTCTGAAATCCATTTGGACAATTCTTCTCTCACTTCATCCGTGATACCTTCATCAACAAGACAAATACACTTGGACTTTAGCCAAGCGTTGGATTCCTTGACAGCTTCATGCACTTTCTTTAAAAACTCTGGATTTTTTATATATTGAAGATATTCTTCAGAAACTTCTTTCTCTTCACCGAAATTTCTTATAATCACATCAAGGCGCTCTTTAGTATCTTCGATAGTAGTGTATCTATGGAATAACACTATCCGCAGTCTCTCAGTTGTTGATTTCTGTGTGTTTATTACATCGCATTCTTCTGGTAAAACGGCGGCAGAGATATATGGATATCCATGCGCAATGAAATCCATAGCCTTTTGCGAATTTATACTTGCAGGTATAACAGTAAAGACATCTTCTGTCTTGTCGTCGAATTTTGGGTCATCGTTTTCAGGGAATCGATATCCCGCAGCCCATAGAACATACTGAGCGAATCTACCAAAAATGAATTGTTCGAGGAACAGAAGCCTTATATATGTTTCGCCAACTTCACCAAAACGGCCTTTTGCAAAACCGTTTTTCCACTTTTTGAAATGACCGTAAACGATATCTTTTTCTCCACTCTCCATGATCTTTTCAATCACTCCTGATTAATCAAAAATCTTTATCTTTGCTACCTGTCGGGGATCAGGAATGAAATCTCCTGTTTTTGACAAGAATTCCTCAAAATGTCCCGCGTTAACGATTAATATGTGCGACCTGTTCTTTACAAAGCGTCCTCCTATCATTAAATTCCCGCTGTCTGCTGTATGGCGAGTGATGTGCTGTTGCCATGCGAGTGGAAATGCAAACACTTTATAAACGAAGGGGACTTCCTTCAATTTCACTTTCTTGGCGTCAATTGAACCTTCAATTATGTCAATTGCCGGCTCGACGTTTTCGATAATCTTCAATTTAGCTGTTGTAACTATGATTGGAATAACGAAATTAAATGAGAAACCGCCATCTAAGGCCATCTCAGAAGCAAGAGCAAAAACATTCGTCAAAGTTTGCAGACATGCTTCATATATGCGCTCTGTGTCTTGTAACTTCTTTTTTCCAGAAGTCCTGACCTCAACAGCCTGAGACATAAGTGGAACAGGGTCTATATCAGGAAAATCATAAGGTATGACGCCAAATTGAAGTCCATCTGCACCGCGTTCTTCAATAAGGTACAAACAACGGCCTCTTTTTTCCGGTACTGGTGAAACTTCATTGAAAAAAACCCACGTTCCATATTCAGGATGTGCCTTTTTACATTCAATAACGGATAAAGTGTCTCTACGCTTTCCCTGTCCATTCAGTATAAAATCGGTTTCACCTCGTTTGCCGAAAAACTGGATAGAATAGTTACTGCTCGCAAGCCTCCATGTTACAGCCGACCTTTTAATCGTGTCCTCAACCGCAACTTCAAGAGGAAAACCTGAATGATTTATCGCTTTTATTATATCATCCTTATGCATTTCCTAATGTCTCCGCTGGTTCTTTTCCATATACTTTCATAAATTCGTCAAGACCAGGTTTTCCTCCCAGTTTCTTTTGAGTCTCTTGCATCTCTTCAAGAAACCAAACAGCTATTTCTGTGGCTTCCTCAATTAAATAGTTGCGGTATCGACGTATTTCATCTATTTCTGATTCAGACGCCCCGGCAAGATTTTTAATAGGCTCCCTTAGTTTGTTCCAGAGAGCATAAAAATTATTTTTATTCTCGTTGCGTTGTCTAACGATATCCTCGAGATGTTTTTCTCCATGCACGGCTGTTTCAAAAAAATGTCTGTGCATAAAGTCATACTTCCATACCCGCAACATATTAGCAACAAGAGGCATTGCAGTTTTCTTGAGTGTTTTTTGTGCATGCGTTAAAGCTTCCGAAGCTTCTTCTGATTCATCTGCGATACTATCAAGAGCAGCTTTCTCTTTAACTTTTCTCGCTTTTTCGTACTCATAAAATAAATCTTCTAATCGCCTTGGAAATTGAAGTCCGTCTCCTCTGAAAATTGCTTGGTCTGCCTCGTTCCAAGCATAACTTGTCAGAACTATCGACCTCAACTCGGAATCTGTTTTGCCCGCCCCATACCTTCTTTTCAAATCCCGAAAAACAGGCTGTATTCCGATATGTATTTTAACCGTGTTATGCGGTTCGATTTTGATAGGATATGTAAATGGAGTACCGCCCCAATCAGTTTGATGCTTTAAACATCTGTCATCAAGAAGCTCAAATCCAATTTCGTTTATTGGATATGTATGGTCTCCTGTATTTGAAATCATGAGCCATAACATCCCACCTCGTTCCTCTTTGATTTTCAACGTAATCGGTGAATCAGCCTCAGTATGGTCCTTCCCGGACTTGCCGTTTATATCAGCCCCTTCTTGTACTTTAACAGACAGGACCCAGATATTTATTTTATCTTTCTGGAAATACTCTTTCTTAAAACCTGCCCTGAGTTCCTTGGGCAACTCCTGGTAGAACGCATCCGTGATTCTTATCTCATTTGGTAACGCTGAGCCCTGTAGATGGCATGCATGGTCAATGCATTGACTTGCCACTTGTCCCGAAGGTCTTGTCTCATCCTCTAAATACTCACCGAAAGCGCAGCCAATTCTGATCCTGAATGCTCCCTTGAGCTTGTTTTCCTTTTCATTGAATTCGCCAATCTGCTCAATCAACGCGTTGCAGAACGTCAATGCAGTTACAGCTTTCTTGAAGAAGAGAATTGCCCCATCCCCCGCTTCCGTAAAAACGCTGCCATCATGTTTGGCCACGAGGTTCTTTCGGAACTCATAGTACCTGTTGAATACAAGCTGAATCTTATCAGGCTTCTCGTCATCCTTAAGCTTGGTGGATTCAACGATGTCTATGTTGACAGCAGCTTCAGATCTGACCGCAGCCTTTATTTCCCTATCCAGCTTGTCTCTTTGTTCGAGCTTCTCGCTCACTGTAATTTCTGGTATCTTGGGCTGTTGTTCTATCTCGCTATTTACCTCGTAGACGCGGGTCTCCAATTCCTTCTTCCATGCGGCAGAGAGTCTGTCTCGCATGGGCCAGTCTTCGGCCATCTTTTTCAAATCATGGCGTATATCTTCAGTTTCTTCTTCCGTTATCCGCTTGTTATTCTTGCGATGCGCATTTAGAAAAAGCTCCCGTCTGCATTGAATAAGGCTATGCAGTCTTTCAGCTTCATTTTCTTGCAGCAGACGATTAGTAGGGCCAGAACGTATCTGGCCTCTTGAGCCAGCCACCCGCTGAATTTCTTGCTTTTTCTCAAGATATTGGTGATTGATTCGATCCGCCTTAATCAGATACTTCAACTCTATATACTTTCTATCTTCATCTGTTATCATAGAAACCCACTACTGTTTTTCTAGCCTGTAGACGGCGCTTTCTGTATGATAAAAGAAGTTCTCTTTATACGAACCAGTTCTACCGGAATTTCCCAGATGAAACCTATCTGTGACCATCACAGACCCCTTTGATAACATATTAGTGGGATACCAGTGGTAGATATATCCTTAATTCTTGTTTGACCCTTGGTGTTCTCCTAAATAGACTTTAACCCGAAGGGAGACAATTTTTAACAAGCTTGACGACCTGGACGGAATACTTGTCCGGATTGAGCATTACACCTCTTGCCGTATGCTGGCTTTTTATTAGTTCTCCTTTTTTTATCAGGCCCACGATAGCCTTTAAAATAACACTGGAGCTGTTTATATGCAGTTTATTGCTTATTTCATTCAGTGTAGGAGGTTTGTTGTATTTTTCTATGGATTCGATGATGTAATCCAGTACCTTTTTCTGCTGTGGAGTCGGAAGGTTTCTGTTTTTCTTTTTGCTTTTTTTTCTGTCTTTTCTTTCCCATTTCGGTGTGGTCAAACGGTAGTTGCCATTCAATGGTGGTTTTGACAGGCACTTCCCGCATATCCGCCGCGGCGCCGACCATAAAAGATCCCTATCCCGAATCCCTTGCTTTATCTCGACAGTCTTGATATTCTCTGATTTACAGCTTTTTCCACAATTTGAGCATTGTAATTTCATTTAATCACCAAATTCAAAGTTATCAATGAACTCAGAAGCTGGTTCTACGCTCCTAAGCACACCTCTTTTCATTCACAGGCTTGCATTTACGGTTTGAGAATAACAAGCCCGCCGATTTCGCTTGCGCCGTAAATAGTATCGGGCGTAAAAACCAGTTCCCTTATAAGCAAACCGGCATCTTTCAGCCTGCCTATCTCCTCGCCATCGTCAACATTCCAGAACGCGACCGTGCCATCCATCGAGGAGCTTACAACGATAGAACTGTCAGCACTTGTGGCAAGCGCAGTAATGAACTGCGCATGCGCCTTCCATTTCCTGACCGGCGAGAGGTCGTTCTGATTCAGAATGTGAATCTCGCCTTTTGAATCTCCAACTGCAAGCCGATTCTCGCCAAGCACAACCAGACCTCGTGCGTTTCCGGTGACAGATTGGGACGCCTGCTTTTTCATATCAGGCAGCGATAGCTTGATTACTTCGGAACCGTTCGTCACGAAAGCGAACCTGTCAGAACACGCGATAGAACGTACCGGCTTGCCGAGTTTCACCTCTCCGGTCTTGCGCCAGGTGGCCATGTCAATATAGGCTATCTGACCCGTATTCGTTCCCGCCAGCACGTACTTATCGGAAACCGCAAGCGCCCACACCTGCTCTTTTATAGCGATTGTCTCTCTAAGGAAGCCGTACTTCAAGTCCCAGACCTTGACGGTGCCGTCGAATGAAGCTGAGATTATCCTGTCTCTCCATATTTCTAATCCACTTATTACCGAAGAGTGCGCATTCTGCGCAAGAACCCGCAGTTTGCCTTTCTCCATGGCGTAAATCGTGCCGTTGCCATTCGGATTCGTGGCGCTTGGGCCAGCTCCCCATACGACGATATTTTCGCCGCAGTCGAGCGAAGTAACAGATGCCCCCTCAGGTGCGATTGCATTGCGCTCCAATTTCTTTTTAGCCATGTCCCGCTGGTTCATTGAAATCGAACGCTTCAGCAGTTCTTTTGCTTTTTCATTATCAGGACTTATAGAACAGGCGCTTCGGGCGTTGCTCATCGCGTCTCTCGCCCTGTTTTCATTCAGGGCTTTTTCGGCTTCGGATATGTAACGGTTGAATCTTTGTTCCTCGTTCTCTGCAGCCATCTTGTCCTTTATGGTTTGCTCCCATATCAGATACTTGTCATCGGGCCTGATTTCCTTCAGTTCTTTGAGCTTGAGAAGCGCGGTTGCGTATTCCGTAGCTTTTTCCGCAGCTTCGATAAGCTTGCATAACTGCCCGACCTGTATTTCTTCTTCCGCCTCTGTAATTGCATTCTTGGCCGGAGGGTAGTTTTCTTTATCAAGCTCTTCGGCAGTTCGCTTCATCTCCATCCAGTTCTTTTCAGACTCCGCCTTTTTCATTTCCCGAACAAGGCTTGCCAATCTTTCGAGTTCTCTAAGTCTTGTTCTGTATCGAGCAATATCCCTCTCGGACAGGAAATCTTTCAGCGCGTCCGCTTCAGCCTGATAATCGTATTCCGTCTTTGCCTTGTCCATCCTGCTTTTCGCATCGGCGAGCTTACTTGCCGAGCTTGTCTTCTGTTCCAGTAGTTCGAGGAGTGAGGTGTTTGCGCCTTCGCCGGAGAGTTTTGCCGCCTCGGAATAATGCTGCCGCGCCTTCGAGTAATCACCCGATTCGACCGCACGGTCTCCGTTCGATATTTCCTGTGCAAGCTTTGCCTGCCTCTGCTGGTCTCGAAGCTGGATATCGCGCTCACTTTTGGTATGGGCCAGTTTCGTTCTGACGGTACTGTCATTGAAAAGCTTCAATGCTTCGTTGTAGGAAGTAATTGCCCTGTCCCAGTCGCTTTTGCTTGATGCGGAATCACCTTCAGAAACAAGCCGGTCGAAATCTTCCTGTCTCTGTTTCGCAAGTTTCTCCGCTTCAAGCGCCTTTTGTGCTTCTTCAAGTTTAGCCTTTACTCTGTCGTCTTCTATCAAGCCATGCGCATTTGTGAATGCTGCTACAGCATCCGCATAGCGTTTATCTTTCATTGCTTCTTCGCCCTCGTTTACAGAGCGATGGGATTCCATCTCCAGTGCAGCATCATCCGTATCCATCAGTTTCGGAGGGTCCTGCAATTTGGATGTCTCTTCTGTCGGCTGTCGTTTTGTCTCGTCGATAAGCAGGACAGGCGCAAGGAAGTATGTTGCTACTGCAATTACTGCTATAACCACCAGAGCTACAGGTAAAAAGCTACTTTTCTTTTCCACTTTCACCGGCGGTGGCGGAAGAGGCTCTTCGCGCTTCCTGATTCCCGTGCCACCGGGTTGCGGGGTTTTCGCCCTCTGCGGCATTGCCGGAGCCTGCGGGATTTTGTCCGAAGACGGCGTTATCCTCTCCCCGCCTTTGGCGGCAGATTCAACAAGCTCTCTCTTCTCGAAATCGTAAATCTTCAGCGGCGGCCAGCCACGCTCTATCCGGTTCAAATCCTCGGCAAGCTCCAGCGGCGTCTGGTGGCGCATCAGCCGTTCTTTCGCCAGAAGCCTTTCGACAACACAGCACAACCATCGCGGCAGGTTGGGATTCATCGTCAGGAGCGGTACCGGGTTCATGTGCAGGTGCTGCTGCAGGAACGCCATTGTCGTCGGCCCCGTGAATGGAAGTGTTCCTGACAGGCACTCGTAAGCCACGACCCCGAGCGCGTAGAGGTCGCTTCTAATGTCTATGTCCGTGTTGCCCTCGCACTGCTCCGGGCTCATGTACGGCGGGGTGCCGAGCACGTTTCCGGTCTGCGATATCGAGACCTGCAAGTCGTGCGAATCCCGCGCAATCCCGAAATCCAGCAGTTTCACATCCCATTCCGGGCTTGTTATGTAGATATTATCCGGCTTTATGTCCCTGTGCACAATCCCCAGCTGGTGCGCCTCCTGCAGTATTGCGGCAAGCTGGCGGAGCATCCGGGTGACACCTTTCGCCATAACGACAGTGCGTTCCTTGCCGTCGAGCTTGACAGAAAGGGTCATCTTCTTGGTGTCGGTATCCGTGTGCTTGCCGGTTATCACATCCGTCAGGCTCCCGCCGATGACGTACTCCATCACGATGAAGTGGACCGGGTCTTCGCCCTCTGGATAATAAACTCCGTTATCGTAGATGCGCACGACGCGGGGATGGGCGAGCTTCTTGAGGAGCTTCGCTTCCCGGTGGAACCTGTCCATGAAGTTCTTGAGCTGCGTGAGATGCGAGTGGATGGTTTTTACTGCGAAATCCTCACCGTCGCTTTTGCGCCTCGCGCGATAGACATTCCCCATCCCGCCGCTTCCAAGCAGCTCTTCAAGAACGTATTTCCCGAAATCAAACGGAAGCTTCAATTTTTTCTCTTACCATTCCCAGGTGTCATAGAATCTGTCAATATCATTGTAACCACCGAAAAGCACAACAACGTTTCGATTAGAATCATATACCATGGCATGTCTATAACGAATAGCAGGTTCGTTCGAAGGAGATAAAAGGAACCAATTAGTTCCATCAAACTCCCATGTGTCGTTTAAAATATCTCCATCAAATCCTCCGAAAAGGATAACTCTTCCAACTTTAGTATCATATGCTATTGCATGATAGTATCGTGCACTGGGGAAGTCGGTTCCTTCAACTCCAGGCGGTGAAACGTTGTTCCATGTGCTACCATTCCATTCCCATGTATCACATTGAGAACCGCCACCCAGCCCTCCAAAAAGAACGGAAACCTTTCGTTTCGAATCATAAACCATTGAATGCACCCATCGTGCAGTTGGATAATCCGTTCCCGCTACCCCTCCAGGTGAAACATCTGTCCATGTACTACCATTCCATTCCCAAGTATCACTCAAACCACTGCCATCAAATCCCCCATGAAGCACAACTATGTCTCGATCTGAATCATAAGCCATGGAGTGCCTTCTTCTTGCAGATGGAAAATCTATTCCTTCTGTTCCAGATGGAGATACTTCAGTCCACTGAGTTCCGTTCCATTCCCATGTATCACAATAAGAGGAAGTGCTACCGTACCCACCGAAAAGTACTATCACTCCGCGCTTTGAATCATAAACCATAGTATGACCGTCACGTGAATCAGGAAAATCGATGCCTGCGGTTCCTCCGGGGGAAATGTCAGACCAATGAGTTCCGTCCCATTTCCACGTATCGTTGCAATATCCGCTTACTTCATCCAGTCCTCCAAATAATATCAGTAAGCCTTTTAATTCATCATATGCCATGGCATGGTGGTAGCGCGCTGACGGATAATTAACTCCTTCCGTTCCAGAGGGAGATACATCGACCCACGTCCTGTGCTCGTAGCAGCCGATGTCTACGGTTGCGGTGCCGTCGAGCGGATTGTCACCGTCGCGGATTCGCATATCGCCGTCAAGGTCGGTCGTGATTCCAGATGGTATAAGTGAATTGTTCCCGGCATCAATACACGGCGAAGTGCCGGAAAGTCTGTAATTCTCTGCACTCGCGTTGACAAACAGAGGGTCGAAAGTGATTGAAGCCGTTGTTGTCACGGTATAGCCAACAGTACCATCAATATCTCCCGAGCCGTTTGCATAGTCGCAGTGGTCAAGTTCGACGTCACTATTCGTGTAGTAAATCTGCTTCCCGACAGACGCATTGTTCGCCCACAATATGCAGTTACTCAGGACAGGGTCCGAACCCATTTCGCATAGAATTCCCCCACCGACGTTCGTCGCCGTATTATTCACAATGGTGCAGTTAGTAATGGTCGGATTTGAACAAGTATGAAGCCAGATTCCGCCTCCGTGGTCGCCTGCTGAATTGTCCGCTATCAAGGAATTTTCTATTGATGGATTGCAGTTCATACAACATGCGATTCCACCTCCACATGTTAACGCAGTATTGTTGACAATGGCGCAATTACGTACTATTGGAGAGGAGGGGCCTCCTAACCAAATTCCACCACCTTGGCCATCAGAGGAATTCTGCGTTATTTTGCAGTTGAGTATTAATGCGTTAGATGTGTCGCAAGAAATTGCTATACCATCGGTAATACTGCAGATGTGACAGTCTTGTATCTTAGGACTACAATTATCACAAAGAATGCCGTTTGCATTCCAGACGTTCTGGATTGTAATACCTTGTACAATACTTTCTATAGTTTCTCCCGAGTGGAAATGGAATCCACCCGTACCAGAAGCGTTCTCGCAATCAATTATGCAGTATTCTGGGCCGTTTTCGGAACGGAGGGTGATTGCGCGTCCGCCGAAATCAAGGTCCTTGTTGCCGACTCCGGTGTAGGTACCGTCGGCGACGATTATGGTATCACCGCTTGTCGAGGCGTCGATTGCGGATTGAATTGTTCCATAGGTTCCAGGGACAGTAAGCCAGCCACCCTCGTAGCAACCTATATCCACTGTAGCCTCCTTAATTCTCGCGTTCCCATCAAGGTCGGTTGTGACGCCCCCCGGTATAAGAGAATTGTTCCCCGTGTTTTCGCAGGGAGATGTATTTTTCAAGTGGAAATCTCTATCCGTTGAGTTAACAAAATGAGGGTCGAGTGTTATGCAGTTGGTTGGTGTGAATGTACCAGTGCCGCTTATGTCGCCGGAATTATTCTTATAATCTGAATAGTCAAGTGAAACCGTTGTTCCTGAGTTTACATAAATCTCACTTCCCTCAAGAACAGCATTGTTTCCCCATATAACACTATTATTTAAAGTCAGTGTTCCGTCATGGCATTCAATGCCGCCACCGTATTCATTTGCTGTATTGCCTGAGATAGTGCAGTTGTTTAGTATTGGGTTTGAACCTCCTCCTGATTCAATACCACCTCCGCCATGATTAATGGCCGTATTGCCTGCTATTAGGCAATTTGTTAACGTCGGAGTTGAACCGCCACATTCAATACCACCACCGCTGCCATCGGTTACCGAATTGTTTGTGATTGAACAATTTATTATCGATGGTGAACCGCCATCGCACTTAATACCTCCTCCACCGTGATTGGCTGTGTTGCCAACTATAACAGAATTTACTATCAATGCAGTAGATGAACCGTCGAAGTTAATTCCCCCACCCTGTGTTCCTGAAGAGTTGTTTGATATAAAGCAATTATCTATATATGAAGTTGAACCATAGCAGTGAATACCGCCACCAGGGTTTGTCGCCGAGTTGCTTAATATAATGCAGTCAGTTATTATCGGGTCTGAATCGTTACAGAGAATTCCACCTCCCTTGTCTCCAGACGAGTTGTTAGAAATACTGCACCCTGAGATTAAAGGATTTGACCCATTATAGCACCATATACCCCCACCTTCTCCAGCTGAGCAGTTAATTATATTATTTTCAATAATTGAAGGGCTGGAGTTACTACAATCAATACCTCCTCCATTGTCGAAACCTACATTACCATTGGTAATTGTGAATCCTTTCAGCATAGAATCCAAAGTTTCACCAGTATGAAAAAATATTCCTCTACCCGAATTTTCGCAGTCAATAATAGTCGAATCTGCGTCGTTTTCTGAACGCAACGCGATTGTCTTGCCACCAAAATCCAAATCCTTGTTACCTACGCCCGTATATGTCCCGTCTGCCACGAGGACGACATCCCAAGTCGAGGCATCATCAATCGCGGCCTGAATCGTTCCATACTGCGAAGGAATACGAAGAACACTAAGCTCATAGCACCCGATATCTACCGAAACACCTTTTGTCCTTGCATTACCGTCGAGGTCGTTATCCCAGGTAACTACACTCGAATCGCCCTTGTCAAAACACGGCGACCCGCATTTCAGCCGATAATCATTACTTCCCGAATCCCGGAATAACGGGTCGGAAGTGATGCAATTTGAAGATGTAACTGTTCCTGGTCCAGAAATATTATCGAGAGCAATCCCATTATCTGCAAAATCGGAGTTTATAAAATTAACCGTTGATATTGCTGTAGCATGATATATCTGATGTCCTGTAGTAGCTGCTGTATTTCCCCATATAATTGAATTATTAAGTTTGGTTGTTGTATCTTCAGAAACAATCCCTCCACCGAAATCATCACTCGAATTGTTAGTTATTGTAGTATTCAAAATTGTTGCGTTACTATATCCTTGAAACATTAGCCCGCCACCGCGGGAGAATGCATGATTTTCTGCAATCAGACAGTTAATAATTTCAGGATGAGAATAATGCCTGTAATACAACCCGCCTCCATGGTCTGCTTCATTGGAAACTATGTAGCATCTGATGATAATTGGGGTCCCATCCCATATACGGATAGCACCGCCACCATAGGTTGTGGTGTTATTTGTTATCACGCAATCGGATATTATTGGACTTGCTTCAAAGCATGAAATTCCTCCGCCATAAGCGGAAATATTGTTGTCAATAATGCAATTGATTATTGTAGGGTTTGAATTGTTCTCACAGAATATACCTCCACCTTCGTGAACTCCTACGGTATCTCCATTTCGTATAGTTAAACCGTCTATTACAGATAAATTGGTTTCCCCTGTTTGGAAATGGAAACCTCCTCCCGAGTTCTGGCAATCAATTATGCAACCCGCAGGACCGTTTTCAGACTTGAGGGTGATTGCGCGTCCACCGAAATCAAGGTCCTTGTTGCCTGCGCCGGTGTATGCGCCATCGGCGACTACTATGGTGTCACCGCTGGTCGATGCATCTATAGCAGACTGGATTGTCGCGTAATCTCCGGGAACGTCAAGCCATGCGCCTTCGTAGCATCCCATATCGACGTTCCATCCCTTGACCCGCATCTCACCGTCGAGGTCGGTCGTTATGCCGGGCGGTACAAGTGAAAGGTTTCCCGCATTTATGCAGGGCGACCCGCCTTTCAAATGATAATCCTGCCCGGTAAAATTGACAAATTGAGGATCGAGATGAATGCAATTGATTGGAGTTACAGTACCATCTCCAACGATATTACCACCACTATCAGCGTAGCGACAGTAATTTAGTGATACGGTGGGACCATCGAAAGTAGAGATTATAAATCCTGAACTTGCGATATCCCCCCAGAAGATAGTGTTATTCAACGTAACATTGCAGTCGGTTTGTTGGCAACAAAGAGCACCACCACTATTATCTGCGTGGTTAATTGCTATTGTGCAGTTTGTAAAAGTTGGAGATGATCTAAAGCAGCGAATCCCCCCACCATTTACATCTGCGAAATTCTTAAGTATGAGGCAATTTGTGACAGATGGAGCCGTACCGACTGAAAAGCATACACCACCTCCATCGAGACTTGCTGTATTATTGTATATTATAGAAGACATTATAACAGGACTGGAATTATTGTCACATAGAATGCCGCCACCGTAATTAGCACTGCCGTTCATGATTGTAAAACCCTCAACAACAGCGGCGTTTGTCTCACCGGAGTGGAAGTAGAATCCGCGGCCGGAGTTCTGGCAGTCGATTATGCATTTTTCCGCCCCGCCGGTGGATTTGAGGCAAATATCCTTACCATTGAAATCAATATCCTTGTTCGACGTGCCGGTGTAAGTTCCATCAAGGACAAGGACTGTGCTTCCTGCAATAACGGAGGCTATGCCTTTCTGGATTGTCTTGTACGGATAGTCGATAGTCCCATCGCCGGTCGAGTCGTTACCCGTGGTCGCGACGTATACGGTAGTTATAATAGTCATTCCCTGATATTCGTAAGCGCCCATATCGATTGTCGTGTTATAAATCCGAGGATTGCCGTCGAGGTCGGTCGTAATTCCTGGAGGTATGAGAGAATTATCACCGGCGTTTATACAGGGCGATAAATCTGTAAGCCTGTAGTCCTCAGCAGTAGCATTTACAAACTCCGGGTCGAGGTTTATACTGGAGTTAAAATTAAACACTCCCAGACTTTCAATATCATCGATACCATTGTTTACATTCGATACAGTACAGTTTGTAAGAGTAATTGTGGATAAACTGTTTACATATATCTGATGCCCGGCTGTCGCCGATGTATTACTCCAGATTACTGTATTATTGAGAGCCGGACTCGAACCTCCTTGACAATAAACACCTCCTCCTTGGTCACCAGCCGCATTGTCAGAAACTGTACAATTTACGACTGTAGGGTTTGAATTCTGGCAATAAATTCCACCACCGTCATACTCCGCGGAATTGCCAGTAATAATACAGTTGATTAATGTGCTATCTGAATCCTTACAGCATACGCCGCCGCCACCGTTTGTATTTGTTGTGCAGGTGTTGTTCACAATTCTGCAGTTCATTATCTTGGAGGTGGAGCTGTCCAAGTATATGCCCCCTGCTACTGTCGAGGAATTGCCTGCAATAATGCAGTTTCGTATCGTCGGATTGCAGTGCGTTATGAAGAAAGCAGGTTCGCCTCTCTTTACAGTGAAACCATCAACAATTGAATTTTCAGTCTCATCAAATGTAAAATAGAAGCCGTATTCAACATCTTCGCAGTCAATGATACATTTCTCTTGACCACCAATGGATTTTAGTAATATCTCTTTTCCGAAAAAGTCAATTCCTCTGTTACTGGCTCCGGTATAAGTGCCATTAAGAACGAGAACCGTGCTGCCGGCAATAACGGAGTCTATGCCTTTCTGAATAGTCGCATAAGGATAATCAATCGTTCCGTCGCCGGTCAAGTCGTTGCCCGTGGTAGCAACATAGACTGTGCTTAAGGATGGCGAGGTGACGGTTATGTAGCTGGATTTTATCTCCGCGTCGTTTCCGCCGGGACCGAAGACATCGAGCGTGACGGTATACGTTCCTGCAGAAGTATACTGATGCGTCGGGTTCTGGTCATTGCTCGTGGCCGAATCGCCGAAGCTCCACAGCCATGATGATATCGTTCCAGTCGAGGCGTCGGTGAAGCTGACGGTCAGCGGCGCCGCTCCGCTCGTGGGGCTTCCCGTGAAGTCCGCGACAGGCGCAATGTCGGTTACGGTTATGTAATTGAGTT
>Ga0272442_10003699_pt1 | contig 21348 bp, 17 predicted proteins | sample SSMForm2O_FD_200262 | JGI IMG/M metagenome (GOLD analysis project Ga0272442, IMG submission 200262) | Marine sediment archaeal communities from Little Sippewissett salt marsh, Falmouth, MA, United States - SSM-Form-2O | ecosystem: Environmental > Aquatic > Marine > Wetlands > Sediment ... | reverse complement strand
ATGCTGGATCTGGATCTGGACCTTGAAGCCGATCTGGGGATCGATACCGTCAAGCAGGCGGAGATGTTCTCCGAGATACGGGCGGCGTTCGGGATTCCGAAGCAGGATGATCTGAAGCTTTCGGATTACCCGACGCTGAATCACGTGATTCAGTTTGCACAGGACAAGATGGGGGCGACGCCGGCAGAAGAGGAAGTGGAAGCAGAGGCGGCGGCGGTGGAGCCTGTGGGCAGTGTGGCGGCAGAATCGGAGACGGTGCGGTATCTGGCGCCGGTTCTGGTGGGGAGGCCGCGGGCCCGGGAATGTCTGCCGACCGGGGTGGAGCCGACCGGGAAATCGCTGATTATCGGTGATTTCAAAGGTGCCGCCGCGGAGCTGGAGAAAGCACTGCGGGAGCGGGGCGGGGAGCCGGTGTTGATCAGCGACTCCGGGGAGCCGGATGAGGTGGCGGAACGGGTCAGGCAAATCTGCAAGGCGGGTATGCCCCGGGGGGTCTGGATCCTTTCGGCGCTTTCAGAACCGGTAACACCGGAATCCGATGACACCCAAGGCTTCAAGAGCGCGGTCGACAAGCGCGCGCGGATGCCTTTCAGGGTAGCCAAGGTGCTCGACGGTCAACTGGAGGGCGGATTTTTCATTTGCGCCACCCGGATGGGCGGACATCTGGGACTGCGGCCGGGTGGAGGCTCTGTGGATCCGGCGGCCGGGGCAACCACCGGGCTGGTCAAGGCGCTGTCCCGCGAGTGGACCGGGACTTTATGCAAAGTCATCGACTTTCCCGAGGACGTGGAGGCCGGGATGCTGGCCGCCACGCTGATCGAGGAAGTGGAAAGAGACAACGGGATCTGCGAGGTGGGCCGGCGGGGGATCCGGCGCTGGGGTGTGGGTCTGAGCGAGTTCACTCCCCAGGGCGATGAATCCGTCGGGTTGCCCAAGGACCCGGTCGTATTGATCACCGGCGGTGCCGGGGATATCACCGGTAAAATCGCCGCCGATCTGGCCGGAAACTTCGGTGGCACCTACTACCTGGCCGACCTGATTCCGGCACCTGCGCCGGATGACCCCGACGTCCGGGCTTTCCGGGAAAACCGGGAAGCTCTCAAGGCCACCCTGATCCAGCGCCTGAAGCAGAAGGGCGAAAGGGTCACGCCGGTGGTGGTGGATAAGGCGCTGCGCCAGGTGGAGCGCAAGGCGGTGGCCGCGCGGAACTTGCAGGAAGTGAGCAACCGCGGGGGCCAGGCGCACTCGCTGGCCTTCGACGTAACCGATACCAAGGCAGCGTCAGAAGCCGTAGGGAAGATAATCGAGGCCCACGGACGGATCGACCTGATCCTGCATGCCGCCGGGCTGGAGCACAGCCAGGCCATAGGCAAGAAAACCAAGGAGTCCTTCGACCTGATTTTCGGGGTCAAGGTCTTCGGGCTGCATGCCCTGCTGCGCGCCACCCGCGAGGTGCCGGTCAAGGGAATCATGCTGTTCGGGTCCATCGCCGGTCGCTTCGGCAACGCCGGGCAGACCGACTACTCGGCCGCCAACGACCTGATGGCCAAGACCACCACCTGGCTGAAGCGCACCCGTCCCGGCCTTCAGGTTTTCACCCTGGCGTTCTCCGGCTGGGACGGAGTGGGCATGGCCACCCGAGGATCGGTGCCCAAGCAACTGGCCGCGGTGGGTATCAATCTGATCCCGCTCGAAGAGGGCGCCGCATCGGTGCGCCGGGTGTTTTCAAGCGGGCACTCGGGCGAGCTGGTGGTGGCACGGTCGCTGGGAGCCCTGGCCCAGAGCCTCAAGGCCCCGGGCGTGGACTTGGAGTTGGTCCGCGGGCGGCTGGCGGAAGACTCCAAGCGTTTTCCGCTCCTGGGAGAAGTGTTGGACTGGACGCTTTCGGACGGGCTGCGCTTGCAGGTGGGCTTCGATCCTTCCCGCGACCAGTACCTCGACGATCACCGTATCGACGGCCTGCCGGTTCTTCCGGGCGTCATGGCCGTCGAGACCTTCGCCGAGGCCGCCGGCCTGATGCGCCCGGATCTCACCGTGGTGGCCGTCGAGGATCTTTCCTTCGACGCACCCTTGAAGTTCTACCGCGACCAGCCCCGCACCGCCACGGTGCGAATGCTGCCCACCTGGGACGGCAAGGGCCGGCTGATTTTGGCCACCATGGAGACCACCCGCGAGCTGCACGGCGGCAAGCAGGTGACCACCCGGCACTTCTGCGCCAAGGTGCGCCTGGACGAAGACCTGCCCGAGGTGAAACTGCCGCCGCCCGGCAACGGCGACTCTCGCCGGATCGGCCGCGAGGCCATCTACCGGGCCTACTTCCACGGCCCCAGCTTCCAGGTGCTCGACCAGGTGACCGCCAACGATGAGGGCAAGATCTCCGGCTGGATGCGTTCGGGGACCGAGCTGCCCCCCCTGGCCAAGCCCGGAGACCTCTCCGCAGCTCCCATGTTCACCGAGCTGGCCTTCCAGGCGGCCGGGATCGTGGAAGCTTCCTCCAGCAACAAGCTGGGATTGCCCGCCGGTGTGCGCAAGATGAAAATACATCGCGTTCCCGAGGGTGAGCGCGGCAAGATAACCGCCCGGGTGGCTCCACAGAACGGCAACCAGGACCAGAGATACAACATCCAGGTAATAGACGAACGGGGCTTTGTGCTGGTAGAACTGGACGGTTACCGCACCTCGCCGCTGCCCAACGCGCTGCCCGAGGACGTGCGCTCGGGGCTTACACTCGAGGAGGACGACCAATGATCCGCTGGTTATTGGCCCGGCCGGGACCCGGACTGGATGACCACGGGTTCCTGTGCCCCCCCGAGATCAGCGAAGGCCGGCGCTACCGCCACCCGGGACGCTACCGCCAGTGGCTGCTGGGCCGCGCCGCCGCCAAGACCCTTCTGGAGCGCACCGCCGGCGAGCTGGACATCGAGGTGCCCGCGCACAGGCAAATCAACATCCGGCGAACCCCGGACGGCTGGCCGCAGCCTTTGACCCTCAAGGGAAACCAGCTGCCGGTTTCACTTTCCATCTCGCACACCGGCGAACAGGCTCTCTGCGCGGTATGCCCCGATACCGAGGGCAAGGTGGGAGCGGACATCGAGGTGGTGAAAGATCGGCCGCGGCACTTCTACGAGGACTTCTACACCGACGGCGAACGCGAACTGCTCGAGCAGCTGCCGGACGAAATGGGCCATAAGGCGGGAACCGTAATCTGGTGCATCAAGGAGGCGGTGCTCAAGGCCCGCCGGACCGGATTCCACAACAGCGCCACCAGCATCGACGTCATTTCACTGGATCTCGCCGATCCGCGCGCCTGGAAAAGGGCCCTGGTCGAGTCGAGGGACGGCACCAAGCCGGAGGTCTACTGGCGCCTCTCCGACGACGAAACCCTGGCAATGGCCATCGCCCGCATCCCCTCCTAGCGACAAGAAATCCGCCAGGCGTCCAGATCGTAGTTCTTGATCAAGGTATCGAAGTTCAGCTCGTTGGCCTGGGGGCAGATGTCCTCGGCCAGCTGGGCGTCCCCGTACTCGACGTGAAACACCGCCTTGCCCGCCTGGATGAAGGGCAAGAGCATATCGCACTCGTTCCAGTCGAAACACTCCTCGTTCAGCGCCCAGTCGAAATCTGAAAGCAGATCGACAACCTGATCCAGGTCGTTCTTCAATCCCACCGACAAACCCCGGGAGTGCGCTTCCGATGCCAGAAAGCGGTTGTAATCCAGCTGATCGGCGGCAGTCAGGTTGAACCCCGGGTTGTTCGTGTAGGCATCCACATTGTCCGGCTCCACCCCGTCGCAGTTTTTCTGCACGGCCAGATCCATCCGGGCCTGCATGATTTCCCGCACGGTCGCATCGCGGATATCGATCCAGTTCTCCCCCGGCCAATTGTCCAGCTGGTTGCCGATGGCCCCCGGCGGAAAATCGTCCTTGTCCGGCCGCCAATCCTCCCGGCTCCCCGCCGAGAAGTAACAAATGACGATCCGCCCGTCGGCATGCAACTGATCAATGGTCGCCTGGGGCACGTCAAACAAGTCGATGTCGTACATGACGACATCGATGGAAGCGTCGACGGTCCCGGTCAACTGCCACTGCCAAGACGTCCCCGGCGACGGACTCCAGATATCCTGGGCCTCGTCCCCTCCCCCATCGTCACCAAGATCGTAGTCGTCGCCGTTGACGTCGCCGTCGCCGGTAGCAGCTCCATCATCCCCGGCTTGCGGTTCTTCCGCCACCGCATCCGGCTCTTCGCCGGCATCCGGCTTCCCGTTATCCTCTCCGGAACACCCACAAATGAACAGCACCAATAGAATCCACACTCTCATCTCGGCAACCCCCTCAACCTCGCCTCGATCCGGCGGATATTGAGCGTATCATTGTTCCGCTTCGCCAACCGCAGCGCCTGGTTCAAAGCCTCCCGGGCCTCGTCGTTACGGTCCAGACGGGTGAGCACCTCGCCCATTTTCAAGTAGGCGTAATAAAAATCCGGCGAGATGTTAAGCGCCTGATTGTAGTTGTGCAACGCCAGCTCCAGGTTGCCCAGGTCGCGGTGAGCGTTGGCCAGGTTGAGAAAGTTGGCCCGGTAATTGATATGCGGGACCTGGTGGTAAACGAAGGCGTACACCAAAGCCAGGATCGAGATCACTACCCCCAGCCGCGTCCAACTCTTCTTCTTGAACTGGACGTAGAACCACCGCAGCATCGCCCCGGCGTAGACCAAAAACACCGGGACCACCACCAGGCGGTAGCGGGCGTTTATGAAGAAGGCCGCCAGCGCCACCAGGTGCGCGATGAAGAAAAAGATCAGCATCGAACGCTTGCGAAAACCACGCCAGGACAAGACCATCCCCAGAAGCGCCAGAGGCAGGATCAAGCCGAAGGTAACCAGCGGCATGCTCAACAAGACCGAGAAGCGCTTGGAGAAATAGTAGTTGCGGTTGTTGGGAACCTCGTAGGCGTTAAAATAGTATTTCAGCTTGTTACCCAGGAGCCCCAGCCAGCGCCCGAAGTCCGCCCCGATCTCCTCGAAGGTCTTGTCCACCCAGAAACTGGAGACCTCCGACGGCTTGAGATCGTCATCCTCCAGTTCCTTCTTGGCCACCTCTGGGAAGTTGACCTGCTGGTCCCGGACCGAAAGCCCCATGGGGCGTCCCTTATAGCGGGCGTTGCGCATGTAGATGCCGTCGGAATGAGCGTTGTTGCCGATGAAGAAGTTGGCCCCGGCGCTGGAGGTCAGCGGCACGAAGTCGTCGCCCACCAGCCAGTTGTGCAAACCAAGCGGTGCAATGGTCACCACGAAGGCCAGGGTCAAAAACACCCCGGCGGGCACCCACTTCTTCCAGGCCCTGAACCCGAAGTACAAGACGATCCCCAGCCCGGCCAGGGGGCCGAACAGGACGACGTTCCCCCGCGCGGCGGCCGACAGACCGAAGAACACCCCGGCAAGCACCCACTTCCACCAGGCGGGCTTCTGCAGGCCGGAGACCAGCATGACCAGCATCAACAAGTTAAAGAAGATGATCAGCGTGGCGCCCAGAATCAGAGAAGAGAAGAAGATGAACATCCCGTAGAAGGCCGCCAGCAGCCCGGCCAGAAGCCCGGCCACCGGCCCGAACATCTGCCGGCCCAGGTGGTAAACCAGCCCGCAGGAGGCCGCCGCGAGCAGCACCTGGATGAAGCCGGCCGCGAAAGTCGACGGCCCGAGGATCGAGTAGATCACCGCCAGAAAATACGGGTACAGCGGCCCCAGGTAGAACACCGGATTCGAGCGCCCGGCCCAGTCGCCTTCGGTGATCTGGATTGCCCAGTGGTGGTACATGAACGGGTCGGTGTGCAGGTGCCGGAAGAAGGGGGTATCCATCACCTCCAGCAGATGGATCAGCCGCAGCAGAAACGCCAGGCCCACCACCAGTATGAAACCGACCCTGTACGACTCCAACACCGACAGCTTCGAAAGCAGCTTCCTGAACTTGCCCGCCTCGGCGGCGTCCTTGTCGGGCTCGTCGTAGGGCCCCAACTCCTCCAGCCCCAACTCCCGCAACCCCTGCCGCACCAGCCGTGGGGGGACCCCGAGATGCTTGGCGATCTTCTTGACCGACTTGCCCGGATAGCTCTCGCGGATGTACTTCTTCTGCTTCCTGGTGAGCCGGTCTGCCATCAGGAGATTAGAAGGGCGCTACTTTACGCGGATGGACTGGATGACGATGTCTTCTTTGGGGCAGTCGCGGGGGAAAGGACCCCTGGCGCCGGTCTTGGCCGCGGCAATCTTGTCGACTATGTCCAGGCCCTTGGTAACCTTGCCGAAGACGGCGTAGCCGTAATCGCGGACGCCGTGGTCGAGAAACTTGTTGTGCTTGAGGTTGATGAAGAACTGGCAGGTGGCCGAGTCGACCTGGCCGGTGCGGGCCATGGCGAACGTGCCCCGCTCGTTCTTCAGGCCGTTCTTGGCCTCGTTCTTGATGGGATCGCGGGTCTTCTTCTGGCTGAACTTGGGCGTGAAACCGCCGCCCTGGATCATGAAGTTGGGGATGATCCGGTGGAAAATGGTACCATCGTAGTGCTTGTCCTTGACGTACTTTAAGAAATTCTCCACCGAGATGGGAGCCTTGTCCTGGTAGAGAACCGCCTCGATGGTCCCCATGCTGGTCTTGATAACCACGGTGGGATTGCCCTTCTTGGCTTTCGACCCGGCGAGAGCCGTGCCGGCCAGCAGGACGGATACTGTCAGTGCCAGAGCGATTGCGAGCTTTTTCATGATCGTCTCCTTGCCTATAGAGTCTCAACTGATTCGATAACCACGTCAGTCTGCGGACAGTCTTTGGGAAAGGGCCCCTTGGACCCGGTGGGTGTCTGGGCGATTTTGTCGACCACGTCCATGCCGCCGGTCACCTTGCCGAACACGGCGTAGCCGAAGTCGCGTTCACCGTGGTCCAGAAACGAGTTGTCCTTCAGGTTGATGAAGAACTGCGAAGTGGCCGAGTCCACCACGCCGGTTCGGGCCATGGCCAAAGTGCCCCGCAGGTTCTTCAGGCCGTTCTCGGCCTCGTTCTTGATGGCATCGCGGGTGGGCTTCTGGTTGAAGTTCTTGTCGAAGCCGCCGCCCTGGACCATGAAGCCGGGGATCACCCGGTGAAATACGGTTCCGTGGTAATGCTGGTCACGGACGTACTGAAGGAAGTTCGCGGTGCTGAGCGGGGCCTTGCCTTCGTCCAGCTCCACCTCGATGTCACCCAGATTGGTCTTGATCGTCAGTTTCGGGTTTGCCATGTGTATCCCCTCTCTGGTTAGACGCGCATGCCTACTTGATCTTCTTTTTCAACATATCCCCCAAAGTACCGAAACCACTGGAGGAGTCTTTTTGAACGTAGTCCTCGTACTCGGCCCTTTCCTGCGCCTCCTGGGCCTCCTTGCGGGAAAGGCGGATCTTCCTTCCGTTGTCGGTAACCTCCAGCACCTTGACCTTCATGGGCGTGCCGGGCGGGAACTGCTTGCGGTGGTCGGCGCCCTTGGAGGTGCCCATCTCCACGTTGGGCACCAGGCCCTTACGGCCGGGGCCCAGGGTGACGAACACCCCGAAGTTGACCACCTTGTCCACCTTGCCCTCCAGCACCGCACCTACAAGCGGAACCGAGCCGAACTCTCCGTCGGAGGGCACCCGGGCCAGGCCGATCCGGCGGTTCTCCGGCTCCACCGAGATCACCTCCACCTCGACTTCCTGTCCCTCCTTCAGCACCTCGCGGGGATGTCCCACCCGCTCAGGAGTGTTGAGGTTGGAAACGTGGATGAGACCGTCGACCCCCGGCGTCAGCTCCACGAAGGCGCCGAAGGGCTGCAGGCGAACGACCTTGCCGCGGACGCGGCTGCCCTCGGGAAAAGAGAGCATGACGTCGTCCCAGGGATCGGCCTCGAGTCGCTTGAGGCTCAAGGCGATGCGGTCCCCGGGCTCGATCGACAGGACCTGCACGTGGATCTCCTCGCCCTCCTTCAGCATTTTCTTGGGATCGTCGATGTGCTGGTGCGACAGCTCCGAGACGTGCAGCAAGCCTTCCAACCCTCCCAGGTCCACGAAAGCGCCGAAGTCCTTGATGGCCCGGACCGTGCCGGTGACTACGTCGCCTTCCTTCAAGGTCTTGCGCAGCTCCTCGGCCTGTTTTTCCGCCTCGGCCGCCAGCAGCTCCTTGCGCGAGAGCACCACGTCCGGCCGCCGGCCGCTATCGTCGTATTTGGTGATCAGGAAGGCGTATTTCTGGTTGAGGTGCACGTCGGGATCCTCGCAGAAACGCAGCTCGATCTGTCCCACCGGACAGAAGGCCCGCAGTCCGGCCACGTCCACCTCGAATCCGCCCTTGTTCCTTCCCACTACCCGGCCCTCGACCGGAATGCGGTTGCGGGCCGCCTCCTTGAGAAACTCCCGGTCGCGGATCCCCTTGGCCAGGCGCTTGGAGAGAATCAAGCCGTCGGGGCCCGACGACAGCACACAGGCCTCCACCGGGTCGCCCACCCCGGGAAGCGAGCCGTCCTCTGCGCGGATTTCCTCCAGCGAGATGACTCCCTCGCTCTTGGAACCCAGATCCACGAAGGCGAAGTCCGAGCCAATGGAGATAATGGTTCCTTCGACGATCTCGCCGCGCCCGGCGTGGGACACGTTGATATCCTGCTCCATGGCCGCCAGAAACTCCGCCCGCTCGGCCTCGTCGATGCCGTTTTCCGGCTTGTCCCGTTCTGAGTCGTCCACCTTGATTCCTCCAGGCGAAGGGTTGTTTCCTCTAACACGCCCAAATGTCACAAGCAAGTGTGATCGCCGGCACAGAGCCGTCACGCAAATCTGCCAGAATGTGATCCGGGTCACTACGTCGTTGATTTTTTTGTGCTTTTTTAGAACAAATGAAAATGTTCTCCGTCTAGACTAGCAGACGCAGAAATCAAGACACGGAGGAAAACATGGCTATCATTAATCAAATCAAGAAGCTTTTCGGACTTACCACGATGACCGTCGCCCCTGGCTGGAGCGGCGAGCGCGAGTCGCCCCGCTACAACATCACCATGTTCGCCCGGTACCAGAGCGAGGGCCCCTTCATCGAGCGGCGCGGAAACATCGGGATCGGCGGGTTCTGCTTCGAGGGGGAAAAAGAATACCTTCCCGGCACCCCGGTGGACCTGCTTTTCCGCCTCCCGGGCACCCAGACCTGGATCCACGCCCGCGGGCGCGTCCTGGGCACCAGCGACAACCATGGCTACCTGGGTGTACGCGGTCACTTCACCTCGATCGACTTTGACGATGAGCGCATGCTGGCGCGCTGGATTGATTCGATGACCCTGCAGCTTCAGGCGGCCGCCGCCTGAAGTTTGCAGGGAACCCCCCATTATCTTCGGTTGTCTCTCCTATAGGCCTTGCTATTCCTACCCCGCGTCTTACATTATAGGGGACGGGTCAAACATGCGCTGGTCCTACTACATAGGCAGTCTCTTCGGATTTCCTATCCGGGTGCACATCAGTCTGCTGATATTCCTGGGAATCGTGTTGTTCACCGGGGGCGGGGTCTACGGGTTGGTGGTGATGATCACAGTTTTCGCCTCGGTTATTCTGCACGAGCTGGGCCACGCCCTGGTGGCGCGCTCCCGGGGTATGAAGATCGTGGATATATCCCTGTATCCCTTCGGGGGAATGGCCCGGATGGCCTCCGCGCCCCAGACCACCCGCGACGAGATTCTCATGGCCGCCGCCGGCCCGGCGGTCAGCCTGCTTCTGGCGGCGGCCCTGGGCGTCCCCGCCTGGCTGACCGGCAACTACACCCTGTGGCTCCTGGCCCAGATCAACCTGCTGCTGGGCGCCTTCAACCTGTTGCCGGCCCTGCCCATGGACGGCGGCAGGATCTTTCGGGCCTTTCTGGCCCGCAAGCTGGGCTTCTACCGGGCCACCACCATTGCGGCCCGGGTGGCCCGCTGGCTGGCACTGGGACTGGCGATTTTCGGGGTATTCTACTCAGGCTGGTTCCTGGTCCTGGCCGCTTTCCTGTTGTTCATGGCCTTCGCCGAGGAGGGCGCCGCCCGCGCCCGGCAGTACATGGGTGATCCCGGCTACCAGGACGCCCCCCGGCAGGCCCGCCCGGTTTACGACCCCTTCCGGCGCCTGGCCGAGTCGGCGGGTTTCAAGGTCCCCGGCTCCGACTGGGAAGTCATCGACCCCGACTAGCCTACTTCACGAACTGTTCGGCGAAGTACTTGGGATTCAGCGACTCGCCGGTAGCCTGGATGAGCAACTGGTCCCAGCGCAGGCTATTGCCCGGCTTGAAGATCTTCTCCTTCAAGTAGTGTCCCAGCTCGGCCCGGCCCACGCCGTCGATGCCCGCCGGGTCATCGGTCTTCAGAACCGTCTTGGCCATATGATCGAGGAGTTGGCTGGCCATCAGCTCACCAAGCGTGTAGTTGTGGTAGTATGCCGGCCAGCAGGCGATGTGGATCTTGGAGGCCCAATCGGGGGCATCGCGGCCCTCAGGGGGGGCGAGCAGCTGGTAGCGTTTTTTCAGGTTCCACCACAACTTGTTCAGATCCTGGTCAGGATTCTTGTACAGTTCGCGCTCGAAGTTGACCATCACCATGGTCCAACGGGCCATGATCAGCATGGTCATGCGCAACTGCAGGCGGATGTCGTCGGCTACTTTCCCGATTTTCTCTTGCGGGATCTTCAGCATTTTCTCGATCCAGACCGGGTTGCGGGTCAGGCGGCCGAAGAGCTCGGCTATCGCCTCGGTGGTGAAGGAGTGCGAAGGTTCGCGCAACAACCAGGGCAGACCCCGGTCGATATACTTGTCGTAGACGGCGTGGCCCATCTCGTGCATCAAGGTGGAAGTCCACCGCTCGCTGTTTCTCAGGTTGGACAGGATGCGCACGTCGCCCTTGCGGTCCATGTGGATGCAGTAGGCGTGAGGCATCTTGCCCTTTTTTTCGTAGAGGTCGGAACGATCGAGGATGTCGGCGGGATCCAGGTCAGCTCCCTTGAAGAATCCGTTTACCAACACCCGGGGATCGCTCTTTGAAAACAGCGGATCCAGCTCCAGCTTTCCGATAGTCGGAGCCTCCTGGAAAAACGGATCCTCGTAGTGCCAGGGTCGCAGTTCCTCCGGCTTGACGCCGTAGCGTTTGGCCAGCTTGGCGTTGATCTGACCCACGAGCTGCTTGAAGGGCTCGTCGGTCTGCTTGGCCAGATCGTCGAATATCGAGCGGATCTCTTCGGGATCCTGCTCGATGAGTTTCAAGCGCATTTCGTAGAAGTTGTCGTATCCGAGCTGCTTGGCTGCCTGGTTGCGCAACTTCACCAGCTCAAGCACCTTGTCCCGCACCAGGGCTCCGCGCTGCTTGTAGGACTCCCAGGCCTCCCGGCGCTTCTTCGAGTCGGTGGACGACTTGAGGATGTCGTAGATGTCGTTGTCGGTGACCTCTTTGCCGCCTACCGTCCCACGGTAGTCGTTGAACGTCTTCTGAATCTCGGTTGAAAGGTTGACCATCTTCGCAAGCAGCTCGGCCGGCACCTGGTTTTCCTCGAAGGCCAGGTATAAAACGGTCAACTGGCGCCGCAGGAGCGGGTCCTGGACCTTGCCGCCGGCCTTGACTTCCTTGAGAAACTCGAAGGCTTTTGGATCGGAGTACACCTTGCGGATCTCCAGCTCCTTCTGGCTGGAGAGATCGTAGGATTCCTTCTTCCCGGTCGTGGTGGCATCCCAGAACGCCAGGTTCTGCTCTTTTTCCAGCGGAGCCACCCGGGCCACGTGTTTTTCTATGAAGGCCTTCAGCCCGGCCTCCGCTTCCGGCGTACCCTCGGTTTTTGTCTCCATCTTGTCTTCCTTTTTGACCGCCTCCGGCCCGGCGGGACAGCCGGCCATTACCAAACCCGACACTAAGACACCCAACAACAGCATGCGCATGGCGACCTCCTCGTAGGCAGTGTACTGCCGGTGAAACCGGCCGGTCAAGGCGTGATCGGAGTATCAAATCGCCGCAATATGGTGTTCCAAAGTGGAAGATTGCGTGGAAATTTTTGGTAGTCCCACCACGCCCGGCAGGCGGTTGGATCGGGGTTTCTCTTTTTTTCATAGCATGTTAGAAAGGAGGGGGTAGTTGGCACGGGGCTTGCTGTATCGAGAGCCGAAGGAGGAACACAAATGAAAGCCATAACCATTGCCATTCTGCCGGTCATGCTTCTGCTGTCGCCCGCCTGTGTGTTCGTCGACCACGAGGATCCGTACTGCATCGGAGATCGCTGCGGAGCGGACCTGGGCGATATAGCCTTCTACTGGTCTTTCGAGACGTGGGACGGCTACGTAACCGACTCATGCTATGACTCCGAAGTGGCGTTCATTGATGTCATCATCTACGACGGCTGGGGCGACGTGGAGTTCGAGGCTTTGAACCGGCCCTGCGGGGACACCGGAGCGGAAATCGACAACTTCTACCCGGATACCTACGAGTTGCAGCTCACCGCTTTCTGCCGCTCAGGCGCGATTACCCACGAGGGTTTCTGGGAGATGGAAGTCTACGAAGGCTACAACGACTACGGCACCCTGACACTGCCCTACCTGAACGAATGCCTCTAGCCTAACCCAATACCTCTTTTATCTGCTCGAAGGCCCAGTCGAGATCTTTCTCTTCGATCACCAGCGGGGGGGCGAAGCGGATGATGTTCTCATGAGTCTCCTTGCATAAAAGGCCCTTCTCCATCAGCTGCTCGCAGTAGGACCGGGCGGTTCCGGCGGATTGTTTCAGAACCGCGGCCAGAAACAAGCCCTTGCCGCGAACCAGCTCGACCTTGTTCCCCACCAGGGTTTCGAGCTTCTTCTTGAAAGCCGCTCCCAGCTCGGCGGAGCGCTGCGGCAGCTTCTCGTCCACGATTACCTTCAAAGCCGCGCGGGCCACCGCGCAGCCGATGGGGCAGCCGCCGAAGGTGCTGCCGTGGTCGCCGGGGCTAAAGACCGACAGCGCCTCGCGGGATGCCAGGGCCACGCTTACCGGAAGCATGCCGCCGGAGATGGCCTTGCCCAGCATAAGCACATCCGGGCGGATGCCTTCGTGCTCGAAGCAGAACATCTTGCCGGTGCGTCCCAGGCCGGTCTGGATCTCGTCGAGCATCAGCAGCACGTTGTTGCGGGTGCAGATATCCCTGACCCGCTTCAAGTAGCCGTCGGGGGGCACCACCACGCCGGCTTCGCCCTGGATGGGCTCCACCAGAAACGCCACCGTATTGGGCCCGACGGCCTGTTCGAAGGCATCGGCGTCGCCGAAGGGGATCAGCTTGAATCCGGGCGTGAACGGGCCGAAGCCCTCCTTGTACTGCTCGTCCGAGGAAAAGGAAACCACCGTGGTGGTACGGCCGTGGAAGTTTCCGGTGCAACAGACGATCTCCGCCTGGTCGGCGGCCACTTTCTTCCTGGTGTAACCCCACTTGCGCGCGGTCTTGACCGCGGTCTCAACCGCCTCGGCGCCGGTGTTCATCGGCAGGGCCATCTCCATCCCGGAGAGCTCGCAAACCTCCTGCAGGAACGGCCCCAGCTGATCGTTGTGAAAGGCACGCGAGGTAAGAGTGATCCGGCCCACCTGCTGTGAGAAGGCTTTCACGATCGCCGGGTGCATGTGCCCCTGGTTGACCGCGGAGTAGGCCGCCAGGAAGTCCAGGTACTTCTTACCCTCGCAGTCCCATACCCAGGCCCCCTCGGCCCGGGAAATGACCACCGGCAGCGGCTTGTAGTTGTGGGCACCGTATTTCTCGGTCTGGGCGATTATCTCTTGAGACGACGGCATGGGGCATCCTCCTGTTCGGCGAGAGGATACTCACGCTCACCTTGCGTGGCAAGAAAAACCGGGGACTAAGCGCTACTTGGCTTTGATAGTGAACGTCTTGGCCTTCTCGCCGCGGTCTATGGCGGTGACCTTGAACTCGGCCAGGACGTTGTCGATGGTCAGGGTGCCGCCTTCCTTGCCCTTGCCCTCGCCGAGGACAACCGAGAAGGCGTCCGAGGCCAGGGTGCTCTGGGCGGACTTGCCTTTGGGACGGATGGCCCGGAAGCTGACCGTGTTGGTGCCCTCGTTCAGGTAGTTGTTCAGCTCCAGCACGTGCTGGGAGATGGTGTCGGGCAATGCCTTGAGAAACTTGTTGTTGACCATTACCTGGATGGTGTAGCCGGTCATGCCCGGGCGGGTCACTTCGGTGACTATGAAATACTTGTTGCTCAGATTGGCCGTGGTGGTCGGCGCGGCCGGCGGGGGGCTGGTGCCCGGACCCGGTGCGCCCGGCGAGCCTACCTCGCGCACCTTGTAGTCCGGAGCGGAGATGTGCACGTTGCCGTTCTTGTCCAGGGTTACCTTGGCCTTGTCGATAACCTGATCCTTGGCGCCGGTTATCTGCACCCCGTTGAGATACACATCCACCGCCCCGGCCGGGGCGGCCAGCAGACAGACCAGCGCAACCGCCAAACCCGCTGCAATCGTTGTAGTACGCAGCATGTCTCAACCTCCTTCCGGCGCGGCTCAGCTACAACCAAATAACCCGCGCAGGACTCGAAGTACCATTTGCATCCTCCGAAAATCATCGCAAACTACGAAGAATTTGCGAACTGAGAGTCTACTCTTTGGTACCACCTTTTCTCTTCTTGGACCAGTTTACGACCGCCCGCATTCAACCGGCCTACTTCTTGCGCCCGAACAGTTTGCCCAGAAGCCCCCCTTTTTCCTTCGGTTTTTCCTCCTCGGCCGGTTTCTCCTCTTTTTTCTCCTCTTTTGGAGGCTGTTTGCCGGCCTTGCGCAGCGAACGGGGAACTCCGTACTTGCGCATGCTGATCTCGGTGTCGGGAATCTTGAGCTTCTTGCGTATTATGTCATCCGTATCTTTGACGGTCATCTGGGTCTCGGTGATCTTCCCCGTCCCGAGTTCCCTGGAAGACACCTTCAGCAGGCATTCCTGGTTGAGGGAGAAGGTAATCTCCAATCGCACGTCGCCCTTGGGCGCCTTGGTGATGCCCGATATGGTCACGGTTCCCAGGTACTCGTTGTCCACCACCCGATCGCTCTCCCCCTGGAAAACCGCCAGCTCGAGCTCTTCCTGGTCGTCCTTGTAAGTCCGGATGGTGTAGGTCTTGGTGGTGGGCAGGGCGGTGCCGCTCTCGAGCACCCTGAGGAAACGCCCGCCGGGAATGCCCAGGCCGATGCTCACCGGCAGGACATCGATGAGCACCACCGAGTCGATCTTGCCCTGGGAATCTGCCAGCAGGGCCGCTCCGATGGCCACCGCCTCGTCAGGGTGCACCCCCTTGTGGGGATCCCGGCCGAACAGCTCCTTGATCCGACGCCAGATCAGCGGCATGCGGCTCTGCCCGCCGACCAGCAATATGTTCTTGATCTGCTCGGGACGCAGCTTGGCCTGCTCGAGCACGTTCATGGCCACCAGCATGGTCCGCTCCACCAGGGGGGTAACCATGTCCTCCAGCAGCGAGCGGGTGACTCGCACCTCCAGATCCTTGGGAGTGTTCTCGATGGCGGCGAAGAAGGGAATCCTGACGATTGTCTCGGTCTTCTCGGAAAGCGCGCACTTGGCCTGCTCGGCGGCCTCGCGCAGCCTTTGCATGGCGGCGCGGTCCAACTCGGGCACCGCGCCGTGATCCCGGCAGAAGGCATCCAGCAGGTAATCCACCAGCTGATTGTCGAAGTCCACCCCCCCCAGAAAAGTGTCCCCGCCGGTGGAAACCACCTCGTATACGTTTCCGCACAGCTCGAGCACGGTGGCGTCGAAAGTCCCACCGCCCAGGTCGTAGACCAGCACCCGCTGATCCAGGCCGCGATCGTACCCGAAGGCCAATGCGGCCGCAGTGGGCTCGTTGATTATGCGCTCCACCTGCAGGCCGGCCAGGATCCCCGCCTCGCGAACCGCCTCGCGCTGGTTCTCGTTGAAATAGGCTGGGACGGTGATCACCGCCCGGTTGACCTCTTCCTTGAGCAGTTCGCGGGCTATGTCCCGGATCTCGGTGAGGATCAATGCGGCCACCTGCTGCAGGCTGAAGTTCTTTTCAACGATGCGAACGGCCACTTCGTGGCTGGGCCCCTCGATAATCTCGTAGTGGAACCGGCTCTTCATCTGCTGCACGGCCTGGGAGTCGAAGGGCCGGCCGATCAGCCGCTTGGAGCCGTAGACGGTGTTGCGGGGATTGAGCTCCATCTGCGCCTTGGCGGAATGCCCCACCAGGAGCCGGCCGTCGTCGGCGTAGGCCACAATAGAGGGGATAGTGCGGTAGCCCTTGCGTGAAGGGATCACCTGGGGCTTGCCGTCTTGCACCACCGCGGCACAGGAATTGGTGGTGCCCAGATCGATCCCGATTACCCGGGAGGAAACCCCCCCGGTGGGCGGACGGGCGTCTTTGACCTGATCTGCGGCGGGCTCCACGAAGTCATCCACCGAGATGTCCACATCGAATTCATCCGGCTCCTCGATGTCTACGTCCACATCCACCTCGCCGCCGGTCCCCTCTTCCGCCTGCAATCCGCCTCCGACTTCAACGGTCGGCGCCGACTCCGGTGCGGGCGCCTCCACCGCCATATCCAGGGCGTCCAGATCGTCGGCGGGCTCCTCTTCATCCACATCGATATCGATGTCGACGTCTTCGGATTCAGGTTCGGTGTCTGCTGCCGCCCTGGTTTTTGGAGTTGGTTTGGGTTTGGGCTCAGGGGGGGGCTTCGGCGGGGCTTTCTTGGGCACCTCCCGGATGGCTTTCTTGCCGGTCTTGATCTCCAGGATCTTCTTTATCAGGGCCTTGGACGCCTCATCCAGGGCGGTGAACTTCACTCCCATTCCCGGCACCTGGGGCGTGTCCTCCCCATCGGCCGGCCCCTGGTTCCAGGCCACCTTTCCTTCACCCCGCAGGACCGTTTGTCCGCCCTTCAGCCGGATCTCGAAACGCAGACGGGTTCCCTCTTTGTGGGGCGTGCGGCTCTGGAGGAATATGCCACCCGGGCTCACGTTGGTGGCGAAGTGGACCATGAACTCGTCCACCTGCTCGTACTTGACCCGCACCAGTAAGTTTACCGGAACGCGCGGATGCTTCCGGCGATCTTTGGGATCGTCAGCCACCAAACCACCTTACGAAGTACACGTAATTCACGGAAATTATAGGCAATCCGTCAGGGGTATGCAACTTCTCAGGGACCGGCAAAAACGCGGTGGCGGCGGCGCAACCGCTGGTAGGCCCGGAGCATGGGACCAGCCGCCAAAAACCAGAGTATCGCCAGTGTCACGCCCACGACCACGTCGATCAGGTAGTGATAGCGCAGAAACATGGTGGAAACGACTATGTGGGGCACCCACAGCCCGCAGATCACCGCCGCCGGCCGGAAGTAACGGGCGGAAAACAGGAAAATGGCTACCGGAACCCCGGCGTGCATGGAGGGAAAAACGTCGCGCAACGGGCCGTGCTGGATTGAATCGTGCACGAAGGGAACCACGGTGTTGTCCGGCAACGGTCCCAGGAACTGATCGGCCAGATGAGCATAGGGACCCAGCGCCGGAAACACGCAGTACAGAGTCGTTCCCACGCACACGGTTCCCAGGACCACCAGGCCGAACTCCATGAAAACCATGTCCCGCCGGCAGAACAGCATCATGCCCACCACGAACGAACCGCCTACGATATAGTAACCGAAGTAACAAGCGGCGAACCAGGCGCTGGTGAACGGAGTGGCGAACTGTTCGAGCCAGATCGCCGCGTCCCCGCCAAACAACCACAGGTCCAGGGCGCGCAGCTCCGCATCCACGTCCTCGGGGGTAATGATCGGGATCATGTCCCGCAACTGGAAAAAGGGCACCATCACGCCGGCAATAATCACGGCGCGGAAAAAGAAGCGGAACACCGGCCGGCCCTCGAAGTACTTCCGGTAGACCGCGATGGCCGCCACCAGGACCGCAACAACCGCCAGCAGCATGACCAGAAAAGGCGCCGTACCCCTCTCGGCCGGCGTGAAGATCAGCATGACCACCTGCACCAGCAGGTAGATCAGCACCAGCCACTCGACCAGACCCACATGCAAGAGCATCCGGGTGATCGTGGCCTGGCGATGCCCGCTATCTGGAATCACCTTTGAGGCCCAGAAGAGAAACGCGGTGGATGGTGCGGGTAACGTCCTCGGAGGTGCCGTGCTTTGCGGGATCGTACCAGCCGTACACCCAGTTGAGCATGCCGAAAATACTGTATGCGGCCCTTTCGATTTCCGGTTCCTCGGCCGCACCGCCGTTGTAATGATTCAGGACCTGCCGGATGACGTCGCGGCCGATCCTGAAGTACTGCTCCTTGAGAACCCGGATTTCCTTTCTCCACTTGGGCGGCAGGGTGGAAGCCTCATTAACCAGGATCAGCATGATGTCCGGGTGGGCCATGAAGTAGCGGATATGACTGGAGATGAAAACCTGCAACCGGTCGGCAGGCTCGTTCACGCTGGCCAGAGCCTCCCCGGCTGCCCGGATGAGGGTGGTGAAAGCCTTGCGCTGGAGCTCAAAGAGCACTTCCTCTTTGGATGCGAAATAGTTGTAGTAGGTCGCCAGACCCTTCTTGGTTGCCCGGGCCAACTTGCGCATGGACATCCCGTGAAACCCGTGCTTGGCAATCACCCGTGCCGCCGCCTGAAGGATCTCCGCCCGGATTTTCTCGTGTCGGGTAGATTGAACCATGTTCTCTACTATCGCCGAACGAACGTTCGCCTATCAAGTCAATAATTATCTCCCGAGAAAATACCTGAGTTACGGCACTTTACGACTCCTTTACGAACGCGGAATGACGGCGAAGATTGCCTGATTCGCCCTGCGCAGGTTTCTGCCGGCGCGGTTGATTTCCCCCTTCGGGCGGATATAATGTCCGGGCGCATTTTTATTGGACCGTCCCTTGCGAGACAAGCTCTTCATTTCCATGGCCGGCAACATCGGGTGCGGCAAGACCACCGCCGCCAAGCTGGTCAGCCAGAACCTGGGTTTCGAGTTGTTCGACGAGCCGGTGATCGACAACCGTTTCTTGAGGGACTACTACGCCGATATGCGGCGCTGGTCCTTCACCCTGCAACTGGAGTTCTTGATCAAGCGCGTCGAGCATCATGAGCTCATCCGCCGGGTACCCAAGAGCTGTATCCAGGATCGCACCCTGTATGAAGATCCGGAGATCTTCGCCAAGTACCTTCACGGTCTGGGATTCATGGACAATCGCGAGCTGGATCTTTACTTCGAGTACTTCAACCGGCTCAACCGCGACATCCAGCGCCCCGACCTGATCATCATTCTCGAGGTGGACAACGTCGAAACCCTGCTCAAGCGCATCCGCACCCGCGGGCGGGAGGAGGAGCGCGGCATCGACGAGCAGTTCATCACCGGTCTGAACGCCTACTACTCGACATTCGGGCAGGTCTGCGAAAAGAAGTACTCCATCCCGGTTGCCCGGGTGAACGTCGAAAAGCTCGACATCCGCTCCCCGGAGGGCAAGCAAACCTTCATTCACAAGATCGAGGAAAAGCTCGGGAAGATAACATGAAGCATAAACCAGCAGCCACACCGGAAGCCACCGACCGCCCGACCTATATCGCGGTGGAGGGCCCCATCGGCGTAGGAAAAACCACCCTGGTCCAGCGCCTGGCCGATCATTTTCCCGCCAAGACGGTGGTGGAGATAGTGGAGGAGAACCCCTTCCTTCCCGACTTTTACAAGGACCAGGAAAAGTACGCCTTCCAGACCCAATTGTTCTTCCTTTTAAGCCGCTACCGCCAGCAGCAGGGACTCTGGCAGCCGGATCTGTTCCACCGCTACATCTTCTCCGACTACATCTTCTCCAAAGACCGCATATTCGCCCAACTGACGTTGTCGGACAACGAGATGCTGCTCTACGACCAGGTCTTCCAGATCCTGGACACGCGGGTGCTCAAACCCGACCTGGTGGTGTACCTGCAGGCCCGTGTCGAGAACCTGCTGGAGCGCATCAAGCGGCGCGGGCGGGCGTTCGAGAAAAACTTCGATCCCGACTACCTCAAGCGCCTGGCCACTACCTACAACGACTACTTCTTCCACTACTCCGACACCCCGCTGCTGGTGGTGGACACCTCGGACATCAACGTGGCGGACTCGGAGGGAGACTTTCAGGACCTGGTGCAGAGCATCCTGCGCCATCGGGGCGGCATGGAGTTCTACAAACCCCTGGGCCACTGAGCCCCGGATGTATCAAGGAGGAACGTGATGAAGTGCGCTGTCTTGCACGCGGAGTGGTCCCCCTGCGAAGGTTTCTGCCTGGGCAGCAAGGACGTTGACGGCCGGCTCACCTATCTGGGCAGCCGGGTGTGGCGCAATCCCCGTATGGTGATCGAGGAAAAGCCCGAACCCAAGCCCGGACCCCGGGATATCCTTGTCGAGGTCAAGGCCTGCGGCATCTGCGGTTCGGACGTGCACATGGCCCAGGCGGATGATAACGGCTACATCTTCTACCCCGGCTTGACCGCGTTTCCCTGCACCCTGGGCCACGAGTTCTCCGGGGTGGTGGTGGACTCCGGGCCCAAGGCCATCAACCGCCGGACCGGCAAGCGCTTCGAGAAGGGCGAGCCGGTGTGCGCCGAGGAGATGGCCTGGTGCGGCCGCTGCAAGCCCTGCGCCGACGGCTATCCCAACCACTGCGAGGCGCTCCAGGAGATCGGCTTCTCCATCGACGGCGCCTACGCCAAGTACATCGTGGTGGACGCGGCCTACTGCTGGAGCCTCAAGGCCCTGGAGGCAAACTACCCGGGCGAGAAGCTGTTCCTGGCCGGCTCGCTGGTAGAGCCCACCTCGGTGGCCTACAACGCGGTAATCGAGCGCGGGGGCGGCGTGCGCCCCGGCCAGCACGTCCTGATACTGGGCGGAGGCCCCATCGGCGTGGCCGCCTGCGCCATAATGCGCAGAAACGGCGCAGCGACGGTCATCCTTTCGGAACCGTCTGCCGGGCGCGCGGAGCTGGGCAAGCGCCTGGGCGCCACCCACGTGGTCAACCCCCAGAACGAAAACATGCCCGAGAAAGTCCTCGAGATCACCGGGGGACAGGGCGCCGATTTGATCCTGGAGGCCACCGGCCTGCCCGACGTGGTCTGGCCGGACCTGGAACGGGTGATCTGGGAGGGCCGCACCATCAACGCCACGGTGGTCATCGTCGCCCGGGCGGACAAGAAGATCCCGCTTACCGGCGAGGTGTTCCAGGTGCGCCGGGCCAACATCGTGGGTTCCCAGGGACACTCGGGGCACGGAACCTTCCCCAACGTGATCGCGTCCATGGCCACCGGGATGGATATGACCCCGATGATAACCAAGCAGATAACGCTGGACCAG
>Ga0272442_10003697_pt1 | contig 21354 bp, 14 predicted proteins | sample SSMForm2O_FD_200262 | JGI IMG/M metagenome (GOLD analysis project Ga0272442, IMG submission 200262) | Marine sediment archaeal communities from Little Sippewissett salt marsh, Falmouth, MA, United States - SSM-Form-2O | ecosystem: Environmental > Aquatic > Marine > Wetlands > Sediment ... | reverse complement strand
TATTGACTCAATTGTATATGGCGAAAAACATTATAATTACACAGAATGGATTGGTGAATCAATAACAACTTTTGGTGAAGGAGTTATATACAAACGGAATAATGATGATTCAGATTATTATATTGATACAAATACAAAGAATGATTGGGAAAGACTAAGATGTTATTATATAGGGCAATCTGATTTTTCATTTGAAAAGATAATAATCAACGGTATGGTGAAAACTTTTGTCTCACCTGATTGTAGTTTTAGATGTATAACCAATGAGATAAAAAATGCATCTAATTCGATTTATCTTAATATCTATGAGTTTACAAGCAATCATCTTTGTGATGAAATAATCAAAGTTCTTATTAGAAATGTTTCAGTAAATATTCTTATTGATGGTAGTCCAGTTGGTGGTTTAACAGTTGAAGAAAAATATCTTTTAAAAAGAATTAAAAATTATGGAGGGGGAATTAGATTTATTAAAAGTAATGAGGAAGAAAAAGTACACAGACGTTATTCATTTAATCATGCTAAATATCTTATAGTTGATAATAAAACGGTTATTGTTGAAAGCTGTAATTTTGCAGATACAGGCGTTCCAGTAGAACCTTCTTTTGGTAATCGTGAATGGGGCATTGTTATTAAAAACAAGACCGTAGCTAAATATTTTCTAGAGGTATTTTTTGAAGATTTTGAAAAAGGAAGATGCGATATTTTTTCATATGATAGTCTGAATATTACCATACCGTATAGTTTTCTTATGAATAAAAAAGCCAGTAGAGGTTGGTATAAACCTAGTTTTTCATCAAAGGTTTTTGTTGGAAATATATCTGTTTATCCTGTTTTTTCGCCGGATAACAGCTATAAAGCAATTTGCGATTTAATTGAAAAAGCGAATTATAGCATTTATATACAGCAGCTTTATATTTATCCTAATTGGACATTGAAGATTAATCCTTTTGTTGAGTGTTTGATAGACAAATCAAAAAATGGTATCGACGTCAAAGTAATAATTAACTATAATTATTTTTATGAATCAGCAAACGAAAAAAATAACTATACAAAAAAATTATTTGAAGAAAATGGAATTGAAGTAAAATATATCTATAATAATTGGTCATATTTTACAAATGTTCATAACAAAGGAATGATTGTGGATAATAGCTCCGTTCTTATTTCTAGTATTAACTGGAATGAAAATTCTATAACTAGAAATAGAGAAGCAGGGGTCATAATCGAAAACAAAGATGTTGCGGAGTATTATAAAAAAGTATTTTTTTATGATTGGGATTTATCTCCAGTTTATTTTGAAAATAAAACTATAGAAAAAATTAATTCTACAATGGGTTCTAATGAGAACACTATTTATATAATACTTATATTTACAGTGACTTTCGTTTTTGTTGCTCAGGACTGGAGAAAAAGAAAATGGAAATAATAGTATTACCGCAGCATTGGTCAGCGATTCTTTGTATATGTATAATGATTGGTGCCATTGTCTTCGCTGCATTTCGTAAGTTTATGATGTCATATGCTTTGATAGTTGCAAATTTTATCATATTTATTATCTCTACGATTTTTGAATCTGAGATAATATTTGGTATTGGAGATTTTGCTGGTATTTATTCGGGTCTTGGTGGCCTTGGGTTTAGATCCATTTATTTAAATATAGAATTATCTCCTCAAATTTACACTCTATTTACTTCAATGTTTTTACATGGAGATTTTTTACATATTTTAGGAAATATGTTTATTTTCTTTTTTGTGGGAATTCCATTTGAACAGAGAATCGGTTGGAAGAAATTTATTATTATTTATTTGATTTCAGGAATAATAGGTACACTATCTCACTCATTATTAGATCTTGATTCAGTAATTCCTTTGATCGGGGCATCTGGAGCTATTTTTGGAATTATGGGCGCCTTTGCTTTTTCTTATCCCAGAGATGAGGTTGTTATGCCTATACCTGTCGGTTTTTTTATGATGCTGAGAAGAATAAAAGTAGTTTATGCTGTAGCTATATTTGCAGCACTTGAAACTCTTTTTGTATTTCTTGGAGGTAGAGGCAATACAGCTCATTTCGCTCATCTAGGCGGTCTCATAGGAGGTTTTATATTAGCTGCAATTCTTTTAAGGCAAAATAAAAAAGTTGATGGTACTAGCGCATCATTTAAAACTACATATTATGATTCATATAATCCTCAAAAAACTGAGAAAAAAGATTATTCAAATCTTGAAAAACTTGCAGATACTCCAGAGTTAAAAGACATTCTTAATAGAATAAAAAATGAAACGGTTCCACAAGTACGTGATATATGGATAGAACATTTCGTTGAAAAAGCACAGTGTCCGAAATGTGGTGATAAACTTTTCAATCTAAACAATAGAATATCTTGTGAAAAATGTGGTTTTAAAATTAAATACTAAAAAATTTTTTTAAAACGAAAAGTAAAGGCCTTTAAGTTCTTGAAAAATAATTAGACTGGAGATAATATAACCAGCTATTGCGCCACTGCATAAAAGAGGTAATCCTGCTTGTGGTTTTCCTTTTATTACAAAATACATAAGAATTGCAAAACCAACTAATATGCCAAATATACTGGAAAGAGCAATGTATAAACCATTAGGTATATGATGATATATAGCTGCAACTAATACCCCTGGCAAAACAATGTCTCCAAGTCCCATAAAAAACGCGTCTCTTTCTTCTTTTTCTTCAATTTTTTGCTTAAGTCTTTTTGTTTCTTTAATAAGACTATAATTTCTAATTTTAGGAATAACTAGAAGAACTGGCAACTTAAGATCCATTACAGTATCTGCTAGATCAATCATATGTTTAGTTTTGTAAACTGATATCGCATCATATATTGCGAGAGCAACAAGAAGAATTAAAACAAGCAAAATTCCCAGAGATATACCAAAGATAACAATCGCTCCAACACCAATTATTATCCCAGAAATATCTATTACATACCATTCCGGATATTTATAGAGAAATGCAACTAATAAAACTGCAGATGCTGCTGAAAGAATAAGAATTATTTCAGAATAAGATAAAGGGATTATCAGGCTAAAAATTGGTAAAAAAAATGCAAAAAAACTTGTATATCCTACTGCTCCAAGTATAATAAATTGAATTATTTTTTCTTTCCAATATTTAGCTATTAAAAGTATTATTGCTGTCATTACAAGCATCATAACTATGATTATCAAAATATTAAATGGGTTATTTTCATCTTCAAAAGCAGGTGCAACTACTCCCTTATCAACAAAGGGTTTTGTTAAAAGTAAAACAAGTCCATATACAACTAGAAACAGGCATCCCATAATTATAATTGGTAAAATATCGCTTTTTTTATCTTTTTTTTTCATAAGGTTAGATGAATTAAGTAGATAGTATTTAACAAATTTGATTTTTATTTATAAAAGCGAAGGTAAATAACTGTATCCGAAAAAGATATACCAAATATAAATTCCATAAAGCATTAACATAAATACTCCCTCAATTCTTGATATCTCATGGTTTGTAAAACAGATTGGTACTACAATAATTGATACAATTAAAAGAATGATCATATCATCCATCGAACCTATTGCACCCAGAGGTATGAAAAGCGCTGCGATACCTAAAATTAGTAGAATATTAAAGACATTGGAACCCAGAACATTGCCGACAGCAATATCTGACTCTTTTTTATAAGCAGCAACTGCTGAAACAACAAGTTCGGGAAGCGAAGTACCAATTGCTACCATTGAAAGGGCAATAATAAAAGGACTAATTTCTAAAATAGTAGCAATTGTAACAGCTGATTCAATTAACAAATATGCTCCAAATACGACAGCAGATATGCCAAGAAATATAAGTAATATATTTTTATTAGTATTACCATTATCAAAATCTTTCTTATTGTTTCTTTCTTTTTTAGCACAATGAATGAAAAACCAAACAAAAATAATAAAAAATATAATGAATAAAACTCCACCTAGCATGTGATATTCGTCTAGCAAATTTAAAGCTGAAAAAAAGACCAATATAATTGTTGCTAAAAGCATTATTGGAGCTTCTCTTCTAATTATTCCTTTTTTAATTTTAATTGGTGAGATAATTGAACTTAGACCAAGTACAAGTAAAATATTTGCTATACAAGATCCAATAATATTTCCAAGAGAGATATCTGATTGATTTTGAATAGCGGCTCCTACCGATATTGAAAGTTCTGGTGCTGATGTACCAAAGCCTACAAGTAAAACCGAGATAATTAATGCGGATATTCCAAATTGTGCTGCTGTTTTTGATACGCCATCGACAAGCAAATCTGATCCTTTATAAAGAAAAACTACGCCCAAAATGAAAGCAGGAATAGCTAGTAGTTCAAGTCCATTTGTGAACATATTAAGTGCGTAATAATAAAAGTTGTTAATAACTTCTATGTAAAACAAAGCTTTTTCAAACCATGTTAATTTATCCATAAGGAATTATAATGGTAAACGGTAGTTTGACATTCATTGGTCTAGGACTTTATGACGAAAAAGATATATCTTTAAAAGGTTTAGAAGAAATAAAGAATAGTAAAAAAATATTTGCAGAGTTTTACACTTCTAAACTAACAGGAACTAATGTCAAAAAATTAGAAAATATGATTGGAAAAAAGATAACTATTCTAGACCGTAAAGAAACAGAAAAAGGAGATATAATCCTAGATTCAGCTAAAAAACAAAAAACAGCTTTTTTAACTGCAGGTGATCCTATGACTGCTACTACTCATATCGATCTTAGAATTCGAGCTATAAAAAAAGGAATAGATACAAAAGTTATCCATGGAAATAGTATAATTACTGCTGTATCTGGTCTTCTAGGCCTTCAGAATTATAAATTTGGACGTACAACTACACTTGCGTATCCTGAGAAAAATTATTTTCCAACAAGTCCGTATGAAGTTATACGTGATAATAAAAAAATGGGTTTACATACCTTAATTTTACTTGATATTCAGGCTGATAAAAATCGTTTTATGAATGCAAATGAAGGATTAAAGATTTTACTAGATATAGAAGAAAAAAAACAAGAGAAGATATTAAAAAAAGATGGCATAGCTTGTGTTGTTGCAAAAGCTGGTTCTAATAAACCTATTGTAAAAGCAGGTAGGATAAAAGATCTTATCAAAATAGATTTCGGCAGTCCCCTTCAAAGTATTGTTATCCCAGGCAGTCTACATTTCATGGAAATAGAGGCTTTAATTTTACTTGCACAATTACCTGCATATCTCGGAGAAAAATTACAGAAAATATAATAAAGATGGGTTGTATATGTCGAATCAATTAGGGGAAAGATGATGCCAGAGAATGAAAATGTAATCGGTTATATATACGGTGATGTAGGATCTACTGAGTTTAATTTTGTAGTAAATGGCCAAAATATCCGTAAATTTGACTATATCTATGCACCACATAAAGAAGGAAGTATGCTTGCGCAGATTATGGATATTCGTCAACATTCTGATCTAAAATTTGATAACGCTACATCTATGATGAGATCTGGAGGAGAACTCCAATCTATAGACACAAGTCTCTCTGCTTATGCTGATGTTATCGGATATCGTGATAAAAAAGGTTTATTACAAAGCCCGCGAAGTCCATTTAGTGCTGGAACCGCCATTATGCATGCTAATGAAGAGTTGATTCGCCACGTATTAGGCTTGAGCGCTTCTAAAGAAAACGGAGCATATATAGGTCTTTTAAAAGGTCATGGACTTAAGGTTTTTTTAAACATCGATGCACTTGTCCAGAAACATATATGTATTCTTGCAAAAACAGGTGGTGGAAAAAGTTACGCCTGTGGAGTTCTTATTGAAGAACTTCTTAAACATAAAATACCAATGGTTATAATTGATACCCATGGCGAGTATCATTCGCTTACAGAGACTAACAAAAATCGTAAAGACAAAAAAAACATGGAACGCTTTGATATAAAGGCAAAAGATTATGCGGGACAAATAAATGAATACTCTCCCCTTGGTAGCAAAGGTAAAATTCAACATATTACTCTTAATGGAGTTAATTTAGAAGCTCGTGAAATAATTGAGCTTTTATCTGCTAAACTATCCGGTCCACAGGTAGGAGTTCTTTATCAAGCAATTAAAGAGGTAAAGGAATACAAAAACACCTACAATCTACGTGATATTATTGATTCTGTAACTCGAAGTAAAAGTAATGCAAGATGGAATGTTATAGCATCGCTTGAATCACTTGATTCAATCGGTGTTTTCTCTGAAAATGGCACACAGACATCTGAACTTGTAAAAAAAGGCAAATGTTCAACAATAAATATGAAAGGGGTACCACCAGATATCCAGGATGTTGTTGTGGCACGTCTTACAAAAGAGCTTTTTGAGGATCGTAAACTTGGAAAAATACCACCATTTCTTTTGGTTGTTGAAGAAGCACATAACTATTGCCCAGAGCGTGGTTTTGGAAATGCTGTTTCAAGCAATATTCTAAGAACAGTCGCATCAGAAGGACGTAAATTTGGTATGGGACTATGTATCGTTAGCCAACGTCCTGCTAAAGTTGATAAAAATATAATTTCCCAATGCAACACAAATATAATTTTAAAGGTTACAAATCCAAATGATCTAAAAGCTGTTATAAACTCTGTAGAAGGACTTACAAATCAGACATATAGAGAGATCCAGCGTCTTCCTATTGGCGTAGCATTAATCTCTGGCGCAGGTCTTCAGATGCCTGTTATGACAGAGATACGTACAAGAGAGACAAGCCATGGTGGTAAATCAGTAGAGATAACAGGTATTGAATTAGAATCTAAACAACCAAAAATACCTAAAGCACCGGCACCGCCCCCTCTAGTTAATGTAAATCCAGACGCAGCAAAAAAACCTGAACCTCCTAAAAAAACAGAAAAAGTAACAGACAAGGCAGTACTTGTTTCTAGAGTCGCTAATCGTCTAGGATGGGTAGATACAGATAACCCAGATGAGGCAATTAAAAAACTTACAAAAGAAGCAGAAAAAATGAATGAAAACGTATATAAATATTTGGAGTCCCTTGCTAAACTAGGGCAGAATGTATGCTTTGAAAGTAATCCTCAATGTATGAAATGCCCTATGAATAAAGGATGCAAATATCGAATAAATAATGTACAAAAAACTGAGAAAAAAGGTTGGTTTAATAGATAAAAAAATGATTTTTATGAATGGAAAAATATTCTTTAGTTTAATTACCGTAATTCTAATTGTTTGTTTATCTGGATGTTTTGAATTAACAAATATAAATGATGGTTCAATAACCTACCAAGCTCATCCCACAAAAGTAAGCTATACCATAAGCTATGGATATTATGTAAACTTATCTGGTACTGGAGATTTTGATTTAAAATATGACTGTTTTCTTCCAGCAGATTATAAGTCATTAGTTACTTTTTTACCACTATATAACCAGAGCTACGAATTAAAAACAATTGAGTATAACAAATTTTATAAATGGAATATCCAAGACAATGGCAATAACAGATATACATTGGGTGCAATTGCAGATATTGAATCAGAAAGTACATTAATTTATGATTTAAATGGAAACCAAGCTGCATCAATATTAGAAATTCAAAATAATTATCCAAATATCTATTCTCAGTTTACAAAAGCTCAATCTGATGATGGTATAATTTATGTAGATCCAGATAACCCAATCTTTAAATCAATTGTTGAAAATGCAATTGTAGAAGTTGGAAATAATAATTCTTTTCTAATAGCTAAACAATTATTTATCTGGCTTAAGCAAAATACTAATTATCAAACTCATGGATCTGATGGAGGAAATATTCAACCTGCAAGTGTAACCTATGATTACAAGACCGGTGATTGTGATGATTTATCAGTCTTATATATCTCGCTTTGTCGTTCAGCGGGCATACCTGCACGTTTTATCAGAGGATATTTAATAGAACAAAATTACAACAATTTTGCAGTTGTAGCCCATGCATGGGCTGAGATTTTTGTAGGCGGAAATATTGGAAACAATGGCTGGGTTCCAGTGGAATGCGCCTGCGAGTCTGAAAACATTGATACTCAGATTAATCAAAATTTTGGTGTTGAAACTATTGGCCATCTCCGCATATATACTGGTTATGGGACTAATGACTCATTTAATAGATCGATGTCAGGTCCAAGTATAAAGTATAGTGAGAATCTAAATGTAAAAATGGAATCTTTTATTGATGTAAAAAATTATGTTATTCTTGAAGAAAAAGAGTTAGTTGTTGATAAGGATAACTATAGGTCCTACCAATAAATATTTATAAAAATCTTTTTTATTTTTATTATGTAAAACATTTAAATATAAGAACTGTATACTGCGTTACTCCTATCTAGTAGGGTTAAATATGGCAAAAGGAATAAACGCAGCAAGAAAACTAAAAAAATCCAGAAAAAACCAAAAATGGAATGATAGATACTACAAAAAAAAGATATTACACTTAAAAGAAAAATCAGATCCACTTGAAGGTACACCACAAGCACGCGGCATAGTTATAGAAAAAGTTGGAATTGAAGCAAAACAGCCTAACTCTGCTATAAGAAAATGTGTAAAAGTACAACTAATAAAAAACGGTAGGCAAATAACTGCTTTTGCACCTGGAAACAATGCAATTAGTTTTATTGATGAACACGATGAAGTACTTGTAGAGGGGATAGGTGGACGTATGGGCCGATCATATGGGGATATCCCTGGCGTTCGTTTCAAAGTTATAAAAGTAAATGATGTATCTTTGATAGAAATGATTAGAGGAAATGTTGAGAAACCAATGAGAAGGTAAACATGACAGCAAAAAAAGATGACAAAACAAACAAAAACAATTTTTTTCCGGTTCTTTCTAAATACGACATGAGTACAATTGAGGTTGTAGATAAAGGACTTGAAAAATATATGAACCTAGAAACCGAAAACATATATCTAGGTGCAGTGAATTCAAATAAACTTTTTGCCAAATCCAAGATCCCAATAGTTGAAAGACTCATTAATAACTTAATGAGAACAGAAGATTATAATGGTAAAAAATTAAAAGCATATAAAGTAGTAAGAGACGCATTTGAAATTGTTGATAAAAAAATAAAAAAGAATCCAATGCAGGTTCTAGTTGATGCTATTCAGAATGCTGCTCCGAAAGAAGAAACTACGCGTCTACGTTTTGGAGGGATTCATGTTCCAAAAGCAGTAGATGTAGCACCTCAACGTAGGTTAGATATAGCCATTCGAAATATATGTACTGGAACGACAAATGCTACGCATAAAAACAAAAAAAGTGTTGAAGCTTGTTTGGCTGATGAGATTATAAAAGCTTCAAAAAATGATGTAGATTCTTTTTCAATTGCTAAGAAAAATGATATTGAACGTGTGGCTAAATCAGCTAGATAATATTAACTGAATTATTTGAAAATTTGGGGTATTTAGAATGGGAAAGAAAGAAGACAACATCAAGAAAGCAAAAAACTTAATGAACAAACTTGATCAAATTCGTAATATTGGTATTGCTGCTCATATTGATCACGGTAAAACTACTCTATCAGATAATCTGCTTGCTGGTTGTGGAATGATGAGCGAGGAGCTAGCAGGTAAACAATTAGTTCTGGATTATGATGAACAAGAGCAAGATCGTGGTATTACAATAAACACAGCATCTGCATCTATGGTCCATGAATTCGAAGGAAAAGAATATCTAATAAATCTTTTAGATACACCAGGTCATGTAGACTTTGGTGGTGATGTAACAAGAGCTATGAGAGCTGTCGACGGATGTATAGTATTAGTATGTGCTGTTGAAGGAGCTATGCCCCAGACAGAAACAGTTATTCGTCAGGCGTTACGAGAACGAGTTAAACCTATTCTTTTTATAAACAAAGTTGATCGTTTGATAAATGAACTTCGTGTCACCCCTGAAGAAATGCAGCAACGTTTTATAAAAATTATAGCAAAATTCAATGAACTTTTAAATAAAATGGTACCCGAGGAATTTAAAGGAAAATGGGATGTTAAAGTAGAAAATGGTAGCGTTGCTTTTGGATCTGCTTTTTATAATTGGGCTATTTCTGCTCCTTACATGGAGAAATCTGGTCTGAGTTTCAAAGACATTTATGAACATTGTGATACTAATAGGCAGAAAGAACTTGCTAAGAAAACACCGATACACGAGGTTTTGCTTGATATGGTAGTTGATCATCTGCCCTCACCGAAAATCGCTCAGGTATACAGGATTCCTCAGATATGGCACGGAGATGATAACAGTGAGTTAGGTAAAAGCATGATAAATTGTAAGGATGATGGACAACTTGCTTTAATGGTTACTAAAATTATAATGGATCCGCATGCTGGAGAGGTAGCAGTTGGGCGTGTTTATAGTGGTAAAATTGACCGTGGACAAGAGGTATATGTTTCTGGTATGCCAAAGGTAAATCGTGTGCAACAAGTAAATCTAATGGTTGGAGCTGACAGAATACCTGTAGATTTTGTTAGTGCTGGTAATATTGTTGCTGCAACGGGCATACGTGATGCTATTGCTGGTAGTACTGTAACTGAAGATCCAGAGGCAGAATCTTTTGAACGTATAGTTCATATTTCAGAACCAGTTGTAACAGTTGCTGTAGAAGCAAAAAACACTAAAGATCTTCCTAAACTAATTGAGGTTTTAAAGACTGTATCAAAAGCAGACCCAAGTATAAAGGTAGATATCAATCAAGAAACCGGTGAAAACTTAATGAGCGGAATGGGAGAATTACATCTTGAGATTACAGAATATAGAATAAAAAATGATTACAAACTTGATATAGTAACATCAGAACCAATTGTTGTATATCGTGAATCTGTTGGTAAGAAAAGTCCTCATAGTTTTGAAGGGAAATCACCAAATAAACATAACCGTTTCTATATAGAAGTGGAACCCTTAGATAAAAAAATAGTAGAAGCGTTGTATAACAATGAAATCCCGGAAAACATTAAAAAATATAAAAATGAAGTAGCAAAAAAACTTCAAGATCTTGGCATGGATAAAGTTGGAGCTAAAGGTGCATTCGCAAAATATGGATTAAATCTAATCACTGATGTAACAAAGGGTATACAGTATCTTTATGAAACAAGAGAGTTAGTTAAAGAGGCTTTTGAAGAAGTTATGAGAAGCGGGCCAACAGTAAATGAACCATGTCAAGCAGTACTCGTAAAACTAGTTGATGCAAAACTACATGAGGATGCAATACACCGTGGTCCCGCACAAGTAATACCCGCAGTAAGAAATGCAATATATGGAGCCATAACTGTTTCCGATCCAATACTTCTTGAGCCGATGCAGAAAGTGTTCATTAGCACACCACAAGACCTAATGGGCGATGCATCTAGAGAGCTTAATCAGAGACGTGCACAAGTAAATGAAATGACTACGGAAAAAGATATGGTAAATATTGATGCAAAGGCTCCAGTTGCAGAGATGTTCGGGTTTGCCTCATCAATAAGATCTGCTACAGGTGGAAGAGTTCTTTGGAATACAGAAAATATTGGTTTTGAGCCTCTACCAAAAAATCTAAAACCAGAAATCGTAAAACAAATAAGAGAACGTAAAGGACTAAAACCAGAACCATATCCGGCAAGTTATTACATGGACTAATAAATATTCTATTTTCCAATTTTTTCTAAAATTAAAAAATTATTTATATCTTTATATCAGTTACCTAACTTGGAGATGCACTATGGATAGAGGAATCATTCAAATCAATAAAAATTTTGAAATTGAATACAGATACTATGACCGTAATACACAATATAAATATTTTAACAGAAAATTTGAGATATTTCTACTTGAAAAAAAGACTCTGAAAAAAAACTATGTTTTACATATGGATAATGCTGATCCTCGTAATATGATGCCATCTGTGCATAAAGCAGCATCTGGAAATAAAAAATTTGATTTTGGGATTACTACACTTAACTGGAATGATATAAAAACAAAATTTACAGATTATATTGTATCTGAAATAGGTGAAAAACAAAGAACAAATGTTAGAAAAGCTATTGGGAAGCTTTCCTCACCAAAAATTTAGTATTCTGTGATTTTGAATTTTCCATGCACTGGCTCATAGATTTGCCCATTACGTTTAAGTCTATCTAATGCCTCTTCAACTTTACCTGACTCAAGTCCCTCTATCTCTGCTTCCCTTATTATATCTCCACGAGCGGCATAACCCTCTTTTGATTCACTACTTAGCTTTTGGACTATATCCATCAGAGATCTCATTCTATCATGTTGACTATGGCTAATACCAGTAGCTATAATATCTATATCAAATCGCCCTGTTTCTCTATCCATACCAACTCGTCTAAGATATTGATCGATTATATGAATGGCTCTTTTTGCATCTTCAATAGTTGCTTCTTCACTAAGACGTGTTCTTGCACTTGCTTCAGCAAGTCTTACAAATGCTTCTAGCTGTCTAGGTGTAAAAGTAACAGATTCATCAGATGAGCTACGGAAGTCTACATAATAATTTCTGAGAAGGTCAAGGGCATCTTCAGTCATAACAGGAAATATATTTCTTTTTGCATATGCTACATATTTACGTAAAAACTCAGGTGTGAATATTGGTTTAACAATTTTCATTAGTTCATCTCTGTCCTTATTCTTATATTTGGATTTTTTTGATCTATTGATATTTTCACTTACTTCTCCAGCTTTATGAGTCATTAATATATGTGTAGCAAGATCAGTGTCAGTAGCTCTATCTGGTTTATCTAGAATGGAAAATATAAGATCAAATCGAGAAAGAAGAGCAGGCGGCATATTTATCTGCTCATGTATAGGTAAAAACTCATCAAAACGTCCAAGTTTTGGATTTGCTGCTGCAAGTAATGCACATCTAGATTTTAACGTGGCATTTATCCCTGCCTTTGCCACACTAATTTCTTGTTGTTCCATCGCCTGATGAAGAGCGCTACGATCTGTTTCTTCCATTTTATCTATCTCATCAATACATGCAACACCCATATCTGCAAGAACTAATGCACCTGCTTCAAGTGTCCATTGGCCCTCGCCAAATTCATCTCTTACTGCAGCTGCTGTAAGACCAGCAGCAGATGATGCTTTACCACCGGCATAAACACTACGTGGTGCTAGTTTTGACATATAAGTTAATATCTGCGATTTAGCAGTACCTGGATCACCAACAAGAAGTGCATGAATATCTCCACGTATTCTTGTGCCATCTGGCATCTCTTTTGCTAGACCGCCAAAAAGCTGTAAGACTAGTGCTTCTTTTTCAACATCCATTCCATAAATTGTTGGTGCCATACTATGTATCATTTTATTATAAAGCTCTGGATCTTTACTTATTTTCTCAATCTCTTTTTCATCTTCAGGTGTAACTTCTACTTCTTCAAATGCTAACTCTTGAGATTCAACACTAACTGCATCCATTGTTTTATCAAAAGAAGTAAGTCGATATGTACCCCTGCGTCGCTGCATAGAATGAAGGATACCATTTACAATTACACGATCACCAGGTGCAATCTCGCCAACAAGATCATCTTCAAGAAACACGCTAATTCTTTCGGGTTGTGCTCCACCACGCAGACCTTCAGGATTTTCCTGTATCTCAATTTTCTGAGAATCAATAAACTGTGACAGACTCGAAAGTAATTTAAAGGATGAAACCCGTCCACAACCTCCTTGATCTTCGTAACATTCAGACGGTTCTTTTAAGATATCTTCATCTTGTTCAACTCTTATAACTGCTCCACATTTCTGACATTGAAAAGCGCCAATCTGGAGCTTAGGTCTGACCTCAGTTCGTTTTTTTACAAGACCATCAACAGCCATTAATTTTCCAAGATGATTTGAACGTATTTTTCTAATAAAAATTTTATTTGTATCTGGTAGATTAATAACTCTAAAGTGAAGCTGTATTTTGTTTTCAGCAGTTACATCAATGTTTTTTAAAGCTTCTTCAGCGTTAAATATTGATTTATAAGGCTGATTTAATAGAGTTTCAGCTAGTTTAGAGTCCAACTCATCTATTTTCCAATAATCAACAAATAAGCTTTTTTTATCAGGGTATTCTACAGATACTGTTTCAATATCTGATTTTAAATGATCCTCGAAGAATTTCTGCCATTGCGATACTAAACTCTCATCTTTTAACAATTTAACCAAAGCTGTTTCCCCCACGAAAGGTAAAAAAATGATAACGGGATTTGTTTTATAAATATTTTTAGAGGTTCATTGAAAGTTTTTTAGCGGGTGTAGAAAATCCGCGAGTGAGTGCACGTGGCAAATATTGACTACCCAAATGCTTACTCAACCCCGTTAACCCTTCGAGCATCGGCAGTTTACGGTAAGGCTGCTCACTTCCGTGCCTAACCCGATTTCCGTAACGAAGATGATCATATAACCCTCCAGTTATATGGGTTCATCACCTCCGATCCCAAAGGACAGAGTATCATGGTAAACAATTGGATCAATAAGTGCTCGACGCACCGCCTCTTGGTTTCGACTCCAGCTTAAAGACGATTTCTAGTTACAGGGAACGCCTACCTCCCCAGTCTATTCTACACCTATCGCCAAACCAGATTACTAGCTTTTTAATATGAACGTTTTATTATAATAAATAGATTTCTAAAGAACTGATAGAAAATTAACGCAAGAGCAACTGCTATAATTGCTATATCTCTTGTGACGCTAACCCACTTAGCATCACCATATAGTGTAGCAAAATCAATATACATTAAAGTTACACCTAGAGCTACAATAAAAAACAATATAAGATTAATGTAAACAGATAATCTAAGCCAAGTTTTTTTACCAGTTTGTCTAATAATATTTTCAGCCATTAAATTCAAACTCCTATTTTATTTATTAGTGAAATTAGGAATATATATATGAAGGTTATGATTATAAAAAATCACTAAGTTTTGTGGTTTTAATCTTATCACTTGTAAAAAGTGAATCAATTGATTTTTCAACAAGAATTATCCGTTGTTGAGCATAAGGAGGAATATTATACCTTTGTGAGATTCTCTTAGATATATCTAAATATTTTTTTACAGATTTTTCATGAACCGTTAATATAAGATGCCCATTACATTTTGGGCAGACACCCTGCAAAGGAGGTCTGCGATATGTTATATTGCAGTTAGGGCAACGTACCGATTGCTTACTGAAAGCACGCATATTACCAATGATATCTGGTAAAAAATGTCTTTCAATTACTTTATAAGCAACATCTGCCTCATCTACAGCTCGAATCTTAGCAGCAAGATTAAGCTGAGCATTCATCTTATCCATCATAGTCTTAAGAGTCTTATAATTAGACATCTTTGGACCTTCGGAAATATCATTAGTGTCATGTGTAAAACCAAATTTTTCATATTGTAACTCTGTTCCTATTCTAGATGAAACAAGACCCATTTTATTTTCTAAATCCTTAGGATTAATATGTCCAAGGGTAGATTCATAAAAATTAAGAGGATATCTAGATAAAACATCCACGTTTTGTGCTTCTTTGTCAACTTCAGAAGGATCAATACGGGTTGTAAGAATTAGAGGCAAGTCCATTTTGCCACCACGTTTATCCGGTATGTATGAATGAGAGAAGTTCAAAAGGGCGTCCATGAGTAGAATTAAACCATCTTCGTCGCCGTCGCAGTTCCTTCTTTTCGATGCATGATAATATGGATGAGCAAAACATACTTGAGCATCTGTAAAACCTATAATTCTAGAAAGTGATCCAGCAGAAGTATGAGGTGCCAAACCAACTGTAAGATGCCCTGTTAAATCACTTAGTTTTTTTATCTTGTAAAAACGTTTTAAACCATAGAATTTATCTAGAAGATCATCAACAAATTTTGCTACTTGTGCAAAATATTCTGCACATGCTCTAGATATTATAACATCCTGTACTTTTAATTCACAGATTTGATTTTTATATACTAATTCACTTCCGAGGTAGTCTTCTTTATAACCGAGTTCTTTTAATCTTTCTATTGAAACTCCGATTTCTTCTGGTTTAAAATGTGTCAATGGTGCATCAGTCATATCAAAACGAGTAGTGCCATCTTTGAAAACATGAACATTATGTTTTGCTCTAAGTATTCCTTTTTCAAGAGGTTCAGGTGTTTTATTTTTTGAAATAGTCCCAATAACACCTTTTATTGTATCTGGCAATTTACGTTCGTTGATATTTTCCTGAGCGATTTTTAGCTCTTCTCTGAGATTTATATCTTGTGTTTCTATTCTACCATTTCCAACTTGAGTATGTGCCCCACATGTGCAGAAAAGTCTATGTGTCTTTTTACGACATTTAGGACATATCCTAGTTCCCGCTTCAACTTCAATTTTTCCAAGATCCGCAGCATTTTTTAATAAACGTTGACTACCACCATAATTGCCAACCGGGAATAATACATGTGGTGGTGGCCTCATCTTACGAGCTGCTGCTTTTTCTGGGCGTCCCATTCGTGTTCCAATTCTATATGGTGAGCGTGGTTTAACAGCTATATCAGCAAGTTTAGAGACAATAGAAATAACATCATCCTTTTCTTTTATTTTGTTTATTAGTTGAAAACGTTCAGTTTCAACAATATTATTTTCTTTTATATCAAGTCCACAACATCTAATTAAAGTATAGGAATATCTATCAAAAACAAGATTTTCTTCCCTTTGTTTATGTAGGCAGCCTAACTCTATTAAGATTCTTTTTATTTCTTCCTCTCTTGGGAGAATCAACATATTATTTTTGATTTTTCCATGTTCTTTTACATACTGAGATAATTTAATCAAATCATACTCAGTGATATCATGCCAGAAAAGAGTGTAATATGGATGTAACGGAACTTTATATCTATTTGATATCTCAAAAGCATCCTCAGGCGAAGGCCGTTCAAGATTAATTTCTCTACCGAAATCTTGTTTAACTTTTTCAAAGGTTTCTTCATCAGCTTTTTTAATATCTGAAAATGTGTAATTCTCTGATGAAAAACCAAGTTTTTTCTGAAGATCCTGAATCCACCATTCATATACATATCCTGAGTCAGGAAGTATTGCATTATTTTCAATGAACTCTCCAAAGGGGATTAGTATTTCTCCAAGGTCTATTATTGATTTTATATCTTTGTTTTTTAATTTTTTTGCATCGTTTATTTGAACAAGGTCTCCATTTTGAAATAAAACAATAGGGCCATCGATACTAGTACAAGGTGTACCTATCGTTCCTTTCCCGGGACGTTCTGTTTTTATTTGTGTACCAACTGCAATAAAACTATCTAGTAGATACATAGAAGCTGGATTAATAGCTGTAGAAGCTAATCCAGCTGTACGGGCACGTCCATAACGTAGTCGAAAACCACCCTTTCTAGATGGATGCGAAAAAACAGGTCGCCCTGCTATTACTTCTCCGATGTATTTTGTTGAAGGGTTTATTTTTGGTATTTCATCTGATTTTTTATTATCTGTTTTTTCTTTGTTTACAAATATATCGAGAAATTCCCATCCTTTGAGTTTTAGTTTTTTAACGTGTTTTAAAATCTTTGGTGCTTTTAAACACAGGCCTTCTGCTATTACTAGGCATGCACCACCTCTAAGACGATTGGTGCTTATTCTTGGTAGATCACGGTATCCTGTTACTTCTTCATCTTCTGTTCCTTCACCATTTATACATATTGGACAGTTTCTTACTATCTTATCTATCTCATCTACGGATGGTGTATATTGCAGATGTTGTGCTCTTTTATACAGTGGTATTTCTTCTTTGTATCTTTCTATTTCACCAGGTTTAGGCAGATATTTTCCTATTCCTAATTCTCTTCGAACAACATCGGCTATAAGAACGCTCATAGCTTGTCCGGTTCCACCTGCACTTCTTATTGGTCCTGAAAAAAACAAATCAACATAATTTGTTCCATCGCTGTTTTTGCCTAGTCTCACCTCAGCTATGCCTTCAAGTGGAGCAACTAATACACCTTCAGTTAGTATTGCTAGGCCTGTTCTAATTGCTTGATCTAATGCATCTTCAGTCCTCTTGAATTTGTATTTTTTCCCGTTTACAATTTCTTTAGCAATCTCAAGTGATACAATTTCTCGATCTCCGATCTCCTTTGTTACAGATCTTATTTTTGGAGCAATACTTTTTGGTCCTACAAGTTCCTCAACGCGAGCTGCTAGATCTAAAGCCTGTGGTATTTCGACCTTGAATTCTGGGTCAAAGCCTTTTTTTCTTGCTTCTCCAGCGATTTTATAGCATTTTTCTATGTCTTTTTGTAATATTTTAAAATACTCACGAATATCTGAGCTAGCTGAAATATTTCTGGATAGATCCCCACCCATGCTTCACATCTCAATAAAAATAATGGTAAAAAGTGTTAATGCAAAGTCTTAGTAAAAAGGTTTTGTATTTTCTTTTTTATAATAAAAATTTTTTAAATTTTTTTGCTAAAATCCATCATCGTAACATTACCAGTCTTCAGATCAACTATAGGAAGTTTAGCTGAATCAGGTATAAAATTTAGCATTTTTTGATATGTTGTTTGTGCTTGCCAGCTGGAAGCATTTATTAATTTTACACCTCTATAATCACTCATTTGGGCTAGATGCACATGACCTGTTACAAAAATATCAGGTATTCTATCTATTACCATATAGTCAATATGCTCTGGTGCTAGCGGTGTATAACCTCCATATGTAGGTGCCAGATGATGCTTCTTTAACATTATCTTCATTGTTTCAACAGGATCATTGTATCTAAGATTTTGGATATTTGTTGCATAATCTAAAAGACTTTGACCATGATATGACAAAACTTCTACATTATTTATACTGAAATAACAGGGATTTCCAACAAATGTCATGTTCATATCTGAAAAAAGATTTTGGATTTCTTTTTCAAAAGTTGGCTGTGGTTCAGCAGGTCTTACGGCATCGTGATTACCAGGTTGGATTATCATGTTAATATACTCTGGAATAACTCTAAGTTGCTCTGCTAAAGCCTCATATTGCCGGTAAACATCACCTATAGATAATTCATACTCTTGGCTAGGATAAATTCCTATTCCATCTACTACATCGCCAGGTATTATTATGTATTTGATTTTACCTGCTACATCACGTTGTCTGCTATTTCCAACTTGACCGTTAATCCATTTTAGAAAACCTTTCCATTGTTCTTGCATAAATTGTTTACTACCAATGTGTATATCTGAAAGAAACGCTGCATAGATTGGCACTTCTGATTTATGTCGTTCGTTCTGTATACTAATATCAGGATAAACTATACTATTTATTACTATCAAATCTCCATTTTTACTAAGATTACCTTTTATCCCTAGGATTTCATCATATACTACTTCATTTGCCATTTGAAGTGTTTTAGGGTTTTGTTTTAAAGCGATGCAGGTTGCAGTATCTGTTTCATCTTCTATTTCAATAAGTCTATGTCCATTTGTTGTAGTTCTAACTTCTTTTACTATACCCACAATCTGTATTTCTTTAACTAAGCTTTTTTTAATTCGATTTATAGGCATAGCATTTGCTAGTTCTCTTCTCTGATTTCTAAGAATCTTTCTAAGTGACTTATATCTATCAACAAAAAGTTTTGTAAAATCACCAGCAGTACCTTCACAAGTACTATTTCCTGTTACATCTTTTATAATTTTTATATCTGCATCATATTCCTTTGCTAAAGGTTTCCAACCTTTTACTTTTTTAATATCTATTTTTTCAATTGTTTTTTGTTCTACTGATTCATCTGAGATACTTATCTGATCATCTTTATCAGGGTCATCAAACTCATTTTCAATATCATCAAATGATTCTGGTTTTAGTTCACTTTCACCGAATATAGTTGTTAACATCTTTGTTTGTAACTCTTTTTTTTCTTGTTCATCTATTGGAGGTGGCGTAATTTTTTCTTCTTTTTCATCTTTCTTTTCTATTTGTTGAACTAAATTAAGTGTTAAAACTAGAGGATACTCTTCAAGGTTTTTTATAATAAAAGACGTAAATTCCTCAGGTTTTTCTTTTGACAATATATATTTCATTGTATCTGGTTGGACGAAGGTGCCATGTTCTGAAAACTTGTGAATTATTGTTTTTTTCATCCCCAAACCTGTAAAAAAGTTTTAATTTTGTAACAAAACGTATCTGCTATTATGTTTTTAGTATTGCGGTTATAAAAAGTTAGAAAAAAGATATTTAGAAAAATCTCAAAACATCAATTTCATCAGTAGCGCTTTTTCCTTCGGCATCGTATGCAATAACTTTAATTGTATGTCTATGTCTAATAAGACTATCACGTTCCCATAGCCAAATAAAATTACTTTGATTTGGCCCAAGTGTACCGTTCTCTCTTAATTTTCCATCTATATATAACTCTATATACTTTACGGCTTTGTGCTCATTTGCATTAATTTCAATATCAATGTCACCAATTATTACTGGTTTAAAAAAAGATATGATTGTATTGTTTTTTATATACAATGCATTTTTTGGCTTAATTATCTCTGCATCTATAAGAAAAGCTTTATCGTCATATGTAATAAAGAATAATTCTTTATGTTTTTTATCAGGGTTCATAGAATCTTCAATATTATCTGACCAACTCTCACCTGAATTCTCAGATACAAATAGTTTACCGTTGGAGTATACATCTTCTGACATTGTACGCAACCAGACCCATGCATTATCTGGCGCATTAGGGCAATGACATACTATATAGTATTTTTCCCCGGTTATAACATTTATATCTGGGAAATCAAACTCAATTAAAACTCTATTATGCACTGGTATATTACTCAGATTTATTGAGGTAGTCGTCAATTTTAAACCATTTAGATCTTTCTTGATTTCTAATTTAAAATCAAAATCTCTGTCTTTACCAGTATTTATTATCAGTTTGACCTTTGTTAATTTTGTAGAATTTGGTACAAATGACTGAGCAATATATGTTCTTTTATTCCCAAGGACATAAGGAAACAATTCGTAATCATATAAGACTTGTTTTTGATCAACTCGACGTTGCTCATTATCAATTGTTAACAGTTTTAAATCACCAGGATAATTATCAGACATTTGTGGATTTTGATCTGAAGCAATCATACACATATACTCGAATAATTCTTCAGCCGTAACAATTCCATTATTGTCACCAACATAGTCTGCAATTCCATCAAGCCCATGTCTTTCTGACTGTCCAATACCTGAATTTGTTTCATTGCTGGCACACTTAGAAATAATTATTCTACCTTTTTTTTCTAAAATAGGAAGTGCACTACCTGCATAACAAGGATTAAGAAGAATAAAAATTCCTTCAGATTCTAGTTTATTAATTT
>Ga0272442_10003696_pt1 | contig 21355 bp, 14 predicted proteins | sample SSMForm2O_FD_200262 | JGI IMG/M metagenome (GOLD analysis project Ga0272442, IMG submission 200262) | Marine sediment archaeal communities from Little Sippewissett salt marsh, Falmouth, MA, United States - SSM-Form-2O | ecosystem: Environmental > Aquatic > Marine > Wetlands > Sediment ... | reverse complement strand
AAAGTGGCAACATCTCGGTGCTGCTGAACAACGGAGACGGGACGTTCGCCGCCGATGTAACCTACGGCGCGGGAAGCTTTCCGACTTCCGTGGCGATGGGCGATCTGGACGGCGACCTGGACCTGGATCTCGCGGTCGCGAACCGGTTTACCGACAATGTCTCGGTGCTGATGAACAACGGGGACGGAACGTTCGCCGCTGATGTTACGTACGACGCGGGCGACTGGCCGATTTCCGTGGCCGTGGGCGATCTGGACGGCGACCTGGACCTGGATCTCGCCGTCGCGAACAGGTTCGGCGACAACGTCTCGGTGCTGCTGAACAATGGGGACGGGGTGTTCGCCGTCGGTGTGAGCTACGGCGCGGGCGACAACCCGGTTTCCGTGGCGGTGGGCGACCTGGACGGCGACGTGGACCTGGACCTCGCCGTGGCGAACTGGGGGAGTGACACCGTCTCGGTCCTGGTGAACAACGGGGATGGTACGTTTGCCGGCCACGTGACTTACGGCGTGGGCGACAAGCCGAGTTCCGTGGCGGCGGGCGATCTGGACGGGGACGTGGACCTGGACCTCGCCGTGGCGAACGAGGGCAGCGACGATATCCTAGTGCTCCTAAACAACGGGGATGGGACCTTCTCCGTCGATGTGACCTACAGCGTGGGCGTCGATCCGTGCTCGGTGGCCATGGACGATCTGGATGGCGATCTGGACCTGGACCTTGCGGTGGCGAACTGGGACAGCAACACCGTCTCGGTGCTGATGAACCAGTGCCCCGAGTGCCCGGCCGACATCACCGGCGACGGTGTCGTCGATGTGCTGGACCTGCTCGCGGTGCTCGCCGCGTGGGGTACTTCCGGGGGCGGGGGCACCGACATCACCGGCGACGGTATCGTCGATGTCCTCGACCTGCTGGAAGTGCTCGCCGCGTGGGGGCCGTGTCCGTAACTGACCTCCTTGTCGACAACGCGCCTGCTTCGAGCGTGGCAGGGCTGGATCTGAACGGTTACACTTCGGGGCAGGCCATCCCACAGATACATAGGAGCAAGGACATGACACACAGCCAGGTGCATCATATGACCGGCAGCCGCATGACTGTCCTGGCCGCGGGAGCACTCACACTCCTCCTTACGGGCTCTGTGGTATGCGGGCAATGGGAGCAGATCTACAAGCTCACCGCCGCTGATGGTTTGCAGGATGACTGGTTCGGCTGTTCGGTGGGCGACAGCGACCGTTTCACTGTCATCGGAGCACGCGGGGTGGATGACGTGGGGCGAGACGCCGGCGCCGCCTACGTGTTCGATTCGCTCACGGGCGAGCAGCTTCACAAGCTGACCATCGCAGACGGCGATCACTGGGATGCTTTCGGCGAGGCGGTTGCCGTGAGCGGAAGCACGGTCGTTGTCGGCGCCAGCGGCTATAACCATTACTATGGTGCGGCGTTCGTCTTCGATGCGCTCACGGGCGAGCGGCTTCACAAGCTGGTTTCAGAAGATGGGTGCCAGGGCGACGAATTCGGCAGCACCGTGTCTGTCAGCGGGAACACCATTGTCGTGGGCGCTCCCAGCCACGATTGGACCACGCACAGGGGCGCAGCCTACGTGTTCGATGCCGCGACCGGCGAACAGCTTCACAAGCTCACCGCCGCCGACGGCGAGGATGACGACTACTTCGGCAATGCCGTCGCGGTGAGCGGCGACACGATCGTCATCGGAGCCTGGCTCGATGATGACATGGGTCCCTATTCGGGGTCCGCGTACGTGTTCGACGCCGTGACCGGTAAGCAGCTTCATAAGATCACCGCGGACGATGGCGGGTCGTGGTGCATTTTCGGCTGTTCCGTGGCCGTAAGCGGTGACACCGTCGTTATTGGCGCGTGCTTTGACGATGCTCTGGGATCGCTGGCGGGCGCGGCATACGTCTTCGATGCAACCACCGGCGAGCAACTGCACAAGATCGCCGGCGATGACACCGAAGTTTTGGATATGTTCGGCTGGTCTGTCTCAATCAGTGGAAACACCATTCTGCTGGGTACGAAGGGTGACGATGATGCAGGGAGCGGTGCGGGGGCAGCCTACGTGTTCGACGCAACGACGGGCCAGCAGGTTCAGAAGCTGACCGCCGATGATGGAGCGGCGCATGACGAGTTCGCCAACTCCGTATCCGTACACGGAGACCTGTGCGTCATCGGAGCCGTTCGTGACGATGACGGGATATCTTCCCATCCGGGCGGCGATTCCGGCGCGGCCTACTTGTTCCGGTGGGCCGGCTCGCTCTGACCGGCCGACGTCACCGGTCCGGCTGGCTTGCCTGACGACACCGTCGATGCACTGGATGTGCTGCTCATTCTCTCGCAGTGCGGCACCGGCGGTCCCGAAGCCGATTCCGCCGGTTTCGAAGGCGCTGCTGACGGCATTGTCGATGTGCCCGACCTCGTCGCCGTCCTCGCCGCCTGGAGTGAGTGCCTGTAGGTCACCGCGCGCACACAACGCACGGCGCGGGGATCGACACGCGGCCCTGACTCCGGCCAATCTCACGTCTGCGGCTGAATGACCGCCGGACCGTGACGATTGCGTAACGGAAGCGCGTCAATATCTGCCGGGCACGGCGCGGCGCAATGACTGGGCTCCCGGCAGGTCGCAGCGCCGCCGAACGATGTCAGGCAAGGTCGCGCCACAGGGCCACGAGCTGACGATTCGTGAGCATTTCCGGGCGCATCTCGCAGGTCACGCCTTCGGGCCAGGGGCGGTCGCGGCCGAAGATGGCGCCGAGTTGCTTGCGGCGCCTGGTAAAGAGGTCGGTGACGAATCGCGCGAAGGCGTGCCGGGCGTCGGAGGATGTGAGTGCGTCGGACAAGTCGGCCCCCTCGTTGGCGCCCGCTCGCCCGGGCGGAGCGGGGAGAATGGCCAGCATCGCGCTGGTGACCTTCGGTTGCGGCCAGAAGCAGCCCGGGCTGACCGTGCCGATACGCTTCACCTTCGCATACGTCTGCACGAGAATGCCGAGCGGGCCGTAGTCCTTCCCCCCGGGCGACGCGAGCAGACGATCGGCGACCTCCTTCTGAATGGTCACGTACTGGCCGACGCAGCACGGGTGATCGAGAAGCAGCGCCGCCATCAGGGGACTGGCGATCCCGTACGGCAGGTTTGCGATCAACTTGAAGTCACGGCCGGCGATGGCGTCGATGAGGTTCGGTGACAAGCAGCGGCGTCGGTCGAGACAGTCTCCGCGGATCAACGTGAGGCGTTGGCCAAGGCGGTCCTCGATGATTTGCGCCAAGCCCCGGTCGATCTCACAGGCGATCACCTCGGCGTGGGCGTCGAGCAGCGCCTCGGTGAGCGTGCCGGTGCCCGCGCCGACTTCGAGCACCAAGTCCCCGGCGACGAGTTGCGCCGCATCGATCAGCTTGGCGAGCTGGTTTTTGTCATGCAGGAAATGCTGCCCGAGGCGCTGCCTCGGCCGCAGGCCACGCTCGGCACACAACGCGCGGATTTGGGAAATCGTCTGCATGAAAGCTCGGTGCCCCGCACAGATACGCGCCGCGGCGAAACGGTGCGGCAAGACATCGCCTCGGCATTCCGACATTCCGGCCGTGCGGCGTTTCGGCGCCCCCCCGCTACGCCTTACCGAGGTATTCCCCCGTTTCCGGGTTGACCCGTACGACCTGACCGACCTCAATGAACGGCGGGACGCGCACACGCGCGCCGGTCTCGACCGTCGCTTCCTTCAACTGATTGGTCGCGGTGGCGCCCTTCGGCTGGGGTGTCGTCTCCGTGACGGCAAGCTCCACCGCGGCGGGTAGCTCCACCCCCAAGGGGTTGCCCTGGAACATCTGCACCGTGACTTCCTGGTTCTCCTTGAGCCACTGGCTCTGATCCTTGGTGAGCGCGTCACCGCTGATCTCGAGCTGGTCGAAGGTCTCGTTGTCCATGAAGATGAACGGGCCCTCACCGTAGCCGGAGCTGTCGTACAGGTACTGCATGTGCCGCCGGTCGATGGTGACGTCATCGAGCTTGTCCGAGGAGTTGACGCGGTGGGTCTTGATCGTGCCGGTTTCGATGTTCTTCATCTTGGCCTGGACGTAGGCGGGTCCCTTGCCGGGCTTGACATGCTCGGTTTCGAGAACGAGATGAAGCTGGCCGTCCCACATGAGGGCCTGTCCGCGTCTGAGATCGGTCGCTTTGATAGGCATGAGTGCTGAGTCTTCAGTCTTGAGTCCTGAGTCGATGTCCGGCGCCGGGCCGAGCCGTCGTCCGGTGACCGGAGCGGCCGAGGCGGGGCGTCTGGAAGGTACTCCAGGCAGGCCGAGAAGTCTACGGAGCGGCCGCGCTGCGGGCAGATTCCCGAGCCGATTAGTGCGGATGATCGGGACGGCCTGAGGGTCCTGTCGAGGGGCCGCCTGCCGGCCGCCGCAAGAGCGCCCGGGGCGTTCGGTGGGGGCTTCTGAGCGGGGTTGCGGCGTGGCCGGACCCCGAAAACCGGGACCCGAGGGGTGATGCCTCACCGCGCCACGGCTTCCGCACGCACTTCCCGCAGGACAGTGACCTTGATCTCGCCCGGGAATGTCATTTCGTCCTCGACCTTCTGGGCGATGCTGCGGGAGAGGGCAAAGGCGTCGGTATCGCTCGATTTCCTGGCATCAACGATGACGCGGACCTCGCGGCCGGCCTGGAAGGCGTGGGCCTCGGTGACCAGGGGGCTGTCCTTGGCGATCGTCTCCAATTGCTCCAGCCGCTTGATGTACATCTCCATCGACTCGCGCCGGGCCCCGGGACGGGCGCCGGAGATGGCGTCGGCAGCCATGACGATGGGAGTAAAGGGGGTTGCGGCGTCGATGTCGCCGTGATGCCCACCGATGGCGTTCAGCACCGCCTTTGATTTCTCGCCGTGCCGACGGCAGAACTCCATGCCGATCGCCGGATGGCCACCCTCGATCTCGTGGTCCATGGCCTTTCCGATGTCATGCAGGAAGCCGCAACGCCGGGCGATGTTGCCGTTGAGGCCGAGTTGATCGGCGATAAGCTGGCTGACGTAGGCGACCTCGATGGAGTGCCGCAGGACATTCTGGCCGTAGCTGGTGCGAAAGCCCAACTTGCCCATCGCCTCGATGACCTTCGGGCTGAGACCACGGATATTGGCCTCCATGACGGCATCGTTGCCCGCCTTGATGATCCGCTCGGACATGTCCTTCCGAACCGTCTCGACCACCTCCTCGATCCGTGCGGGATGAACGCGACCGTCGGCGATCAGCCGCTGAAGGGCCTCCGCGGCGATCGTGCGGCGGATGGGATCGAAGCACGAAACCGCGATCACCCCCGGGGTGTCGTCGACGAGGATGTCCACGCCGGTGGCCCGCTCGAGCGAGCGGATGTTGCGGCCCTCCCGGCCGATGATCCGGCCCTTCATGTCGTCGGAGGGAATCCGGACACTGCGGACGGTGGAGTCGGCGACATGCTCGGCGGCGTAACGCTGAATGGCCTGGATGGTGATCTCGCGGCTGCGGCTGCGGGCCTGGGCCTCGGCGTCGTCGATGATCGACTGGGTGAGGGCAGTGGCCTCATGCTGGGACTCGGCGCGAACCTCGGCGAGGAACTGCTCCTTGGCCTGCTCCTCGGTCATACCGGAGATCGTCTCGAGGCGCTGCTTCACCTGCCGGTGAGTTTCGGCAACCTCCTGGCGCTGCTGTTCCATCTCGACTTCGGCCTGCCTGACATTGCCCTCTCGCTGCTCGAGCTTGACTTCCGTCTGACCGATTTTCTCGAGCTTCTTGTCGAGCGTATCCTCGCGTTTGGCCAGGCGTGCCTGATCCTTCTTGATCTCGGCAAGCGCCTCGACGATTTCCTGATCAAGCTCTTCGCGGCGCTTGGCGGCCCGCTTTTCGGCCTCCAGCTCGATGCGCTGCTTCGAGGCCTCGGCCTCGGCGCTGGCCGTCTGGACGATCTGTTCGGCATCCTTTCGGGCGCGGTTGAGGGTATTGCCCGTCAGCGCGCGAAGGACGACCCACATCAGCACCGCCCCGCCGATGATCCCCAGGATCGCCGCGATACCGCTTTCCAATGGACTGATGGCCAACAGGGCGTCCATGATCATCCCCACTCGGTTGTCAGCCCGCCCGGCCGGCGGCGCAATTCAACCACCGAGCCGGCTCAGCCGGCACGACGACACGAGCGGAGGATGGAAAGACCAACGCTAGGCGCCCAATGACACGCGCGGGCTGCCCTGCCAGGGGTGACCGCCGACGGGAACCCGATCAGACCTCTTTCTCCAATAGCCCGGACAGACTCTGAACACGTTGGTTTCGCCCTCTGACCTGATTCAATCTATCCAACCGCGATGCTGCCGCGGCCGCCGACCCGACCGGCCGGTTAAAACGGGTACGCCCGTATCGCCAATGGGCGGGCTGTGGAACAAAAACCGTCCACGCCTGATGCAAGCCGCACCAGCCGCTCATTGTGAACATATTGTCAGTAGATTATTCCCTAAGCGTGGCGGCCTTGTCAAGCGGCGAAGACGGGGCAGACCCGGGTCGTTGGCTGTCCCGACCGCCTGTCGCTAGGATCTTCCCGCCATGCCCGCCATTCTGAACTGGATCCTCCGGCTGCTGCCGACCAACCCCATCTGCATGCGCCTGGTGGAGGGCGGGTCGCGACGGATGCGGCACCTGTACGTCCGATCCGGGTACCTGGCGGTGATGATCGTCGTGCTGCTGTTTGCGTTGCTGGGCAACGTGACCGGGGCGCTGTCGCTCCGGGAGTTGGCCAGCGCGGGGGCGAACATGTTCCGATCGGTCAGCTACCTCCAGGTGGGGCTGATCTGCCTGCTGACGCCGGTGTTCATGGCGGGAGCGATCGCCCAGGAGGCGAATCCGCGGACGTGGGACATCCTGCTCACCACCCCGCTGAACAACCTGCAAATCGTGCTGGGCAACCTGTTCGGGCGGCTGTTCTTCATCCTGGCGCTGCTCTTCTCCAGCCTGCCGCTGTTCGTGACCACCCAGTATTTCGGCGGCGTCCCGGGCGAGTCGATCTTCTCCAGCTACGCCATCGCCGGGTGCAGCGCCCTGCTCGTGGCGGCGGTGGCGGTGACGCTCTCGGTGACCCGCACCGCCGGTCAGCGGGCGGTGTTCTTGTTCTATGTCTGCGTCGTGCTGTACCTGGCGCTGACCTACGGGGCCGACCTCCGCTTTCGCCAGCCGATCGGGCCAGGGGGCAACGTGTTCCAGACGACGTTTTTCACCCCGCTCAACCCGTTCCTGGCGCTGAAAGTCCTCCTGGATTCGAACCGTTACGCTCCCCACGATTTCACGGGGCGGGAAGCGTCCTGGGTGATCTCCATGTGGCTGGCGCGGCCGATCGCCACATTCTGCTGGCTTTGCGCGGGCGTCAGCGTGTTTCTGGCGCTGTTCTCGACGCTCCGGCTGCGCGTCATCGGCGCCAAGACGGGCTCGGTCCCCTGGTACCGGAAGATGTTCGGGCTGGGGGCCAGGGGGGCCAGCGAACGCCCGGCACGTAAGGTCGGCCGAAACCCCATTGCCTGGCGGGAGTCGGTCGCCCGGGGGAAGACGTTGACGGCGATTCTGGCCCGTTGGGGATTCGTCGCCGCAGGTGTCGCGGTGGCGCTGACCATCATGGGGCTGTTTCACATCGGAACCCTGATTTTCGCGGATCTGCGATTGACGGTGGCCACCGTGGTGGGGGCAGAGATGGTGATCGTGGCGCTGACCGCGTTGAACATGAGCGCGACCGCGGTGGCCCGGGAGCGTGAGGACGGCACGCTCGACATCATCCTCACGACGCCGATCCAGCCCGGACCGTACATCAAGGGCAAGCACCGCGGGCTGTTCCAGTATCTGATCCCGATGATGCTGGTGCCCATGATCACGATGGCCATCGTCGCCATCTATATCATGTGCGATGGGTTCGGCCGGCAAGGCGGGGTCCATCTGACGAATGTGCCGATCAAGAATTCGACGAGCGTCATTCCGGAATTGCCGGTGATTCTGCCGGAAGGCGCGATCGCGCTTCCGCTGGTGCTGGCGCCGTTCGTTGCGTTCTGCGTGATGGTGGGGTTGCACTGGTCGATCAAGAGCAAGGGCACGATCGGGTCGGTGATCGCGGCGGTGGGCATCGTGGTCGCCGTCACGGGCGTGTTGAGCCTGTGCGGCGTCGCCAGCGGGGGCAGCATGTCCCTGCTGGGCGCGGTGCTAAACGCCGTCAGCCCCATCAATCTGTTGTTTTCCATCGTGAAGCCGGAGGACATCATTCACGACGCGCTGGAGGACAATGTCGCCGCCGCGCGCGTGGCCAGCGTCGTCGGCGCGGCGATCTGGGCGTTCCTCTATGCTCTCCTCTGCTATCTCATGCACACGAACATGAAACGGAACTTCATGATGACCGTGCGACGGCTGGCCGGGACCAACTGACCGCCGCCCGATTCGGCCGGCTTCCCCTGCACGGGGCGAGGAGTTTCAGGACTCACACAACCGGCCGACAGCGGCCGACGAGGGAAGGACAAGGACGATGAATGACCGGATCGCGATCTTCTGGCCGGGCGATTACCGCCCCCAACCCAACGAATGGGCCAGGCCGAATGCCGAGGAGGCCACGAAGCAACTCGAAGCGGCGCTGCGGAAGCTCGGCCGCAAGAGTTACCGCATCAACGGATTCATCACCAGGCCGCACGAAGCGATCGGGAAGCTCTCGCCGGTCGACGACCCGCTCATCGGCGTGTGCGTGCACTGGTTCTACGGCCCGCACACCACCGACGGGGTGGTGGGCAAGGCCAACCCCCTGCTCCTGGCCAGCAACTTCTCCGGAACCTGGCCGGGCCTGGTCGGGCTGCTCAACACCGGCGCGTGTCTGGAGAGCGTCGGGCGGCCGTTCTCACGCGTGTGGACCGATGCGCCGGATTGGACGCAGGACGATGCGTTCATGTCGCGGCTCGACGAGTGGTGCTCAACCGGCACCATCGCCTACCCGGAAGACGAACTCGCGTCAGATGCGCCGGTGTCGCCCGAGGCGGCGGAGCTGGCCAAGAAAGTCGCCGACGAGATGCACGCCCGGCGCGTGCTCATCCTGATGCTCGGCGATACCTCAATGGGCATGATCAACGGCTACTTCGGACCGCGGCTGCTCAATCCGATCGCCTTTACCGAACATAAGGTCGATCAGGCATGGCTGGTCCACCGCGGGCCGTCGATTACCGACAAACGCATCGACGCCGCGCTCGCCTTCGTGAAGAAGAAGGGCGTCGTCTTCCACTACGGGACGCCGGAGGCGGAGGATTTCAACGAGCTCGCGACGCGCGAGCAGTTGCGCGATTACCTGGCGGTCCTTGACATGATCGACGAGTTCAATGCGGATTGCCTGGGCTGGCAATACCAGCTCGGGTTGCTGCATCTGCGCCCGCCGTCGGATTTCGCCGAAGGGCTGTTCAACTCCGTCTGCCGGCCGGAATCGAACGACGACACCATCGCCTGCGCCACGGAAGCGGACCAAGGCAATCTGGTGCCCATGGAGATGATGAAGCGGCTTCTGAAGGCAAAGAAGCTGCACCAAGCGGTGATGTTCCACGACGTGCGCTGGGGCGGCGCGCATGACGGGCGCTTCGCGTGGGTGCTGCTGAACTCCGGATCGTGCGGGGCCTACGCGTTCAATCACGACCCCCACACGCTTGAAGGCACGCACTCGTACCGCCAGCCGCCCGGGTACTTCCCGGTTCCGGGGGGCACATTCACCGGCGAGAGCCTTCCGGGCGAGATCACGTGGTCGCGCGCCTATCTCAGGGAAGGTTCGCTGTGGATGGACATCGGGACCGGCGAAGTGCTCGAGCTTCCGGACGCGAAACGCGATGAATGGTGGAACGGCACGACCCGCCAGTGGCCGTTCATGGCCGCCGATCTTCGCGTGCGGCGGGACACCGTAATGGCGCACTACATGTCGAATCACATCGCCGTGGCGTACGGTGATATCTTCGCCGAGATGGTGGCACTCAGCCGGGCCCTGGGATTCAAGGTCCGGATCATGCAGGGGAGATAGGGACGGGGGGAGGCAGCGAGGCAGCCACGGAGGGGAAAGCGAGCCGCCGCGGGGACGCGGCGGGAACGGGCAAACAAGGAAAGGCACGGAGGCACGGCAGCGATGCGGGCACGCAGAACACGGGGAGGACGATTGGGGTTCCCCGCCGGGCCTGCCCCGCCGGGGGATGGATGCTGACATGAGCGACAACACCTCGAATGATCTGTTTCTCGGCATCGACGTCGGCACGGGCAGCGCGCGGGCGGGCATTTTCGACCGTGAAGGGGCGATGCTCGCGGCGGCGGTTGAACCCATTCAGATCTGGCGGCCGCAGACCGACCACGTCGAGCAATCGTCGGAGAACATCTGGCGCGCCTGCGGCATCGCCGTGAAGCGAGCGCTGGCCGACACCGGCGCCACGGCGGGGCAGGTGCGCGGCATCGGCTTTGACGCGACCTGCTCCCTCGTCGCGCTTGACGACCAGAACAGGCCGGTCAGCGTCAGCCGCACGAGCAGCGACGAACAGAACATCATCGTCTGGATGGATCACCGGGCGATCGAACAGACGGAACAGATCAACGCGCTGAATCATGCGGTCCTGAAGTACGTCGGGTCGCGCATCTCGCCTGAGATGCAGTCGCCGAAGCTGCTCTGGCTCAAGGAGAACCTTCCGAAAAGCTGGCAATGCGCCGCGCGCTTCTTCGATCTGCCCGATTTTCTGACGTATCGCGCCACCGGGCACGATGTCCGTTCGTTATGTTCCACCGTCTGCAAATGGACCTATCTCGGACACCGCGATCCGACCTTTGAAGGAAGCGTCGGGCGGTGGGACGAGACATACTGGCGCGCGATCGGGCTTGGTGAGATCGCCGACGGGAACTTCGCCCGGATCGGGCGCGTGGTGCGACCGATGGGCAAGCCGATCGGGTCCGGGCTAACGGAGAAGGCGGCGGCGGAACTCGGCCTGGCTCCCGGAACGCCCGTCGGCGTGTCCATCATCGATGCCCACGCCGGGGGGCTGGGATTGCTCGGTGCGGCCCTTGAGGGCAGGCCCGCGACGGAGGAAGACATGGATGCCCGGCTCGCGCTGATCGGCGGCACGTCGACGTGCCACATGGCCGTCTCCCGCGAACCGCGCTTCATCGACGGCGTGTGGGGCCCCTACTTCAGCGCGATGATCCCCGGATTGTGGCTCACGGAAGGCGGCCAGTCCGCGACCGGCTCGCTCATCGATCACGTCATCTTCTCCCACGCCCGCGCAGACGATCTGAAGCAGGCGGCCGAGGCGGAAGGCCGCACGGTATACCAGATTCTCAACTCCCGCCTTGACGCCATGGCGCCCGAAGCCGATTTCCGCGCGCACCTTGCAAAGGACCTGCATGTGCTTCCCTACTTTCACGGCAACCGCTCACCGCGGGCCGACGCATCGCTCCGCGGCGCAATCAGCGGGCTGCGCCTCTCCGATTCGATCGATGATCTGGCGCTGTTGTATCTCGCGACGATCCAGGCCGTGGCGCACGGCACACGTCATATCATCGAGGCGATGAATGAAGGCGGGTATCGCATCGACACGATCTTCGCGTGCGGCGGGGGGACGAAGAACCCGGTGTTCCTGCGGAATCACGCCGATATCACCGGGTGCCGGATCGTGCTGCCTCGGGAACCGGAAGCGGTGCTGCTCGGTACGGCGATCCTCGGCGCGGTCGCCGCGGGCGCCCATGATACCGTCCTTGCCGCCATGGCCGCGATGAACCACACGGGCGCGACGATCAAGCCCGCCGGAGGCGATATCAAGCGATTCCATGATGCAAAGTACGCCGTATTCAAACGCATGTATTGCGACTTCATGGCGTATCGGGAACTGATGAAATAGGGTCGCGGTACGGAGCGCGGGGCGGCTGACGGCCAGCCCTCGCCGCGTCTGCCCGTCATGTTCCGACGCTCATCGGACGCCGGCGTCCAGCGCCACCTTCCCCGCCTGCGCCGCCCGGATCCGGCTCCCCCGCGACGGGTCCCGGCTTGCCCGCGACGACGCGGCTGCCATCGGCCGGTGGTTCGTTGCATGGCGCATCACGGCCCGCAGCACATTCGCACCTCCTTCGGAATGCACATGCCCGGCGCACAAGAAGGCCCCCGTACCACTTCACGGGGCGTAAAGCGATTGACGGAGATTCGGATGTGCACCGACGGAAAAACGCGGGGCCGGGTTACACGGCAGGGGCCTGCATTCCACCGGCGACCCCGCCGACGAGGCCGCCCGATCACTCGATCGCAGCAGCAACGAAGCGGGCGACGACGCGATCCGTGACGTCGACGAACTCAGAGGACGGCTCACGGATCTTGCCCGCCTCGGCGATGATGTCGACATGGGCCTGCCGAGCGATCCGCGGGAAGGCCGTCGTGAGGTATTCGCGGATATTATCCAGCGGGGCCTTGCCCTTCACTTGCCGGTGGGCGAGCTCCTGCGCTGCTCTTCCCTGCTCGTCCAGCTCGGCGACGCGCTCGATCCGCCCGGCCGCTTCGGCGGCATCGCGTCGCGCGCGCAGCTCGCGCAGCCACTGCCGGTGGATCGCCGAGCCGTAGTACGCCTTCAACAACTCCCTCCGGCGCACGGTGCCGATGCGCCGGATCTCGCCGGCCGGCTCCTCGGCGACATACCACACCGCCACGGGAGTGAAGCAGCAGACCAACTGATGCGTGACATCGACCCGCTCAGCCTTAAAGCCGGCGGCGCCCGGCTTTTCCACGATCGCATCGACGCCGGTCCGTGCCGCAATGCCGGGCAGGTCATCGGCGAGATGGTCGAGGATGTTCCGCAGCGAAGCGTCACCCCACATCTGCTTGTGTGCACGATCCTGCGACAAGGCGCCTCGCGCTTCAAGTTCCCTTACACGTTCAAGATCGTCGGTCTCTCGCGCGGCATCCCGGCGGGCGATGAGATCCTCCAGCCAGGCATGGTGGGCCGCGGAACGGTAATAGGCAAGGACGAGTTCCTCGCCGCGGAATGTCCCGATGCGGCCGGCCGAGGCAAGCGAGGCCCCCGGGGCGCACCACGCGTCCTCAAGGGCGACGGCCTTGCGCGACTGACAACCCGCCGCCGCCGCCAACGAAGCGACCGCGAGCATGAGAGTTAACGTCTTGTGCCACAGCATCTTAACGCTCCTTTCCGCCCCCGGAAAAGACGGCGCGAGGCGAAACTAGCGTTCGATACCTTAGCTTAGACTAATAGATACGCCGCGTCAAGTCCTTTCCGGAAGAAGCGAACGCTTTCTCTCATCATCCTTCCGGATGCCTCGGTCCGATCGGCCGGCCGATCACCATACCGCGGTTGCAGCGCGGCAGATGGGGGCGCCGCAAGCCTGCCGTGGCGGAAGCAGGGGACGACCACTACCGGGGCTGCCGCGGCAGACCGATGCCGCGGCGGGCGTTGACAAAGGACCAGAAGCCCAAGAGGAAGAACCCCAGGCACAGAATCGCCATGATCGACTGCACGACCACCGCGGCGGGGCGCTCGACTTCACCGCCGTCGACCAGGGTCGGAAGCTTCTTCAGGCCGTTGACGGTCGCGCCAAAGCCGAGCACGCAGAGCAGAACCGCAGCATGCATTGCGTGGCGGCGAAAACGCTCGTTCAGGGCGACGGTGCCGAACACGGCCAAGTGCACGCCGAAGATCGCGGGAATCAGGGCCGTCCAGCTTTCCATCCCCGTCGCGAAGTAGCTGACGACGCCGAGGATGACCAGCGCGATGCCGAGTCCGATGGTGGCCTTCGCCATGAGCGACTGCTCCTTCAAGGCCGACGGTGAAGTGGAGGACGGTCCGGCCCGCAGGGGCCTCTATCCTAGGCGAAACGCGCCGCGGCGGCAGGCGTCCATTCAGAATCGTCGCGACCGACCTCGCGCGCTGTGCAAACATGTCCGACCTCGATGGAGCCCGGCGAGGCCACAGCAGCGCTATCGCGTGTTAACACCGAGGCCGGCGAGGAGAGTCGAAAAACCGAAGCAATGCACGGCGCGGACTGTCATCTGCGCCCGCCCGGTGCCGCGATCCCGGATCACGCGGTATTGGTTGACGCTCACGTCCTGCTTGAGTCTGATCGTCCCTCCGTCGGCGCTCACGAACCGGTGCGCCGCCGCGCGGTGCTTCGAGCGGCCGGTTCTGGCGCGCCGAGACCGATGATGAAACAACCCGCCGCCCAATCCGCCGCGGGCTGATGAGCTCGTTGCGTCGCTGCTGCCGGTTGTGACAAGTTTACACCGGCACGGACACCGCCCCGACGAGGGTCTCGAATTCGGTCAGCACGCCCTGATCGCCGGAGAGGACACGCTGCTTGTTCATCTTGAGTTCGGGCATGCGCCATGCCGTCCATTGGCTCAGGACGGTCTTTTTCGCATCGCTCACCGTTGCCTGATCGCAGAACAGGGCGCCGATGACGAGGAAGATCGCCATGTCGACGATCTTGCGGGCGTAGAGGCGGCGGTAATTCGGATCAGGCTGCTCCTTCACGAAGCCGATCACTTCCTGGAGGTCTTTCATCCCGCCACGGATCTGCTCGATCATGGGGGCGATTTCCTCGGGCCAGTCGCCGGCGGTGAGCTCTTCGAGCAGGTTGTGGGCGAGGCCGCTGAAAACGGCACTGACGGAGGGCACGATCTGCAACTGGGTGGTGCCTTCGTAGATGGTGGTGATGCGGCTGTCGCGGAGGTGGCGCTCGAGGGGATAGTCGTGCATGTAGCCGCTGCCGCCCATGACGGAGATCGAGTTCATGGCGACGCGCGTGCACATTTCGGAAGCGTAGTACTTGGCCATGGGGGTGAGCATACCGGCGTACTTCTTGTAGACGCGAAGCTGGGCCTTGGCCTGCTTCTCGTCATCGGGGCTGTCGAAGTCGCCCGCATCAAGCTTGCGCTGCATCCCCACCTGGATATCCAGGCAATAGGCGGTGAAGTACGTCAGGGCGCGAGCCGCCTGAAGATCCACGGCGCTGTCGACGAGCAGTTCGCGCACGGCGGGGAACGTCTCGATCTCGGTGCCGAACTGCTTGCGCTGGTGGGCATAGTTGCGGGCGACGCGGAAGGCGGCCTCGCCGATGCCGCAGGCCTGGGCGGCGATGCCGAGCCGCGCGCCGTACATCAACGCCATGACGTACTTGATGAGCCCCTGCTGCCGCTCGCCGACGAGCCTGCCCGGGGCGTCATCAAACTCGAGTTCGCAAGTCGGGCTGCCGTGGATGCCGAGTTTGTTCTCCAGCCGACGAACCCTGACCTTCGGTCCCCGCTCGACGAGAAAGAGACTGAGGCCCCGGCCGTCGGTGATGTCCGGCTCGCTGCGGGCCATAACGAGCAGGACATGGCCGCAACCGTTGGTGATGAAGCGCTTCACACCCTTGATGAACCAGTTGCCCGCATCGTTCTGCCAGGCTTTGACCTTGGCGGCCTGGAGATCGCTGCCGGCCTCGGGCTCGGTGAGCACCATCGCCCCGGTCTTGCGACCGGCGGCCAGATCCGACAGATACTCCTCCTTGATCTCCTCGCTTGCGTAGGCGTTGATTGTCTCGCCGATGCCCTGGAGACCGTAGAGGTTCATCAGTGCGGCGTCGGCGCGGCTGATGATGTCGTTGGTGATGGTGAGGAAGAGGGCGGGACAGTTGCGCCCGCCGAAGCGATAGGGCAGGGTCGAGCCCATGAATCCGGCCTCGCTGAGCAGCTTGAGCGACTTGGCGATGCCGGGGGTATATGTCACGCTGCCGTCGGGGTTCAGGATGTTGCCGATCTCATCGGTCTCGGCGGCGGTGGGCGCGATCTCGTTCGCCGCCAGCTCCCCGAGCTCGGACAGGAGGCGGCGATACTTCTCGATCGCTTCTTGAGCATCGGCCGGCGCGTCGTCGTTCTCCCGCGCGAAGCGAAAGTCCTCTTCCAGCAGTGTCGCAATCCGGGCGACGTCCAGGTGATTGAAGAGGAATTGAATATCGTCGTTGTCGGTGAAAAAGTTTGCCATCGTGGAGACCCTATGTTGTCGAGTGAACGATCTGATCGATCGTAGCGCCGTCTTGGCAAGCGGAAATCATCCTCGGGATGACTTCCTTCAGATCGCCGATGATAGCGTGGTCGGCGACGGAAAGAATGGGGGCGTGCGGATCGGAGTTCACCGCGATGATCGTGGCCGACCCCTCGATCCCGCTACGATGCTGGGATGAGCCGCTGACGCCGACGGCGATGTAGACATCGGGCCGGACCGACACCCCGGTCTGGCCGATCATCTGCTCGCGGGTGACGAAGCCGCGATCCACGGCGGGGCGCGTCCCGGCAATCTCGGCCCCGAGACAGCCGGCGAGCTCCCGCACGAGTCGAAAGTCATCGGCGGTCTTCACGCCGGCACCGCAGGCAACGATGACGCGGGCGGATTTCAGATCGATGGTGCGATCGGGTTTCATGGCGACGGCGACCCGCATCCAAGGGTGAAAACCCCGCCGAAAACGCATTCGCGGATCATAGACCCAATTGTCGCAATCCGCCCCCCGCGCGCCTTCGCACATTCACCGGTTAGGCCCGGGGCGCGCCCCCACGGGCTGGTTGGCATCACCGGCATCTCGACTTGCCGACGCCCGTATCCTCGGGAATCGGCACCCTTGGGTATTGATCCGCCGGAGCCTGCCGGGATTTCGCGTCAACTGTGACTCACCCCGGCGAAATGCCGAAAACGGCGGCGGATTTCGCCGCGAGCACTGCGTCACGATCCTGCCGGCACCGGCGGTGGAACATCGTGGTCGCCGATCGAGATGCCGGACCTCTCACCGTGATTGCCTCGCACCACGATCACGGGGCCGCAACGCTTGTCAACCTCCGTCACAACCCCCAACCCCGGACGGGCCCGCCGTCACACTCAGAAGCGTGGAAAGGGCAAGGATCTCGCCCCCGCAGCATCCGTGCGGAAATCACTCACCACCATCAATGCCAGGTTCCGTGAAGCTGAACCGTGGCGACAACTCACCCGATCCACCCGAGATTCAAGACGGCCGCGAATGACCCATGGCTGATCGTGCATCCCAAGGCCATGGCGTATGGCTCGCCCCTGGCTGGCGGCGATCCGCATCATACTCCCGGGGGTCGTCAGACGCGACTTCCGGGAGGAGGCGGAGCGTGCAGCGGTGAACGGGGATCAGCGCCCCGGCCCGGCGACGCCGGGGGTCTCATGGGAGAGTCAGAGGCCCATGATGCTGTAGCCGCTGTCGACGTAGATGATCTGGCCGGTGACGCCGGTGGAGAGGTCGCTGAGGAGGAAGACGGCGGCGTCGCCGACCTCGCGGCCGGTGACGTTGCGGCGAAGCGGCGCCTTCTTCTCGACCCAGCGGAGGATCTCGCCAAACCCACCGACGGCGAGAGAGGACATGGTGCGGAGCGGGCCGCCGGAGATCGCGTTGGCGCGAATCTGGCGCGGGCCGAGCTCGGCGGCGAGATAACGGGTGGCGCACTCGAGGGCGGCCTTGGCGACGCCCATCACGTTGTATCCGGGTACGGCCTTCTCCGCTCCGTAGTAGCTCAGGGCGATCATCGCGCCGCCGTTCTCCATGAGTTGCGATGCGCGGTTCGCGAGGGCCTTGTAGGTGAAGGCGCTGATGTCGAGGGCCTGGGTGAACACCTTGCGGGGCGTGCTGGCGAACTTGCCCTCCTGGAGCCAGGTCTTGTCGGCAAAAGCAATCGAATGAACGAGGAAGTCGATCGTGCCGAACTCACCGGCGATGCGCTGAAAGACGCGATCGAGGTCTTCATCGCTGGCGGCGTCCATGGGAACGAGCCAGGGGTCGTTGACGCCGAGCTGCTCGATGGCCTTGCGCACGCGGCGCTCCATCCGCTCGCCGGGAAGATGGGTGTAGAGACAGCGGGCGCCCTCGCGGAGAAGAGATTGGGCGATGTACCAGGCATAGCTGTAGTCGTTGGCGATGCCGACCACGAGGCCGCGCTTGCCGTCCATGAGTCCCATGGTTCGGATTCCTCGCAACTGAGTCGGACGGAGATGAATATAGCAGAGAGGCTTGGGGCTTGAAGCCTGAGGGGGGAGGAATGGGCCGCGGCGGATGACGGGTGGGGGCAAGCTAGGGTGAGGGGAGGTCGAAGCGGAGAACGGCGTCGAAGATGCTGCCGCCGAGCGTCATGGCCACCTGCGGATCCTTGAGCGTGGCGATACGCAGGCAAGGGCAGATGAAGGCGGCGGACCAGTTGCTCTCGATGGCCCGGCCCATGCCGATGAGGACCACGAAATCGGCCCCCGCCGTGGCGTCCGCGAGGGCGTCGCTGACCTCGCCCAGGTCGATCAACGGAGCGCCGCACCCGCTCCCGACGACGCTCAACCGGGGCGAACGGAAAGCACGGTCGATCTCGCAGACCCGGGTGAGGAGGTCTCGCAGTTCGTGAACGGTGACGTCATTGAGGCTGGGACGATCGTTGGCGGCGAGGATCACATCCGCATCGGCCTTGACGAGGAACCGGGCAAACGGCAGGACGCCGAGCACGGCGTCGGGGCCGGCGTTGTCGGCGAAGATCACCGCCCGTCGGGGTCCGCCGCGTCGGCCAGCCAGCAGCCAGGCCGCCAGCCGATCAAGGTCGTCGACGAGCCAGGGACGCGGGGGAAGCTGTGCCAGGGCCTCGTCGAACGGCACATCCCGGTCGGCGAAGCGCTCGGCCGAGGCCTTCGCGCCCATGTCGAAGAGGTTGCCGGCCAGGAGTCCGCGGGCGAGGGCCTCGATCAGGGGACCGCCGGCAAGGTGATCGAGGGCGGCAAGACGCCGGGGCAGCGCGGCGAGCGCGGCGGTGTTGGCGCGGTCCTTCACCAAGCGGAACTCGTCAACGATGCCGCCGACGGCCAGTGCCTGTTGCCGCACACTGTCAAGAACAAGGAGGTTCAGAGGCTTGAACCGATCGGGCCGCTCGCGGAGAGCGGCAAGGGCCCGCCGGAGCGATCGCCGGGCGCGGTTGCAGGCGATGTCATCAGCGCCGGCGGCCGTGGCGGCGCCAAGCTGGAGCTCGAAATGCGTCTCGAAGAGGTTCAGCCAATAGCGGCGCGCGGCCGCATCGGCGGAAAGGTCCGCAGCGCAGGGGTGGTATTCCTCAGGCCGCGCAAGAAGAGGGAAGACCGCCATGGCTGTGAGAACTCTCCCCGCGGCGAAAGCTCAGCGCGATGCGACGAGGGACGTGGAGAGGAGTGTCAATCGTCGACGAGCACGACGATGTCGACGCGGCGGCTCTCGGCCTTGGATCCCCTGGCGCGATCCGGCCCGAAGCTGGCCAGCGACACGCGCGTAGCGGCGATCCCACGGGAAATCAGGTACTCCCGCACCGCGTAGGCCCGCTCGAAACCGAGATGGTAATTGCTCTTGTAGCCGCTTTTACGAATCGGATCGGTGTCGGTATGGCCGGCTACGCGGATGGAGCGCCCGGGATAGGTCGTATTCAGGATCTGTGCGACCGCGTCAAGCGATCGCTTGGCGGAGTCCTTGAGCGTTGCCTTGCCCGAGTCGAAGAGCACGTCGCTCTCGACGGTCGCGGTGACCTCCCCACCGCTGACGCTGCCGGTCACGCCGGGGATCCCGCCAAAGGGATCAGCGGAGGTGGCGGACGTCGAGGCGGGCTGGTACCGGATTTCCTCAAGCTGCCGATTGAGGTCCGCTATCTGACGATCCTTCTCACGCAAATCCTCTTGCACCGCGTCAAGCGCCTGATTGCGATCGGCCAACTGCTCGCGCAGACTCTGGTTCTCCTCCGTGAGCAGCGAGTTCTCCTCGGCGGTGTTCTGGTTGCAGCCGGTGAGCACCACGGCCGCGAGGAGCAATCCCAATCCCGTCAGCCAGTTCCCGCGCATCGAATTGAGTCCTTTCTGCTGGTGTTTGATGATGCCGGCCTGCACGGAGCGATCCAGTCACGGCCGGACTGAGGCATGTTTGCAAGCGTAGGACGCCGTCGAAAAAGACGGCATGAAGCGCCAGGTTATCCGCACAGCCCGGGATTACCAGGGCCGCGGGCTCGCCAGGGAGGCGCTTCCGTCGCGCTCCGAGGACGGGCCGGTCGGGGCAGACTGGGGCGACTGGGGCGGCTGGGGGGGCTGATAGAAGCCCGGTCGAGGCATCGACAGGGTCGGTGGAAAGTGCGTCTGCCAGACCTGGGCAATGCCCGGTCCGCAGAGCATCACCACCACCGTGGCCACCGCCAGGTGCGGCCCGTACGGAAGCTCGCGCCTCGTCGTCCGGAGCAAGGACGAAGAGCCGATCGACAGCATCGCCCAGAACAGCCCGGAAAACGGCGCGAGGAAGAAGATCAGGATCGACGGGAACCATCCGAGCACCGCGCCGATCGCCGCGAGCAGATGGACATCGCCCAGCCCCATCGCCTCGCGGCCGAAGGCCAGCGTACCGAGCATGCGGGTTCCCCAGATCAGCGCTCCGCCCGTCAGGTAGCCAAGGCACACGGTCCCGATGACCTGGATGAACTGGGGCGGCGCGATACCGGCCGAGACCCGACCGCCGATGATGTAACCGACGATCGCCCCGATCACGGCCGGCAGGAGGAACAGCAGCTCGACGCCCATCTCGCGGCGGGCATGCGGGTAGTCGCCCAGGGCTTCACCGTCCTCGACGTACTGTGCATAGTCGGCAAAGCTGTACCGGAGCTTTCCGGCGGCAAGAAGCATGGTGCTCAGAAGGACCCCGGACATGCCGCCGAACGCCGCGAGCAGCCAGGGCCAGCTTGGGCAGTAATGCGGGCAGGTCTGCGCGGTCGGGCTGAAATGCGGGAGAAGCTCCTGGAGCGGGTAGGCAATGAAGGCCGTGAGCGTCACGAAGAGCGGAATCTGAAGGGGGATCATGAAGGTCCGGGCATCAATGACGGTCATGGCCACGAGCGCGGCAAGCATGAACGCCAGGGCGATGAACGCGGGCCAGGCGCGCAGGAAAGTATTGACGCTCCACCAGGGCCCTCCGATCTCGGCCCACCAGGAGTTTCCGGAGCCGGTCGTGAAGAGCAGCAGGTAAAGGCCCAGGAACAGCAGGGCCATGAGCAACTCGACGATCATGTACTGCGGGCTGACCGGAGCCCGGCAGTAGCGGCATTTCCCCCCGATGATGAACCAGCCGAGAATGGGCAGGTTCTCTCGAAAGAACCGCAGGCGCGCGCCACAGACGGGACATCGGCTGGGCGGGGTGATGACGCTCATCCCCGCCGGAAGACGGTAGATGACAACGTTCGTGAAACTGCCCACGCAGGCGCCGAAGCAAAAGACGAAAACCATCGACGGCAGGTGCAGGAGCATCCACAACGTCCCGCTCTGGGAGAACGTCAGAACGAGTTGGTCCATCC
>Ga0272442_10003695_pt1 | contig 21355 bp, 17 predicted proteins | sample SSMForm2O_FD_200262 | JGI IMG/M metagenome (GOLD analysis project Ga0272442, IMG submission 200262) | Marine sediment archaeal communities from Little Sippewissett salt marsh, Falmouth, MA, United States - SSM-Form-2O | ecosystem: Environmental > Aquatic > Marine > Wetlands > Sediment ... | reverse complement strand
GTGACGGGCAGCTGGAACTCCTTCTCGTAGATGGCCTCGCGGTCGCGGGTGGCGGCGAAGTCGGGGCGGCTCAGGGTATCGTGGAGCAGGGCCGTCTCCACGCGCCCGTCCTGGCGGTTCTCCAGGCGGCAGGCGATGCGCACGTGGGCCCGGTAGTCCTCGGGCCGGCGCTCGAAGACCAGGAGCCGCAGGGGCAGCTTCAGGCGGAGGGTGAGCTCGGGCGCGCCGCCCTCGGGCAGCTCCAGGTGGTGCTCCAGGCGCGCGCCGCGCGGCAGGGGCTCGTGGCGGGCGGCCGGGGCCGGCGCCGCCAGCAGGCAGGCCAGCGGCAGCGCGAGCAGGAGCGAGCGGCGTGACGTCATGGACACCTTCCCGCAGAGGACCGGGGGGAGTATAGGGATGCCCGCCGGTGGCGGGCAAGGAAAGGCTGGCGGTCCGGGCGGCGCGATCAGGCGGCGCGGCTGGTGTCCTCCTCCACGCGGCCGTCGAGCAGGCGGACGCGCCGGTGGGCGTGCGTGGCGATGTCCGCCTCGTGGGTGACGAGGATGACGGTCTGCCCCTCGGCGTGGAGGCGGTCGAAGATCTCCATGATCTCCTGGCTGGTCTTCGTGTCGAGGTTGCCGGTGGGCTCGTCGGCCAGGAGGATGGAGGGCCGGTTGACCAGGGCGCGGGCGATGGCCACGCGCTGCCTCTGCCCGCCCGAGAGCTCGTTGGGACGGTGGCGGATGCGGTCCGTCAGCTGGACCGCGGCCACGGCCTCCTCCACGTGGCGGGCGCGCTCGGCCGCCGACATGCCGGCGTAGACGAGCGGCAGCTCGACGTTGTGATAGACGTCGGCCCGCGGCAAGAGGTTGAAGGTCTGGAAGACGAAGCCGATCTCGGCGTTGCGGATGCGGGCGAGGTCGTCGTCGCTCATGGCGGAGACGCGCTTCCGGTTGAGCTCGTAGCTGCCGCTGGTGGGCGTGTCCAGGCAGCCGATGAGGTTCATCAGCGTGGACTTCCCCGAGCCCGAGGGCCCCATGATGGCGATGTACTCGTTGGCGGCGATGTCGATGTCGACGCCGTCGAGGGCGCGGACCTCGCTGTGTCCCACCTGGTAGATCTTGGTCAGCTGTCGGATGGCGATCACCGGCCGCCTCCCTGGCCCCTCAGGTCGAGCCCCGTCACGCGCTCCAGCTCGGCGAGGGCGATCAGGTAGCTGGTGACGCCGTCGATCTCGCTGGACTGGGCCTCGACGAGAGAGACCTCGGCCTCGGTGACCTCCAGGAGCGTCGCCGCGCCGACGCGGTAGCGCTCGCGCGCCAGGCGCAGGTCCTCCTCGGCCAGGGCGACGGTGGCCCGCGCCAGCTCGATGCGCTTGCGGGAGTTGTCCAGGGTGACGAGGGTCGACTCCACGCTCTGGATCACGCCGCGGCGCTGCAGTTCGAGGTTGTACTCCTGGACGCGGGCGCCGGCCCGGGCCTGGTTGGTGGCCCGCCGCGTGCGGAAGCCGTCGAAGATGCTCCAGTTCAGTCCCATGGAAAGGCTGTAGGTGTAGTCCTGCTCGAACATCTGGCCGAGATTGTCCGGCGAGCGGAGATCGGACCAGCCGAAGCTGTAGCCGGCGCTGACGCTGGGCCAGAAGCCGGCCCGCGCCTGGCGGACGCCCTGGCGCGCCGCCGTCAGGCGCTCGCCGGCCGCCAGGAGTTGCGGGTGGGAGGCCAGGGCCGCGTCGATGGCGCGGTCCCGCTCGACGCTGATGATGGCCGGATCGGCAACGGTCTCCACCACCAGGTCCCGCGCGGGCTCCAGGCCGATGGCCGTGGCCAGGGTGAGGCTGCTCAGCTGCTGGTTGTTCTCGGCCTCGAGCAGGGCCTGGCGGGCCTCGGCGTAGCGGACGCTGGCGCGCAGGGTGTCCGAGCGCGCCACGGCGCCCATGGCGAAGGCGCGTCGGGACTGGTCGTACTGCTCGCGGTTGGCCTCGAGGTTCCCCTGGCGCAGGGCGACCATCTTCTGGGCGCGGACGAGCTGGTAGTAGGCGTTGATGACGTCGCCCTCCACCTCGTGGTGGGTCTGCGCGAAGTCGTGCTCGGCCGCCGCGTAGCCGGCCTTCTGGGCCGCGAGATCCGCCCAGCGGGACAGGCCGGAGAAGAGCGTCCAGTTGCCGCTCAGCCTGAAGCTGTAGGTCTCGTAGTCCCGGCTGGCGATGGGATCCAGGACGAAGAATTCCTGGGTGATGGTGTTGTACTGCGTGCTCGCGGGCTTGGGTCCGACAAACTGGTGTCCGTAGCCGGCGGACGCGCTGAACGTCGGCATGAAGGCGCCGTAGCTGCCGAGGACCCCCTCGCGCTGCGAGACGATCTGCTGGCGGGCGCTCTCCAGGCGCGGCGAGTTCGCGTAGGCCAATTCGAGGCATTGCTCCAGGCTCAGCGGCGCCGCGAGGGCGGACCCGGCGGCCAGGAGCAGGGCGAGGGCGGCGAGGAACCATGCCGGCCGGCGGACCGGATCGGGCAGTCTGCTCATCTGAAGGCGACCCCCTGGAGTCGAAGGAATTTTCGGCCATTACGCGTGGCGGCGCGGGAGGTTTCCGCCTTTCCTCGACACGGCGCCGCGCCGACGTGTTGCGCCCGAAACGAGCGGGAGGCGCCCCGCGGAGCGCCTCCCCCTGTAATACCCGTTCTCGCGCCGCCTGTCTAGCGGCTGATCTTGAACTCGAGCGTCGCCGAGATGGTGCAGGGCACCGGCACGTTGCGCTGCTTGCCCGGCTTGAAGCGCCACTTCCGCGCCGCCCTGACGGCCTCGTCGATGAGTATCTGGGGCACCGTGGAGGCGATGGGCACCACGTTCATGACGTTCCCCCGCTCGTCGACGGTGATCAGCACCGTCACGGTGCCCTCCATCTCGGCCTCGCGGGCCAGGTCGGGATACCGCGGCTTGGCGCGGTAGACCGGCACCGGCGGATCGTCGAAGGCCGTGAACATCTGGGGGCCACCCTGTGAGCCGGCGACCACGGGCGGCGGGATGTCCTCGGCGAAATCGAAGGTCGTGTCCTCGATGGTGTCCTCGTCGCTGGCCTCGTCGGAGATCTCGATCTGCACCGGCACGCGCGGCGGCGCGATGTCCTGGGGTGGCGGCGGGATCTCGATGTCCTCGGGGATCTCCACGACCTCGAAGACCTCCTCGCGGAGGCGGTAGGGCGTCACCTCGTAGTCGGGTGAGAACAGAAAGCTGACGGCCAGGATCACCACGGCGCCCAGGAGACTCCAGCGCAGAATCGTCGGGTAGCCCTTTTTGACCAGCTGCTGAACGGTGATGACCATGGTCGCTCCCTAGCGCTGCTGCTGGGACTCGGAGTCGCTGGAGAAGACAACGCGGATGGCGTTGATGGCCTTCAGCTCCTCCATCACCGCGTTCATGATCTCGTACTTGACGCGGCTGTCGGCCTTGAACGAGATGAACAGCGACGGATTCTCCTCGAGACGCCTTCCGATCAGGGCCTGGATGTCCCCCATCTGGACGAGCTTGTCGTTGATGGCGATCCGGCCGCGGCTGTCCACCCAGATGTTCGCCAGGTTCTCCGTCTTCTGCTTCCGCGAGGATTCGGCCCGCGGCAGATTGATGTTCAGGCCTTCCTCATGTTTGAAGATCGTGGTCGCCATGAAGAAGATCAAGAGCAGGAAGACGATGTCGCCGAGTGACGAGGTCGGAATGCCCGGAGCCATCTGCATCTCTCTACGAAACATCCTCCACCCCCTAGCCGGTGCTCAGCATCTTGAGCGAGATCTTGCGGATGTTCGCCAGCTTCAACTCGTCCAGGATGTCGATCATGACCCCGTACTGCCCGCCCGGAGCGGTCTGGATCACCACGATGATGTTGGGATTGGCGTCCTGGGCTTCCTCGCAGATGCGGCGCACCTCCTCCAGCTTCACGGGCCGGCCGCCGATGCTGATGGTGTTGTCCGCGAAGGCCTTGACCTCGAGGATGTTCTTGCGGCTCACGCGGGCCGTGTTCTCCGTCTGGCCGCTGGGCAGGAACATGACGATGCCCTGCTCGACGTTGAACACGGTGCTGACGATGAAGAAGATCAGCAGAAGGAAGGAGATGTCCGCCGTGGCCGCCATGGCGACCTCGGGCGCGGACCTCTTCTTCTTCTTCGCCAGGAGTCCCATGCTGCGTCCTCCCCCTGATCCCGCCTAGAGGCCCAGTTCCGTCAGCTCGTTGATCAGCTCCGCGCTGGTCTCCTCCATCTCGACGACGAAGCGGTCCACCTGGCCCATGAAGTAGGAGTGGAAGAGGCTGGTCGGGATGCCGATCACGAGACCCGTCGCGGTGGTGATCAGGGCCTCCGAGATACCCGAGGCGACGAGCTTGGCGCTCACCTGCTCAGCCTGGGCGATGGACTCGAAGGCGCGGATCATTCCCGACACCGTGCCGAGGAAGCCGAGCATCGGCGCCACGGTGACGATGGCCGCGATGGCCGTCAGGCCCTTCTCCAGGAAGGCCATCTCGATGGCGCCCGCCGTCTCCACGGCCTTCTCCACGGCCGCGGGGCCGCGGGGAGCCTTCAGCAGGCCGGCGTGCAGGATGGCCGCGATGGGGCCGCGCGTGCGCTCGCAGGTGCGGATGGCCGCCTCGACGCCCTCGCTGCGCAGGGACTTCTGGAGCTGGAACATCAGCTTGCGGGTATTCACGCGGGCGCGCGAGAGGGTCCACAGGCGCTCGATGATGAACACCAGGCCGACAACGATGCAGGCCAGCAGCGGCCACATGGCCCACTGGCCCTTGATGAAGAGTTCGCCGGCGCCCGAGCGGCCGAGTCGGGTCTTGCCGAACCACTCGTAGAAGCCGCCCTTGGAGTAGAAGTCGGCGTAGGCCTGGGCGAGGCCCGTGGTGTCGGCGTCAGCGACGGAGCCGGGCGCGATGCGGAAGGCCACCGCCGGCGCGGTCTCCGCGGCCTCCTCGCCGGCCTCCTGGGCCAGCAGCGGCGATGCCATCAGGCAGACCAGGAACCCGAGGGCAAGCACCAAGCGCGGGATACGCGTCCTGATGTTCATCGATCGATACTCCTTTGGGCGTGAATTCAACCGGCATGAAGCGCTCGAGGCACTCTCCGAGGGCAGTCGTGCTGCCTGCTAAAGCGTTGGCTTGGCGGGGGTTTTGGCAAAAGACCCAGGGCAGAATATAGGGTCCACACCCCCCCCTGTCAACGGAAAACCGGGTCGCGCGCGGGCGGCGCCGGGCGCGCAAGTCCTCAGAATTCAAAGTCCTCCGAGCTGTAGACCAGCTCGTGGTCGCCGTACCCGCCGCGGTCCACGAAGATGACCGTCAGGCGCGGATTGCGCAGGTTGAGCTGGAAGCGGGGCAGCAGCGGATCGCCCCCCAGCTCGTAGATCCAGACCTCGAAGGGCTCGCTCTCGTTGCCGAGCTCGGGCTGGTTGCCCACGCCGATGCGGCTCATGTCGCGTATCAGCTCGCGGTCGGCCGGCTCGTCCAGGCTGCGCTCGGCCTCGTCGGCGGTCCAGGTGTCCTCGCCGGGATCCAGCGCCTGGTAGCCGTGGAGCACGCGCAGGGCGTCGATGAGGGCCCGGCGGTTCTCGGGCATGACCTCGACCTGGATCTCGTCCGGCTCGCCGTAGCGCACGAGCATGCGGCCGCGGTCGGTCAGGGCGCCGGGACGGAAGCCGCCGTAGCGCGTCTGGGCCATGGCGAAGCGCCGCTGGAACTCCTGGCGCACCGCGTTGCCGGGCTGGTCAGGCTCGGGATCCTGATTCCGCCAGAAGTCATGCAGGATCGTCTGGCGCTCGGCGGGCGGCAGATCGAGCCAGTCGGAGAATCCGGCGGCGTCGAGGACGAGCTGGGCCTCCACGGCCAGCGCGGCCTGGTCGGCGGGCGAACCGGCGCCGGTCGTGACGCTGAAGGGCAACTCGGCGCCACCGGCCGTCAGGCCGGGGCCGTCCAGGTCGAGACGCAGGCGGTAGTCCCCCACCGGCAGGCCGGCCAGCGGCAGCCGGAAGCGCAGGGGCCGCGGCGCCCCGTCCTCGTAGCGCCAGCCTCCCCGCCGCTCGAAGCGGCGCGCGCCGGCGCCGTCGTCGATGCGGAGGACGAGCGTGAAGTAGCGCTCGGGCGGCGGTGGCAGGTCGCGCGGGGGCACGAAGGCGGTGTGTACCTCCAGAAAGGGCTCGCCCAGCGGGAACCGCCCGCCGGGATTGGGCCAGGCCGGCAGGCCGTCACCCCGGCTGCCGTAGAGCATCAGGTCGGCGAGGTCGCCGCCGGCGCCGAAGTCGCGCAGCTCCACCAGGCCCGAGAAGCCGGTCTCCTCGTGCCGGTCGAAGAGCCCGCCCAGACCGCCCCGCTTGCTGCCGAGGTCGCGGCAGCGCAGCTCCAGGCGGTAGCCGCCGGGCGGCAGGACCACGTCCCGGCGGTAGTGGAGCCAGACCGGCAGGGCCGCGCCGGCGGCCCATCGCGGGCGCATCTCCTCGCCGCGCGACGCGACGCGCTCGCCGAAGGCGTGGAGCGACCAGTCGAAGCGCAAGGCCGCCTCGAGGCTGTCGCCGGACTCCTGCCAGGCCAGGTTGCGCCCCGGCAGCCGGACGACCAGGCGCAGGCGGCTGCTGTCTCCCCGAGCGGGATAGCTGAAGGCGTCGACGTAGATGGGGAAGCCATCCGCGGCGGCGGGACCGGCGGCGCCGGCGGCGAACAGGCAGACGGCCGACCGCGCGAGCCAGCGCCGGACGGCGGAGCGGATCGGTCGGGCCATGGCATCCTCCCGGTCGGATGAAAAAGGGCCCCGCGGCGGCGTGCGGGGCCCGGAATCGTGCAGGCGGCGCTCCCTCGGCTAGTAGCTGAAGCTCACGCTGAAGCGGTGGGCCTCGCCCATGTAGGACAGATCCTCGAAGGCGTAATCCACGAAGAGCTTCGAGCGGTCCGAGGTGCTGATCTCGAGGCCGAAGCCGGCGGTGAGTCCGTTGGCGTCGTAGCCGGCGTTGTAGCCCGAGCGCAGGTAGACGAAGCGGTTGAAGGAGTACTCCACGCCCAGGTTCGCGCGCTCGGCGTTGTCGGAGGGATGGCTGAACTCGATGACGCTGGTCATGTGGTGCGGGCCGAAGTCGAAGGCCTCGGCGGCCAGGCCCACCTTGAACATCATGGGCATCTTGGACGGCTGGGAGTCGAAGTCGATCTCGCCGCCCATGTTCTGCACCACCATGCCCAGGCGCATGCCGCGGATGCCGATGCGGTAGACCAGGCCGAAGTCCAGGCACGTCGTGTTGACGGCCTTGTCGGCCAGACCCATGTGCAGGAAGTGCACGGTGACGCCCGTCGAGAATCGCTCGGTGAAGAACTGGGCGTAGCTGAGGCCGAAGCTCATGTCGCCCGCGTCGAAGGTGCGCCCCGTCCCCTCCGGTCCGTCGAGGTAGATCGTGCGCTCCACCTGCGGGTCCATGGTCAGGCCGCGCGCGGAGATGGCCAGCACGCCGGGCAGATAAGGCGTCCGGAAGACGTAGGAGGCGTAGTCCAGCTTGATGTCCGCCGGCCATTCCACGTGGTTCAGGTGGATGGCCGTGCGGGTCACGTCCACCAGGCCGCCGGGGTTCCAGTAGGCGGCGCTGGCGTCGTCGGCCACCGCGGTGAAGCTGCTGCCCATGCCCACCGCGCGGGCGCTGGGGCCGATCTTGAGGAACTGGGCGCCGAAGGTGCCCACCTTCTCGAAGATCTCGGCCTGGGCTGCCGTCGCGAGAGCGAGCGAGAGGGCCAGGGCCAACAGGGCGATGCGTTTCACGTCAAACCTCCTGCACGATTCCCATTACACACGATCATCCCGCGCCGCTCAGCGGATGATCACGAACTTGCCCACCTTGCGGTCGAAGCCGTCGGCCTCCACCGAGAAGATGTAGACGCCGCTGGCCACGTCCTGGCCGTTGCGGCTCACCAGGTCCCAGGCCGCCGTGCCCGTGGCGGCGTAGTCGCCCGAGGCGATCGCCCCGGTGGCGTCATGGACGATGGTCTCCACGAGGTCCCCGGCCAGGGAGTAGATGCGGATGGTGCACTTGGCCGCGGGAAGGTGACGGAACTCGACCTTGACGCCCGTGGGATCCTCGTTGTTCGGATTGAGACGCCAGGGCGCCAGGGTGCCCGTGTACTCGCCGGTGTTCGGATCCTCCCAGGGACCCGTGGCCGGGTTGGGCACCACGTAGACCTGGTCCGGGTTGTAGTTCCAGCCGGGCTGGCTGGCACTCTGGGGCACCGTGTAGACGAAGCCGGCCGAGGGGTCGCCGGTGAGTCCCTCGGCGAAGGACGTGGTCTGCCCGTACTGGTTCGTCACGGGGACATGGTCCGTGGCCGTCACGCTGTAGAAGTAGTGCATGCCCGTGTGGACGCGGTCGTCCTCGTAGCGGTAGTAGATCTTGCCGCCGGGGATACCCAGATCGAACTTGGCCACGGCGATGGCCGTGTCCGCCTCGGCCAGGCCGTAGCCGGTGGGCGGCAGCAGGTCCAGGGCCGACTCGATGGCGGGGTTCTCCATGAGGGCGCTGGTGTAGTAGGCCACCAGGGCGGCGTCCACGTTGGGCTGGTAGCGCAGCACCTCCAGGCCCGTGTCCGGGCCGAGGCCGTTGGCGAGGTCGAACTCGCCCAGCAGCATCCAGAGGTCCGTGGCCGGGCCGTTCTCCACGGAGCTGCCGTAGGGGCGATCCCAGTTGTCGGCGCGCCAGATGCGGTAGCCCTCGAAGTCGTAGATGAGCTCGCTGACGTCCGGCACCGTCTCGCTGAAGTTGTCCCAGAAGACGACGTTCTTGCCCTCGGTGGGCCAGATGCGGATGTTGGGCGGCGGCGGCGGGGAGCCGTAGAGCCAGTTGACCTGGGATTCCTTGCCCTCGACGCCCGTCGCGAAATAGTTGGCGTCGCCGGGAGTGGCGCCGCCGTTGCACAGCTCGTTGGCCAGGTTCTCGAACAGGCAGTCGTTGTTCACCCAGACGCGATCGCCTTTAACGACCAGTGTCGCCTCGGCCATGCTGTCGCAGGGATTGAACCACTCGATGTCCTCGAGGGGATTGTAGAGCAAGGTCTCGGCGCCGCCGACGCCCGTGGTGATGTTGTGGTCCAGGTCGAACCAGTTGCCGTCGTAGGTGAGCTTGGCCTGGGCGGCGTTCTCGAACAGGCCGGCGTAGTTCTGGGTGACCGGATCGTAGCGCCCCACCACGAAGGCCACCTGGAACTGGAGGCTGTCGCCCCCCTCCACCAGGAAGGGCCCCGTGGAGACCAGCATGCGGTAGTCCTTCTCCGTCGTCGGCGCCTTGTCGCTGGTCTCGGAGCTCATGAGCTGGTAGCACTGGTCGTCGTTGACCGGGTCGCCGCCGTCCTCGAAGCTGGCGTTGCCGCTGAAGGCCTGCCAGCTGCGCAGGGTCACGCGCTCGGGCGCCGTGACGCCGGAGGCGTCGGTGGTGTGCCCCATGAACATGATGCCCAGGGCGCCCTCGGCCGGGGTGTCGGTGTCCAGGTCGCCGTCCTTGTCGTAGGCGATGCCCATGACGAAGGTCACCGGCAGGTTGACGGCGCCCTTGCGGACGCAGGTGGTGACGTTCGCGTAGTCGACGAGGTCGTCCTCGTAGTTGTTCGGCAGGCTGCGGGCCCCGACGTCGGGGTCGGCGAAGAAGGCCAGGTAGAAGTCCTCCAGCGTCGCCTCGCCCTCGTTGTAGATCTTGAACTCCACGCCGACGAAGTCGTCCACGCGGTCGTTCTCCCACTGGTAGCTCTCCTGGACCACGAAGATGTTCAGCGCCTGGTGATCCGGGCTGTTGGCGTAGCTCTCCGGCAGGTTGTCCCGGTAGGTGCAGCGGAACATCTGGTTGGAGATGGCGGCGAAGTCCTCGTCGATGTAGCCGTCGCCGTCGTCGTCCAGGCCGTTGAGGGGATCCTCGTCGATCAGGCCGTCATTGTCGTCGTCGGCCGCCGGCGAGGGCAGACGGTTGCCGCCCCGCGAGCCCTCGAAGGTGCGGTAGACGGTGTAGACGGGCTCGATGCCGGGCCGGAATTCCCAGCTGCCCGCGCTCGTGGTGCTGACGCGCGGGATGCCCGACACGCGGGCGCCGCACCAGAGGCCGGCGGACCAGAGGTACTCGACGCCGCTTCCGGCCGGCCACTGGGCCGAGGGCGACTCGGACATGGGCCAGTTCCAGGTGGGATAGGAGCCGAAGACGCCGAAGTTGGTGATGTTGAGCTGGAGCTCGCCCACGTTGTGGACGAAGTCGCCGTCCAGGGTCATGGTGCCCAGGAAGCCGCGCGGCGTCTGACCGGTCGGGGGCGGATCCTTGTGCGCCCAGGCCGCGCCCTGCAGGGTCGCCAGGAACATCGCGGCGAGGAGTACCGCCGGCAGCGGCCAGCGCCTGGTCGCGTGTGGGGTTCGCATCACTCGGTCCTTTCTCGTCATTCGGTGCACCACGCCTAGAACTGGAATCCGAACCCGATCCGGAAGATCCGGTGCGGCAGGTAGACGCGCGGATCGTCCACGGGATGGAACTCGTCCTCCCCGTCGCCGTCGAGGTCGGCCAGATAGGCGCCGCCGTAGTTGCCCGTCTCGGTGAGATAGAACATGTAGCCGTCCTGGGCGTAGCGCAGGCCGGGGAAGATGCCCGGCGACGGCTCGCCGACCTGGTCCTGGTCGAGGAGGTTGCGCCCGTCGAAGAACAGCGTCAGGTTCTGCCCCCAGACATTGAAGCGCTTGTCCGCCTGCAGCGATAGGCTGTGCGTGGCGGGCAGGCGCCGCGAGTTCTCGAGTTCGGGGTCCTGACGCCGCACATAGCGGTAGGCGGGCGTGTAGGGGAAGCCGCTGCCGTAGTCGTAGATGATCGAGCCGCCCCAGCTCCCCGGATCCTGCACGCGCAGCTGCACGCTGAGGGCATGGCGCTGGTCCCAGTTGAGGGGCAGCTCGCTGGTGGGCAGATGGGTCAGGCCGGCCGCGGTGACGCCGAAGTTGGCGTCCGAGGCCACGCCGTCCGCGAAGCTGAAGGTGTAGGCGATCTGGTAGCTGTAGTTGTCCGCGAACTCGCGGGTGAGGGTCAGCTCGAGGCCGCGGGCCGAGGCGTAGGCGCGGTTGATGTAGCGGTAGTACTGGGTGCCGCTGATGGTGTCGATGGCCGCGGTGGTCGTGATCAGGTCGTAGATGTCCTTGTAGAACAGCGCGATGTCGCCCATGAGGTGCTGGCTGAACTGGTGCTTGACGCCGGCCTGGTAGGAGATGGTGATCTCCGGCTGCAGGTCCGGGTTGCCCAGCGTGCCCGTGCCGGCGTTGGGATCCTGGGTCCGGAAGAGGAAGTTGTTGGAAGGCGCCTGGATGAACCGGCCGTAGTGGAAGTGGAACACGTCGCGGTCCGTGATCGGGAAGGCCAGGCCCAGGCGCGGGCTCAGGGCGTGCTTGTAGCGGTCGATGGTCGGGTTCACGCCCTCCGAGCGCAACAGGATGTCCACGCCGTTGCCGGGGCTGAACAGGTCGTAGCGGAGCCCCGCGTTGACGACCATGCCGCGGTACTCCCACCGGTCTTGGGCGTAGAACGCGGCCATGGGCGCGAAGTTGTGGAAGTCGTTCGCGCTGAGCCCCTGGGCCGTGCCGATCACGCGGCCCGTCTGGTCGTCCGTCAGGGTGCGGATCTGGCCCGGGTAGGTGATGGCGTCGTTCTTCATATCGTTGTACTGCGCCAGGAAGCCCGTCTTGATGCGATGGCCCGTCCAGCGGTTGCTGGTCAGGTCGAACTTCAGGATGTAGCTGATCGAGTGCCGGTCGAAGTACTGCGGGTAATCGTAGCAGGTGGCCAGGTAGGGGTTGTCCGGGTCGCTGTAGAAGACGCGCGGCGTGATGCTGCGCTGGGTGGCGCCGTTGTGCAGGGTTGCCGGGATACCCGCCGTCTCGTACTGCCAGGGCTCCTTTTCATCAACGGCCGTGTGGCGCTGGAAGTCGAGGCGGGTCAGGGCCAGCTTGTAGAAGACGTCGTCGCTGATGGTGTGGGTGGTGATGAACTTCGCGCTGTTGGTGAAGTTGTCCGACGTGGGCGTGTGCTCCGCCGAGTTGTAGTAGGTCTGCGACGAGTCGTCGCGGATGTAGCTCCAGCGGCTCAGGCCGTCCACGTAGCCGTCGAAGAGCTCGTCCGTCAGGGCGAGGAACGTGTTGCCCGAGCGGGCGCTCTTGACGAGCATGGCGTCCGCCACCTCGTAGACCGACTGGTCGCTGCCCGAGGGCTTGTACTTGACGAGCACCTTCGTGAAGTCGTTGGGCAGGCCCAGCTCCTGCTGCTGCTTGTTGGGCAGGAAGTAGTCCTCGTACCAGTTCCCGTCCAGAACCTCGATGGTGCCGCGCACGACGTAGAAGAAGAACGAGCCGCCCGTGTTGTTCTCGCCCGACAGCTCCAGGCGCTCGAAGATGTGGATCCGGTTGACGTACCCCTCCTGGTTCCAGTTGTGGATGTAGGGGTCGTTCTTGGTCCAGTTGAGGTTCGTCTCCAGGTTGAACTTGAGGTTGGGGTTCGCCCGCCAGGTGAGCTTGTTCTGCACGTTGAGCGAGTTGGCGGCGCGGTCCTTCCACTTGAGGAAGCCGTTGAGGTAGGTCCACTCCTCGCGCTGGTCGAGGGTCAGGTTCTCGCCGTCCTGGAAGGTGCCCTCGAAGGACAGGAAGTAGCGCAGGTCGTCGCGGATCAGCGGGCCGCCCATGCCGATGGCGAGGCGGTCGTAGTTGGTGTAGGTCTTGTCCTGGCGGCCGTAGTCGTCGGTGGTGTAGCGGATGGAGCCCTCGAACTGGGAGCCGCCCTCGCGCGTGACGATGTTGAAGACCGCGGACTGGGCGTTGCCGTACTCGGCGTCCATGCCGCCGATGACCGCGTCCGAGTTGGCGACGGCCACGTTGGACACCTGCACCGAGCCGCCCAGGGGGTCGTTGACGGGCACGCCGTCGATCATCATCGAGACCTCGCCCGAGCGGCCGCCGCGGACGTAGAGGTCGCCGCCGCGCATGGTGATGCCGGCCTCGAGGGCCATGGCCTCCTGCACGTTGTCCACGGCGAAGGCGTTCAGGTCCTCCTGCCCCTTGGACTTCTTCACCTCCGAGCTCTTCACGTCCACCGTGGGCGCCTCGCCCTCCACCACCATCACGTCGAGCTCCAGGGCCACGCTCGGCGCCAGCGCGAAGTCGACGAGGACGTCCCTGTCGGCCGCCACGGCGATGTCCTCGCGCAGGGCGGACTCGTAGCCCATGTAGGTGACGCGCAGGCTGTAGCTGCCGGCGGGCACGACGATGGTGTAGGTGCCGTCCTCGAGCGTCATGGCGCCGAAGTTCGTGCCCTCGACGACCACGTTGGCGAAGGGCAGCGGATCGCCGGTGTCGGCGTTAGCCACCAGGCCGTGGATGGTGCCGATGCGCGGCGCATCCTGGGCGGAGGCGGCGACGGCCATGAGGAGCAGCAGCAGGCACGAGACGGAGGTGAGACCTTTGCGGGTCATGCCGATCCCCTTCTCTGAGGGCTCTCGCACATCGCGGGCGCGGGTGGTTCTTCCTCGGACGTGGTGACCGATGGCCCACCTCCTTGATCCAAGGAGTAGGGACGCAGTACCCCTGCGACGTGCATCGCCCATGAGTAGACGCGATTGGGGAAAGTCCAACCAGAACAGGGGTAATTTACGGACGCTCAAGCAGTTGAGTCAAGGCTTTCTTGGTTCATTACATGCACGCAAGCCGCGCCGCGACGCGCTCCGGGCGGCACGGGCGGCGGTTCCTCGCGCCGGCACGCGGCGAGCGCCACCGGGCACCGCGGATGGAAGGCGCAGCCGGACGGCAGGGCCGCCGCGCTGGGCGGCTCGCCCGCCAGGGGCGGCCGCGGCGGAACGCCGGGATCGGGCACCGGCACGGCCGCCAGGAGCGCCCGCGTGTAGGGATGCTGCGGCGCCCCGAAGAGCGCGTCCGCCGGGGCCGTCTCCACCACGCGGCCCAGGTACATGACGGCCACGCGGTCGCAGACCTGCCTCACCACGCCCAGGTCGTGGCTGATGACCAGCAGGGCGAGATCCAGCCGGCGCCGCAAGTCGCCCAGCAGGTTGAGGATCTGCGCCTGCACCGAGACGTCCAGGGCGCTGACGGGCTCGTCGGCCACCAGCAGCTCCGGCTCCAGGGCCAGGGCCCGGGCGATGCCCACCCGCTGGCGCTGCCCGCCCGAGAGGGCGTGGGGATGGCGGGCCGCCAGGGTCGGATCCAGGCCGACGGTCTCCAGCAGGGCGTCCACCCGGCGGCGCAGGGCCGCCCCCCGCGCCAGGCGGTGGATGCGCAGGGGCTCGCCGACGATGGCCCCCACGCGCAGGCGCGGATCGAGGGAGGCGTAGGGATCCTGGAAGACCACCTGCAGGCGCCGGCGCACCGGCCGCAGCTCCCGCGGGGCGAGACGCGTCAGCTCGCGGCCGTCGAAGCGCACGCTGCCGGCGTCCGGGCGCTCCAGGGCGATCACGCAGCGCGCGAGGGTGGTCTTGCCGCAGCCCGACTCTCCCACCAGCCCCAGGCACTCGCCGCGGTCCAGGTCCAGGTCCACGCCCCGCAGGGCGGCCAGCCAGCCCCGCGGTCGTCCGAGGACCCCGCGGGCCAGCGGATAGCGCCGGACCAGACCGCGCACCCGCAGCAGCGTCGCGGCGCTCACGGCCCCTCCTTCCAGCAGCGCAGGGCGCGCCCGCCGCCGATGGTGCGCAGCGCCTGGCCGTCGCCGCAGGCGGGCTCGGCCAGGGAGCAGCGGTCGCGGAAGCGGCAGCCGTCCGGCCAGCGGCCGGGGCGCGGCACCGTCCCGGGGATGGCCGCCAGGGGCCGCGGCGGCCGGTCGGGCCGCGGCAGGCTCGCCAGCAGCCCGCGCGTGTAGGGATGGCGCGGCGCGGCGAAGAGGTCCGCCGCCGGCGCCGCCTCCACCACCTGTCCCGCGTACATGACCAGCACCCGCCCCCCGACCTGGGCCACCACGCCCAGATCGTGGGTGATGAGCAGCAGGGCCAGGCCCCGCCGCTCGCGCAGCTCCCGCAGCTTGGCCAGGACCTGGGCCTGCACGGTCACGTCCAGGGCCGTGGTCGGCTCGTCGGCGACGAGCAGGGCCGGATCGCCGGCCAGGGCCATGGCGATCATGACGCGCTGGCGCAGGCCGCCGCTCAGCTCGTGGGGATAGCTGTCCAGGCGCGCCGCCGGCTCCGGGACGCCCACCTCGGCCAGCAGGGCCGCGGCGCGCTCGCGCGCCCGGCGCCGGCCCAGGCGGCCCCGCCGGCGCAGGGCCTCCGTGATCTGGACCCCCACGGTCAGGACGGGATTGAGGCTGGTCATGGGCTCCTGGAAGATCATGGCCATCTCGGCGCCGCGCAGGCGGCGGCGCGCGCGCTCCGGCAGGGAGGTCAGCTCGCGGCCGCCGAGGCGCAGGCTGCCGCCGAGCCGCCGCGCGGCGGGGGGCAGCAGCCCCATGATCGCCAGGGCCGTGAGGGTCTTGCCGCAGCCCGACTCCCCCACCAGGCAGATAGTGCCGCCGGCGGCCAGGTCCAGGGAGATGCCGTCCACGGCCGCAAGATGGCCGCCCTCGTGGGGAAAGCCCACGCGCAGGTCCGCCACGGCGAGCAGGCTCGCGCCGGCGCCGCGTACCGTCGCGCCCTCAGCCGTCGAGCCAGGCAAGGTCGAACTCCTCGGCGAAGGCCGCCGCCAGCCGCTCGTGCAGGACGTCGCGGCCGGGCAGGTCGGGAACCAGGTCGCCCAGGGCCGCCGCCCGCGCGGCCAGGGACGCCCGCAGGCGCTCGCGGGCCGCCGCCGCCAGGGGCAGCACCTCGGCCAGGCGCAGGTGGGCCGGCCCCAGGGGCAGCGAGCCGTGCTGGAGAAAGGCGCGGCGCCCGCGGCGCTGGGCGCTGCCGGCCAGCTTGCGCCCGCCGCTCTCGATCTCGGCCAGGCCGGGGCTGGCGAAGCAGGGCCGGGGGCTGCGGGGATCCAGCATGGCGGCCGGGGCGGGGCGGGTCAGATCGGCCGCGACGCCGCAGGCCGCGTAGAAGCGGGCCAGGGCGCGGCCGATGCGGCGGTGGGTCTCGGCCAGGCCGCCGGCGAAGGGGCCGGCCAGGGGCGCGGCGACGGCGTAGGTGATCTCGTCGGCGTGGAGGACGGCCCGGCCGCCGGTCGGGCGCCGGACCCAGTCCCAGCCGCGCTCGGCCAGGGCCGCCAGGTCCAGCGCCGACGCGGGATCCTGGTGGGCGCCGAGGGAGACAGTCCACGGCGACCAGGCGTAGAGGCGCAGGGTGGGCTCGCCGCCCCCGGACTCCAGCGCCTCGAGGAGGGCCGCGTCGGCGCGCATGTTCTCCCGGCCGTCGGCGGCCTCGTCCACGCGGAGGCGCCAGCGCCGGGGGGCGTCCAGGGTCAGTCCTCCGCCGGCGGCTGGACCACGCGCAGCTCCTTGGCGGCGCGCGCCTCGTCCAGGCGGCCCACGGGCGTCGTGTGCGGCGCGGCCTTGAGCAACTCGGGATCCGTCTCGGCCTCGCGCACGATCCGCGCCATGGCGTCCACGAAGTGGTCCAGGCTCTCCTTGGTCTCCGTCTCCGTGGGCTCGATCATGAGCGCCTCGGGCACGATGAGCGGGAAGTAGACCGTCGGCGCGTGGACGCCGAAGTCCAGCAGCCGCTTGGCGACGTCCAGGGTGCGCACCCCGTGCTTCTTCAGTGGCCGCCCGCTGGCGACGAACTCGTGCATGCACAGGCCGTCGTGGGGCACCTCGAACAGGTCGCGCAGGCGGGCCTGCAGGTAGTTGGCGTTGAGCACGGCGCCGGCGCTGACGTCGGCCAGGCCGTCGCCCCCATAATGGAGGACGTAGGCCAGGGCGCGCACCAGCATGGCGAAGTTGCCGTGGCGGCCGTGCACGTCGCCGATGGACTTCGGCGCCCGGGCGGCCGCGAAGCGGTCGCCGTCGCGGCGCACGCGCAGGCCCGGCAGGTAGTCGGCCAGCGCCGCCGTCACCGCCACGGGACCGGAGCCCGGGCCGCCGCCGCCATGGGGCGTGGAGAAGGTCTTGTGCAGGTTGAGGTGCATGACGTCGAAGCCGAGATCGGCCGGACGCACGCGCCCCACCAGGGCGTTCATGTTGGCGCCGTCCATGTAGAGGAGGGCGCCGGCCCCGTGCACCAGCTCGGCGATGCGGAGGATGTCCGCCTCGAACAGGCCCAGCGTGTTGGGATTGGTCAGCATCACGGCCGCCGTGCCGGGGCCGAGGGCCGCCGCGAGGGCGTCCAGGTCCACCAGGCCGCGCGCGTCGGAGGGCACCGTGCGCACGGCGAGGCCCGCCATGACGACGCTCGCGGGGTTCGTGCCGTGGGCGCTGTCGGGGATCAGCACCTCGCCGCGCGCCTCGCCGCGGTCCTCGTGCCAGCGCCGGGCGATGCGCATGCCGACGAACTCCCCCTGGGCGCCGGCGGCGGGCTGCAGGGTCGCCGCGTCGAAGCCGGTGATGGCCTTGAGGGCCTCCTCCAGGCGCCACATCAGCTCCAGGCTCCCCTGCGCCGTCTCGGCGCACTGGTCCGGGTGGCTGGCGGCGAAGCCGGGCAGCCGCGACAGCTCCTCGTTCAGGACGGGGTTGTACTTCATCGTGCAGGAGCCCAGCGGGTAGAAGCCGCTGACGATGGAGTGGTTCAGCTTGGACAGGGCCACGAAGTGGCGCATGACGTCCAGCTCGCTCAGGGCCGGCAGCCCCGCCGGTTCCCGGCGGCGCTTGGCCGCGTCCAGGCGGGGGGCGGCGTCCGGCGCGCCGGCGGGCAGGCGGTAGCCCGGGCGGCCGGGCCGGCTCTTGTCGAAGAGGGTCGCGCTCATGAGGCCACGCTCCCGAGGAAGTCAACGTAGCTATCGAGGTCGTTCTGGGTGTGCTTCTCGGACACGCAGACCAGCAGGCTCTTCTCGCCCAGCTCCGGGAAGTCGTCGCCGAGAGCGAGGCCGGCGTGCAGGCCCCGCTCGCGGCCGGCGGCCAGCAGGTCCGCGGCCGGCAGCGGCGCCTGGACGACGAACTCCTGGTAGATGTCGCCGGCGAAGGGCAGGCGGTAGCCGGGCAGGGCCGCGATCCGCTCCGCCAGGTGGGCGGCGCGCCTGGCCAGCCCCTCCGCCAGCTCCTGGAGTCCCGCCTCGCCCAGGGCCGCCAGGTAGACCGTCGCCGCCAGGGCCATCAGGCCCTGGTTCGTGCAGATGTTGCTGGTGGCCTTCTCCCGGCGGATGTGCTGCTCGCGCGTCTGCAGCGTCAGCACGTAGCCGGGCCGGCCCTGCGCGTCGGCGGTGGCGCCGGCCAGACGGCCGGGCAGGCGGCGCAGGTGGGCCCGGTTGACGCCGATGACGCCCAGCAGCGGGCCGCCGAAGCTCATGGGCAGGCCGAGGGTCTGGCCCTCCCCCGTCACCACGTCGGCGCCCAGGTTGCCGGGAGCCTCGATGAGGGCCAGGCTCGTCAGTTCGGTGTGGACGCACAGCAGCGCGCCCGTGGCCTTGGCCACCGGCGCCAGGGCCGCCAGGTCCTCCACAACGCCGAAGTGGTTCGGGCTCTGCACCGCGACGGCCGCCGTGTCCTCGTCCACGGCGGCGGCCAGGGCCGCGGCGTCCACCTCGCCGCGCCCGTTCCACGGCACGGTGACCAGCTCGTAGCCCTGCCCCGCCGTGTAGGTCTCGACGACGCGGCGGGCCGCGGGCTGGAGGCTGGCCGGCAGCACCAGCTTGTTGCGGCGCGTGGCGCTGCCCGCCAGGAGCAGCGCCTCGGCCAGCGCGCTGGCGCCGTCGTAGAGGGAGGCGTTGGCCACGTCCATGCCCGTCAGGCGCGCCATGAGGGTCTGGAACTCGAAGATGACCTGCAGGGTGCCCTGGGAGACCTCGGGCTGGTAGGGCGTGTAGGCCGAGTAGAACTCGGGCCGGCAGAGAACGGCGCCCACCACGGCCGGCGTGATGCGGTCGTAGACGCCGCCGCCCAGGAAGCTCGGGCCCTCGCCGGCCGGCGCGTTGCGGGCCGCCAGGGCGCTCAGGACGCCGGCGACCTCGTGCTCGCTCAGGCCCGGCGCCAAGTCGAGGCCGCCCGCGAGGCGGCAGGCCTCGGGCACGCTGGCGAAGAGGTCCTCGATGGTGCCGGCGCCGATGGCGTCGAGCATCTCGCGGACCTCCGCCTCGGTGTGGGGCACGTGTCCGCGCATCTACTCACCCACCATCGCCAGGTAGGCGTTCTTGTCCATGAGGCCGTCGAGCTGGCCGGCGTCGGCCAGGGTGATCTCCACCAGCCAGCCGTCGGCGAAGGGCGACTGGTTGACGGTCTCGGGCGCGTCCTCCAGGGCGTCGTTGACCGCGACCACCTCGCCGTCGGCGGGCGCGAAGACCTCCTCGACGCTCTTGACGGCCTCGATGCTGGCGAAGGGCTTGTCCTTCTCGAGCCGCGCGCCCACCTCGGGCAGCTCCACGAAGATGATGTCGCCGAGCTCGCCCTGCGCGTAGTCCGTGATGCCCACCCGGGCCGTGTCGCCCTCGACGGCGATCCACTCGTGGTTCCGGGTGAAGCGGTAGGTCTCGGGGTAGTCGCTCACGCTGATCTCCTTTCGACGGCTCAGGCGCGCAGAGCCGGCTGCGAATAGAAGGGAAGCTTCTCGACGGCGAGGGGCACGCGCTGGCCGCGTATCTCCACCGCCAGGGGCTCCTTGCGCAGGCCGCGCCGCACGAGGGCCAGGCCCAGGCTGCGCTCCAGCGAGGGAGCGAAGGTGCCGCTGGTCACCCGGCCGACGGTCTCGTCGCCGAGGACCACGGGATAGCCGTGGCGGGCGATCTTGCGCCCGTCGAGGGAGAAGCCGAGCAGGCGGCGCGCCCGCGGATCCTCCTTGCGGCGCGCGAGGGCGTCGCGGCCGATGAAGTCGCCCTTGTCCATCTTGACCAGCCAGGCGAGGCCGGCCTCGAAGGGGTCGGTCTCCTCGTCCAGCTCGTTGCCGTAGAGGCTGTAGGAGGCCTCGAAGCGCAAGGTGTCGCGGGCGCCGAGGCCCGCGGGCTTGAGGCCGCGCGCTTCGCCCGCCGCCATGAGGGCGCGCGCCACCGTCGCGGCGTGGCGGCCCGGCAGGTAGATCTCGAAGCCCACCTCGCCCGTGTAGCCCGTGCGGCTGACGATGGCCGGGTCGCCCTCGATGTCCGTCTCGAAGAAGGTGTAGAAGCCCAGGTCGCGGACGCGGCCGGCCACGCCGGCGAAGAGGGGGCACTCGCAGAGGATGTCCCGGCTGAGCGGGCCCTGCAGGGCGAGCTGCGCGTAGTCGGGAGAGGCGTCGCGAACGTCGAGCCCGCCGCCGAGCTGGCGCTGGGTCCAGGCCGCCATCTTGTCGGAGTTGGCGCCGTTGACCACCAGCATGAAGCGCTCCTCGCTCCGGCGGTAGACGAGCAGGTCGTCGAGGATGCCTCCATCCTCCTTGCAGGCGACGGTGTAGAGGACCTGCCCGTCGGCCAGGCGCGCGCAGTCGTTGCTGACGAGGCGGTTGATCCCCGCCAGGGCGCCGGGGCCCTCCACCAGGATCTCGCCCATGTGGCTGACGTCGAACAGCCCGGCGGCGCCGCGCACGCAGCGGTGCTCGTCGATGAGGCCGCTGAACTGGACGGGCAGGCTCCAGCCGGCGAAGTCCACCATCTTGCCGCCCTGCTCCAGATGCCAGTCGTACAGGGGGGTTCGCTTGAGGTCCGTCGTGGCCTTACCTCCGTGGATCGGGCGGTGCCGGCGGGTCGGGGGCACGGTCGCCGCGCAGGATGGCGCCGGTGTGGCTTCGCTCGCAGGCGGCCAGGCCGGCGAGCGGACCGGCGTAGAGCAACTCGCCGCCCTCGGGTCCGCCCTCGGGGCCCAGGTCGACGACGAAGTCCGCCTCCCGGATGATGTCGGGATTATGCTCGATAATAATAACGGTGTGCCCCTTGTCAACCAGACGCTGGAGGATGCGCATGAGCGTCTTCACATCCTCGCAATGGAGCCCCGTGCTGGGCTCGTCGAGGATGTAGAGCGTGCGCGCGCGGCCGCGCCGGCTCAGCTCACGGGCCAGCTTGAGGCGTTGCGCCTCGCCGCCCGACAGCGTGAGCGCGCTCTGCCCCAGGCGCAGGTAGCCCAGGCCCACCTCGGCCAGCCCCGCCAGGGCCTGGCGCACGCGCGGGATCTCGGCGAAGTGCTCGCGCGCCTGGTCCACGGTCATCTCGAGGATCTCGGCGATGTTGCGCCCGCGGTAGTGGATCTCCAGGGTCTCGCGGTTGAAGCGCCGGCCGCGGCAGGACTCGCAGGGCACATAGGCCGGCGGCAGGAAGTGCAGGACCACCTTGCGTTGCCCGTCGCCCTGGCAGGTCTCGCAGCGCCCGCCCTTGACGTTGAAGCTGAAGCGTCCCGGCCC